>JADMIO011280083.1_pt1 | contig 22810 bp, 14 predicted proteins | sample 8958161 | NCBI WGS metagenome assembly JADMIO01 (sample SAMN16585339, study PRJNA669376) | soil metagenome | isolation source: Crop rotation soil | place: USA: Cullars Rotation, Alabama | collected 2011 | reverse complement strand
CCGCCGATTTGGCTGTTTGGCGACCTTCATCAGGAGTCTGGTGGGTGATGGGCGGGACATATTCTCAGTCCGCTACGCAAGCTTGGGGAACAAACGGAGACCAAACCGCTCCGGGCGATTACGATGGCGACGGGAAGACGGATTTTTGTATTTTTCGTCCGTCGACCAATAGCTGGTGGATAATGAGAAGCTCGGACAATTTTTATTATTCGGCGGGTTACGGAACAAACGGAGACAAGCCTGTTCCGGGCGATTATGACGGCGACGGTAAAACGGACATTGCCGTTTTCAGAGCATCGACCGGAGTTTGGTATATCCAGCACAGTTCGACCGGCAATAACGTCACCTCACAGCTCGGGACGGGCAGTGAATTTATTCCTACGCCGGCGGATTTTGACGGCGACGGGCGCTCGGACGTTTCGGTTTGGAGCAACAACAGCGGGATTTTCTACACGATTAAAACCGCCGACAATCCGAATCAGCAATACACGCAGGTGCAATACGGGCAAACCGGCGATAAACCAATCTGCGCCGATTATGACGGCGACGGGAAAGCCGACCTCGCCGTTTGGCGCGTCAACACGTGGTATATCCTGCAAAGCTCAAATAATCAAACAATCCAATATCAATGGGGCAATACGGCTTGGGACGAAGCGGTGCAGAATGATTACGACGGCGACGGCAAGGTCGATATAGCCGTTTGGAGAGGATTCGAATCGACGCAGGGAGCCGGAGACGTTGGCAAATGGTTTATCAGAAACAGTTCGACCGGACAGGCGCGAATCGAGCAATGGGGCATCGCCGGTGACAAACCCGTTCCGGCTTTCTACCGGAGATAAGTTAGTCAAGAAAAAGATCAAAAGCAGGAAATTAGTCAATTAAAGAAAAATCATCAAGGTGAAAAATATGCTAATCGAAAATATCAAATCAACTGAAAGTTCAAAACAAATAAAAACTGCGCCGCTCAAATTAAAAATTATTTTGAGCCTATTTTTTACCGGAATATTTTTGATAAATATCAGCCCGATTCTTGCTCAAAACACGCAAAGCACCAAAAACAAAGCTGACCAAAACTTAAAATCATCGGCACGTGTAAATCCTTCGACGCTCGCCATGGAATTTTCCCTGCCGCTCGGCAATTATCCGGGCAGAGGCGGCGATTCAATACCGGTTGCGCTTAATTATTCGTCCAAAGTTTGGAGTATGGCGAAATTTAACTATCGCCAGGAATGGGAACGGGTTACCGAGGCAAATTATAGTTATCTGGTCTATCAAAGTACGGACGTGATACCAAGTTTTGCCGAGAAATCAATCGGCGGCTGGACGAGCGGACTTGGTCCCGTAGTGCTTTTATCCGACTTTGAATTGTATAACCAGACGGGCAGTTTGTATGACACATCACTCGGAGAATTATGCGGAGAAAATGTTATTAACGGCTGCAGATTTGAGCGAGATATAGGCTTTAGAATAAGCGGCAGTTGTACGTCAGGTTTTGCTTGGGTATACGAGGAGTTCTGTTGTGATGAAGACCATAGTTGTCGATATGTTGAGCGCGAAAACTGTCTCCCCGAACAAGAGCCGGGCGGCGGCGGACCAACGGGCAACGGCGGCGGTCCGGTTGACGGAGACCCGTCACAACAGATTCTTCACAGAGTAAATCGAGTGAGAGTACAGATGTCCGACGGAAGCTCTAAGGAGTTTCGCAAAGATGACAAAATCTGCCTGATGACAGACGAAGAATGTATCGGAACGGGTAATTCCTATCTTTCGGTTGACGGTTCGAAAATGCGTCTCGAACTCTACGAAGCCCAGGAAAATCAACAGACTAAACACGTTCTGTATTTCGCCGACGGAAGCAAATATCTCTTTCCCGTATTGGAAAGCGCCAGTCAGTCCGGCTCTGAGGCGGAAAAGTTTATCGACCGGAACGGAAACGTTTCGGCATATAATTCCACGACTAAAAGATGGTCCGACACGATGGGGCGCGAAATTATAAATCCTCTGCCTTCTCCGGGTCCGCAACCGCAAGCCGGAACACAAACCTACAACATCAAGGGAATTAACAACGTCGATATTCCGTATAAAATGACCTGGAGCGCGCTGCAGGATGTTCTGGAAAAACCCGAAACGGAACTAATGTATCTCGGAGAAGACGACTGCCAGAGCGTGATAACAAACAGCTCGCCCATCAGACCGGCTTTATTTCAAAACCAGCCGGCTGACCCGCTCGATGATCAGGTTGAAGGACGCTCCAGAATTATTAGAAAACAGCGTGCGTGCGCCGCATATCCGGGAACTTCCGTAAATCTTTTTAACGCCGTCGTGATGGCGGGAATCGAGATGCCTGACGGTCGGAAGTTTCAATTCAAATACAACGAATACGGTGAGATAACCAAGATTACTTATCCGACCGGCGGCTATGAGCGCTTCGAATACGGCACAGTTAAGCCAGTCGGCTTTGCCGCCGCCGAAATCTACACGCAAGCCAATCGCGGCGTCAGAAAGAGATTTGTCAGCAGCGACGGGACAAACGAAATTCAAGAATGGAGCTACGAAGACATTGCCGAAGGAATCCAGACAATCGCGCCTGACGGCAGTAAAAGCGAAAGACGTTTTTATTATTCAAGCGATTCCAATTTCGGCTCCGACGACCCGCGCGGCGGAATGGTTAAAGAAGAACGAATTATAGACACGAACGGAGCTCTGCGTTCGCGCACCTTGACGGAATGGGAAGTTACGCCGCCGCAGGGGACGGGAGTTTTATTAGTAAACGGTCGCGACCCTCGACCTGTCAGGACAATATCGATTGTTTTTGAAGCGGGCGGGATATTAGCGACTATGTCGGAAACCGCTTACGAAACGCCGGGCGAAAACGCGAGCGCCGCGCCGACCGACCCGGGCTATTTCGCCCGCTTGAATCCGGTACAAACCAAGTCATATCACTATTTATCGCTTACGTCGGCAGAGGCAAACGAGCTTTACGAGAATGCGATTGTCAATCTCAAAAACAAGTTTCATAATCTCGGGCAAGTCGCTTCGATAAATCAAACCGAATATCTTTACGATGAATATTATAAAGCGAGAGGAATAGTAAGTTTGCCGTTTGAAACAAGAGTTTTGAATCCCGCAAGCCCGTCTGAAATTCTTGCTAAAACACAAACCGTTTATGACGAATCAAATTATCAAGTTTCGGACAGCGGAACTTTAACCGGAAATGCGTCGAATACTTGGATAAATCCGGCGACCGAATTAAAGGTGCAGATTTGCATAAGTCAGATGTCCGGCAAGCAATGCCGCGGCAATCCGACGACGGCGAAAGTTTGGGATAACGACAACAGCACCTGGATTCAGACGCATACGCAATATGACCAATACGGAAATGTCAGAAAAGTTTGGGATGCCGGCGGAGACGCCGACAGATTCGCAGAAACTCAATATAGCTCGGCATATAACTTCGCTTATCCGACGAAAATAATCACGCCCGCGCCCGACCCGACCGGCGCGCACGGCACAAATCAGACTTCAAAAACTGAAACCGTCTATGATTTAACGACCGGGCTTCCGCTTGAGGTCAAGGACGATTTCGACCAGATTACAAGGACTGAGTACGACAGCGTGCTTCGCCCGAAAAAAGTTCTTCCGGCAGTGATTAACAATATAGCGACCGGACCGGTCGTTGAAACCGAATACGGCGTCCCCGATTCCGGCGGACATCTTCCCGACAATCAAAGGTTCGTTAAGATAAAAAAACAGATTGATGCAAATAATTGGGATGAGGCGATTACGTGGTTTGACGGACTGGGCAGAACCGTCAAAACGCAGTCGAAAGATTCGCAGGGAGACGTGTTTGTCGAAACTCAATACGACAATATGGGGCGCGTCAAACAAATTTCCAATCCATACCGGCAAGGAACTCCGGCGGCAGAAATTCTCTGGAGTAAAACGCGTTACGACGTGCTTGGCAGAGCGGTGGAAAGCTTTGCTCCCGCGCCGAACGGCTCGACAGGCAACAGCCTCGGCACGACCGATTTTTCTTTTTCGACCGTCTCAAATTACGTCGGAACGGTCGTCACCTCGACAGACGCTTCGGGCAGAAAAAGCCGTTCGATTACCAACGCTCTCGGACAGCTTCTCAGAGTCGATGAAGCGACCACGGTCGACAATGATTTAGGAAGTCTTTCGAATCCGAACCAGCCGACCTTTTACACCTATTCGCCGCAGGGCAAGATGGTCAAAGTCCAGCAGGGGAAAACGGGCGAGGCGGTGATTCAAAATCGATATTTCAAATATGACTTTCTCGGCAGGTTGATTAGAGTTCGCCAGCCCGAACAGCAAGTCAACACGGCTTTAAACCTGACGGACACGATAACCGGAAACAACGTGTGGACGGCTAAATTTGAATACGACGTTCTCGGCAATTTAATAACGACGACCGACGCCAACGGAACAATCATCACCAAGACCTACGACAAAGCTGGTCGCGTGACGAACAAAACCTATTCGAACGAGCCGACCGGAATAAACACGCCGCCAATCGAATATTTTTACGACGGCAAAGGCTTGCCGCAAACCCAAACGCCGAATTATGCGAAAGGAAAATTAACCAAAATTTCTTCGACAGTTTCGGAAACGAGATACACCCAGTTTGATAATTTCGGCAGACTAAAACAAAGCGAGCAAAAAACGCCGTTCGGCAACGAATCGGTCGCCGACGCGGCGGCTCGAATTTCAAAATATACATACAATTTGTCGGGCGCGTTAATTGAACAAGAATATCCTTCGGGCAGAACAGTCAAAAACGAATTCGAAACGGACGGCGATTTATCAAGAATTTCGGGTAAAGCTACTTCAAATTCGTTGGAGAAAACCTATGCCAGCGGCTTCTCATACACGCCGGACGGCAAAATTCAAAGATTACGCTTAGGCAACGGACGCTGGGAATCGGCGAAGTTTAATAATCGTTTGCAAGTCACAGAACTTGCTTTAGGAGCATCCGACGGCGACGGAAGTCTCTGGAAACTCGCTTACGAATACGGCGAACTTAATACAAACGGAACAGTTGATTTAACCAAAAACACAGGCAATATCGCCAAACAAACTTTGAGTTTCAACGGCTTGGCGCAGCCTTTCGTTCAAACCTTCAAATACGATTCTCTCTATCGTCTGACCGAAGCTAAAGAAACGAATAATAATCAACAGACTTGGAAACAAACTTTCGGTTACGATAGATTCGGCAATCGAACAAATTTCTCTCAACAAGGCGGCATCGCTAATTCTCAGCCGACGATTGACGCGGCGACAAATCGCTTTTCAGCTAATCAAAACTACTCTTACGACAAAAACGGCAACCTGACAACCGACCCGGAAAACAGAGGCTTTATCTTCGACGGCGAGAACAAACAAATAAAAGTCACGCAGTCGGGACAAACAAAAGGCGAATATTTCTATGACGGCGAAGGCAAACGCGTCAAGAAAAAAGCCTTCGATTCGTCGGGAAATATAACGGAAGAAACCGTCTTTGTTTACGACGGAATAGGCAAGCTCGTCGCCGAATATTCGACTGCGCCGCCGCCTCAAAATCCAACTACAAATTACACGGCGACTGACCAGTTAGATTCGCCGAGAGTCATCACCGACTCAAACGGAAATGTTATTTCCCGCCGGGACTTTATGCCTTTCGGCGAGGAAATTACTCCTGACGGGCAAAACAGAACGACGAATCAGAAATACAACACGGGCGACAACATCCGTCAGAAATTCACCGGCTATCAAAAAGACTCGGAAACCCAATTAGACTTTGCCGAAGCAAGAATGTATGAAAATCGACACGGCAGGTTCACGGCAGTTGACCCGCTTCTGGCGAGTGGAAAATCGGCAAATCCTCAGACTTTTAATCGCTATGTTTATGTTGGTAATAATCCGATTAACAGAAGTGATCCAAGTGGTCTAGAGTGGGTTACGAAACTGATAAAAGGAATTTATGAGCAAAAATGGGTTATCGGAGATGAATATAAAAAAGCTATAGCGGATGGCTGGGCGGATATTCAATTAACAAACGGGGTTTTCCGTTACGAAGGCTTAAATAATGGAAAAGAGGCAGGAGTCTATGAATTGCGGGCGGATGGAAGCTCGGGATGGGTGGAAATTTATTCCGAAACGGCGAAAAGCAAAGCGGAAGCGGAAAGAAAAGCACAGGAAGGCGGATTGAATGACAAATCAAAGGCATTGATAAATGATTTGGGAGCGAGAGCGCCGGCAATGATGAAAATAATCAATCATGCCACTGTCTATTCCATTGGAATAATGGCATTACCTGCTACTCTTGCTGTTGCCGCTGATACATGGAGTGTTGCTACAGCATATAGTTTTGCAACCAGACCAGGATTAGCAATATTTTATACTGACGGCTTATTTACGGAAGCGACGAGCGTCGGTGGCACAATGATACAAAGAACGCTCGGCGGCAAAGTAATAAACGTCATCACCGGCATTTCTATTTTTGGAGAAAAATTTGCGGATAGATTTCCAGATAAAACTCTTAGAATGTGGAGTTGGGCGTCTCAGCGATTTGCGGAGAAAACAGTAGGAACATGTATTCTGGTTAACAACGGTGCTTGCAATCCGCAATCAGTCTGGAATACAGTTGAAAAACCTATATTGGAGTTTAATAAAGTAGTGATTCAAAGTCATAGAGTCTTACCGCCGGGGCAGTAATCTAAAATAAGTTATGTTTACTAAAATAAAACGAGTTTTAAGATTTACCGGAAGACAAATATCCCTAAATCGAAGACTTACTCAAGAGGAATTAGAACAAAAGAAAGAGGGCTATCAAATAAAGTTGATAAACGGCTACGGAAGACATTTTATTCTTTATCGTGAAGATAATAAAAGGTTGATTTTAGATAATCAAGGGACTTGGGACAATAATACCACTTTGTCAAGCAAGGCACTTGAATATTGGTGCGAACCGCGAGGCGAAAAACTTTCTGAAATTGAATGTGAAAGAGCAAAAAACAGAATTATAAAATTTTTATCCTGTTGGGGAGATGTAATTTTAGACAATTTGCCAGTAAGAACTGTAAATGAAATTGTAGCAGACCTCAATTCAAGAGGAATAGACCTTCACAAACTTGAGGATACCAATTATGGACATTCCTAGCTAAAGGAATTTCACGAGAAAACTTAATCAACTTCTAATCCAAACAACAAAAGCTCCGCCGCCGGGACATTGATTTATTAAAAATTATGTTTACAAAAATAGGACGAATTTTAAGATTATTTTGGAATCAAATAGGTTTTCATAAAAGGCGTGAGCAAGAAAGATTAGAACAGAGGAGAGATGGGTATCAAATTTTTCTAATACATGCTTTAACCGCGATTTTTATCTTATATCGTGAAAGTGATAAAACTTTAATTTTAGATGCTAAATTTACATCGGACAATAATGCTGTTTTGTCTGTTAGAGCACTTGAATATTGGTTTGAACCGAGAGGCGAAAAACTTTCGGAGCTTGAATATGAAACTGCTAAAAGCAGAATGATAAAATTTTACTCAGCTTGGGGAAATGTAACTTTAGACGATTCGCCTGTAAGAACTGTAAAGGAAATTATCTCCGATCTAAATTCCAGAGGAATAGATTTTCACAAACTTGAAGAAACTTAAATAAACTCTTTAATTTACGGCGACCGACCAACTAGATTCTTCCATAGTCATCACCAAGGCGAAATGTCTTTTTCGCTTTTAAGAGGTGAAATTTCAAAGCGTGCCGGGTTCTTATATGCACGAATCATTTACTATTACACTTGAAACTTACCGGTCGTTTCTGCCGTAATATTCACGTTTAATCTAAATCTTGGAGAAAATAAACTAATGCGAAATATTAAAATATTATTGTTGCTGATATTGGCAGCCGCACCTGTTTTTGCTTCGAAAATCGAAAACGGCGAACAGCTTATCACGGCGATGCACAAAAAATATGCCAAGAAATGGTATAAAACATTAACTTTCGTGCAGAAAAATACACAGTATAAACCTGACGGGTCAACGCAAAACTCGATTTGGTATGAAGCGATGAGCGCGCCCGGAAAACTGCGGATTGATTTTGACCCGCTCGACGGCGGCAACGGTATTCTGTTTGCCGATGGTATGCAGCACAGCTTTAAGGACGGAAAGCTTGCCAAAAGCTCGCCGCTCGTTCATCCGTTGCTGGTGCTCGGCTTTGACGTATATATGCAGCCGGTCGAAAAAACCGTCAGCCAGCTCAAAGAATTAAAAATCGATTTATCAACTTTGCACGAAGAAAAGTTGGACGGCAGAGACGTTTATGTCGTCGGAGCAAAACAGGGAGATTTACGCACGACGCAATTCTGGGTCGATAAAAAGAATCTGTATTTTGTAAAAATGATTCAACCGGTCGGGAAAAACCAGGACCACGTACAGGAAATTCAATTTAATAAGTATCAACAGGTCAAAGGCGGCGGATGGGTTTCACCGGAAGTAGTTTTTATGGTCGACGGCAAGCGCGTCTATATGGAAGAATATTCGGATATTCAAACGAATATCGATTTAGACGCCAAATTATTTGATACGCAAAATTGGATGACGGCAGACCGTACATATTTCAAAAAGAAGTAAAGGCAAACGAGCGCCGTTAATGTCTGTAGAATCGGCAGCTTCGGGAATGCTCCCGAAGCTGCCGATTCTTATTTTGCGGCGACGGCTATTCCTTTTGAAATATTGGAGGCGGGTTATTTTTTGTGATAAAGTAGTGCAATCAATGCTTAATCAATCAACGCCGATGCAGTCGTTTTTTTTCAGTGACGGGATTAAGCTTCGGTCAGTAATAATTGCCGCCGTTGCTCTCGCATGTTTCTTATCGCTGCCGGTCTCGGCACAGCAGACTGATTCTAAAGAGACGCCGGTGGTGGTGCAGCCCGGTGCGCCGGGTCAGCCAACCCGAATCCTGCCGCCGGCGACGAGGGCGAAACTGCCGCCTTTTTCGCCGAAAGATGTCGAATTTATGCAGGGGATGATTATGCATCACGCGCAGGCGGTCGAGATGACGGCGCTGATTGAATCGCGCACGGAAAACAAGGAACTTCGCCTTTTGGGAGCGCGCATCAGCCAATCGCAGTCGGACGAAATGAATTTTATGAAACGATGGCTCGAAGTTAGGGGAGAGCCGATTTCGATGCCGATGCCGGAGATGGATATGAATATGCCGGGCATGGATATGTCGAGCCATCATCTTATGCCGGGAATGCTGACGCCGGCGCAGATGGACGCCTTGAAAAAAGCGAAGGGCGCGGAGTTTGACGGGTTGTTTTTGAAAGGAATGATTCAGCACCACACCGGCGCGCTCGTGATGGTCAAGGAATTATTTGATACGCCCGGCGCGGGTCAGGATGCTGAATTGTTCAATTTCGCGACGGATGTCGACAGCGGTCAACGCGCTGAAATTAAAATTATGCAAGCCCTTTTGGGCGAAAAACCGTAGAGGAGATAACGATGAACCGAGTAAAAATTACCGCTTTCCTATCAATGACAGCTTTGCTTGTTTTGTGCTGGTGTTTCGCCGACGCGACGCGGGCGCAAACTCTTCCAACTGCGCCGCCGCTTCCGGCGGGGATGACGGGCTCAAACCCCAACGACCCGCGAGCCAAACTGTCGCCGGGATTGTATGACGCGGGTGAAGCCGCGATGGGCATCAAGCACATTATGCTGTTCAAAAAGCCGGACGCGTTTCAGCTCGGCTCGGACGACGCCGACAATCCGAAGGTGCAGAACACGCTGAAACAACTTGGCGTCGGCGATTCTTCGCAGATGCCGAAGCCTTTCCAACTGGTTATCGCTCAGCTCGCTTTTTCCAATTCCGACCTTGCCTTTCAGGGCAATTACGTGTTTCAGGGAAACTTTTACGGCGTCAACATCTTTGACATCTCCAATCCGGCGCAGACCAAATTGCTGACTTCGATGGTGTGTCCGGGCGGACAGGGCGACGTGTCGGTTTACAAAAACCTGATGTTTATGTCGGTCGAGATGCCGAACGGGCGGCTGGATTGCGGTATTGATGGTTTTCCGCCTCAGCCTCCGCCCGTTGCGGGACAGGAGAATAAGCCTGACGCGCAAAAAGACCGTTTCCGCGGAGTAAGGATTTTCGACATCAGCGACATCAAGAGTCCGAAACAGGTCGGAGCGGTGCAGACCTGCCGCGGCTCGCACACGCACACTCTGGTAGTCGATCCGAAAGATAAAAATAACGTTTACATATACGTCTCCGGGACCTCTTTCGTCCGTCCCGGCGAAGAGCTGGCTGGATGTTCGGGCGGTCCTGCGGACAAAGACCCGAATACGGCTCTCTTTCGCATCGACGTGATTAAAGTGCCGTTGGCGTCGCCGCAAGACTCAAAAATTGTGTCGAGTCCGCGTGTGTTTATGGATTCGAGGACGAATGTTATAAACGGACTGAACAACGGCGGCTCACACGACAGCAACGGAAAGGTGGCTGATACCAACCAGTGTCACGATATTACCGTTTACTCGGAAATCGGACTCGCGGCGGGCGCTTGCTCGGGCAACGGAATTTTGCTCGACATCAGAGACCCCGCCAATCCTAAGCGCGTCGATGCGGTCAACGACCCGAACTATTCATATTGGCACTCAGCCACGTTTTCGAACGACGGGAAAAAAGTCGTGTTCACCGACGAGTGGGGCGGCGGACTCGGCGCGCGCTGCCGCGCCAACGACCCGAACGTATGGGGCGCCAACGCGGTTTTCAACCTGACGAATAACAAGCTGAGCTTCGCAAGCTACTATAAACTGCCGTCTGCACAGGGCGACAGCGAGAATTGCGTCGCGCACAACGGCTCGCTCATTCCGATTCCCGGACGCGACATCGAAGTCCAGGCATGGTATCAGGGCGGCATCTCCGTGATGGACTTTACGGACGCGAGCCGTCCGATGGAGATTGCATATTTCGACCGCGGTCCGATTGACCCGAAGATGCTCGTTCTCGGCGGCGACTGGTCGGCTTACTGGTACAACGGAAACATTTACGCGTCGGAAATCGCGCGCGGCTTGGACATCTTTGAGCTGACGCCGACCGAATTTCTGACGCAGAACGAAATCGACGCCGCGAAAACGGTTCGGGTGGCTGAATTAAACGTGCAAAACCAGCAAAGAATCGAGTTTCCGCGACAGTTAGTCGTCGCGAAGGCTTACGTCGATCAGCTGGAGCGCTCGCAGGCTCTGCCTGCTGACCAAATTACAGCGCTGCGCGCCGCGATTCAAAGTGCCGAGAGTTCAAACATGAATAAAAAAGAACTCAAAAAACTCAAAAAGCTCGCGCCGTCGCTGGAGAAAAGTGCCGGGACAGCAAAGAGTCCGGCAGATTCAGCCCGAATGCAAGCTCTGGCTGAAATTCTGAAACAGCCAACGGCTTAATTTTTCCGAGCGTGAAATTATATCGGAGAAAGCTCTGATTTTTTCCGCCGCAGCCAGTTTTGCACGGGATATTGAGCCGACGGGTTAATGGTGTGAATAGTGTATGCCTGCCGGGACTGACCGCTGACGTTGGGCATACTGTAATGAGGGAGCAAACCATCGAGAACGATGCACGCTCCCTTTTTTACTTCGAGAGGCGTCATCTCTTCCATTTCGAACGGAGTATCGTCAAAAATTTGAGTTTCCGTTCCGCCCTCGCCGTTTCTCCGAAACCACGAACGCAAAGTCGTTCGATGTCCTCCCGGCTTCGCCCACATACAACTGTTTTTAACGCTCGCGTCTTCGAGAGCAAACCAGAATCCGACGCATGACTGAGGTTGTGTGTATAAAAAGGCGGAATCCTGATGAACGTCCACCACACCGCCGATGCGCGCGTGTTTGAAAATGTACATACTTTGGATTATGACCGACCCGGACAAATCAAGCTCCGCCGCCAGCCTTTTCATCTGAGGCGAGCGCGAAAATCTGTTGAAAACCGGGTCTAAGTCGTGCAAAGCATGCCCGATTTTATTGAGCGAATGAAAAAGGTCGTCTCTAAGTTTCCCGTTATCTCCAAAGGCGTCCTTTTCAAAAAAGAAAGAAATTTTATCACCGGAACTCAGAAAATAATCGTCGCTCGTTCGCTCCTGTTCCGAAGTCTGAAAGACCGACGGATGCCCGTCATAGTCAAAATTTGCCGTCAGCTCCGCCGCCCGGTTTATCAATTCGTCGCACTCTGATTCGGAATTGAAACCTTCAAGAACGAGGAATCCGTCTTTCTGAAATTGTTCGAGCTTTTTACCCATAATGCTTTTTATAATAACCGAATAATTTTACTCCGCCAAAAATTACGAATTAGAGGTTTTGAGCTTTCGGCGATTAAAGAAAAAATCTCCGAGCGCGACCGTAACAGTCCAGACCAGAGCCGCCAGATAACCGCCGATAACATCGCTCGGATAATGTACGCCGAGATAGATGCGCGAAAAACCCATTAAAAGAATCAATATTGCGGCAAGTATTCGAATAATGATTCTTGCCCTGCGGCTTTCGAGACGAGCCGTGACGAGCCACGCTAAAATCCCGTAAAAGCAAAACGAGCCGAGCGCGTGCCCGCTCGGAAAACTGTAAGACGAAGGCAGTCTGTAATCGAAAAACGGTTCGGGGCGGGTGCGCTCGAAAAATCCTTTGAGCGTCAAATCGAGAATGATTTCGCCCGCCATCGTAATCAGAAACAAAACGACGCCGCGCCGCCATTTCAGACGCAGAAAAATTACCAGAACGACGACGCCCAAACAGACCAGAAAAACCGGCGAGCCGATAAACGATATAAAAATCAACAATTTCGTCAGCGCGGGCGTCGCCGTTTGATGAATTGCCTGCCGGACGTTTTCGTCAAAAATCTTTGTTTCGCCTTCGAGCATCTCGTCTGCCAGCCAGCCGAAAAAAATCAACGCGCCGACGGCTGAAATCAACCCGATAAGCAGTCGCCAACCGAAGAATTTGATAATTCTGGCGGCGATTTTCGCAAACGGAATTCGCGCCCAGCTTGTTCTTTTACTTTTGCTCATTCAAAAAATTTCGACGCTTTTGTGCAAAGTCCTTATCGTCTTCGACTAAAAGCATACGTATTGTCTTCTAAAAATACTATATTTTTCTACATTACATTGAAGTAATATCAAAAAAATATTATGTTTAGACTGAAGATAAAATATAAAAAAACAACCCATCGACAAAGGAATAAACCGAAGTGAAACCGACTGATATAAATAATCCAGAATATTTTCATAAGGTAGTTGACTGCCAGTATGCTTGTCCGGCGCACACGCCCGTTCCCGAATATATCAGGCTCATTGCCGAAGAAAAATATACGGAAGCCTATATGATTAACTGGGATTCGAATGTTTTTCCGGGAATTTTGGGGCGAACGTGCGACCGTCCGTGTGAACCGGCTTGCCGGCGCGGTCGGATTGAAAAAGAACCGGTGGCGATTTGTCGTCTGAAGCGCGTGGCGGCGGACAACAAAGGCGAAGTTAAAAAATTAATGCCGCAAGCGCCGTTCGAGCCAAACGGCAAAAAGATTGCGCTTATCGGTGCGGGACCGGCTTCGTTGACGGTGGCGCGCGATTTGGCTCCGCTCGGCTACGAGCTTCATTTATTCGACGAGCTGAAAAAAGGCGGCGGTTTTATGCTCAGCCAGATTCCTTCGTTTCGACTGCCGGAAACCGTTCTCGATGAAGAAGTTAACTACATTCTAGACCTCGGCGTTCACACTTATTTCAACACTTACGTTTCTTCTCTGAAGGAAGTTTTAGAGCAGGATTACGACGCGGTTTTTGTCGGGACGGGCGCGCCGCGCGGAAAGGATTTGCCGAAATTGCCCGGACGCTGGGAAGGCGCGGCAAATATTCATATCGGGATTAACTGGCTCGGAAGCGTCGCGTTTGAACATACGAAAAAAATCGGCAGAAAAGTAATTGTCGTCGGCGGCGGAAATACGGCGATGGACTGCTGCCGGACATCCCGCCGTCTTGGCGGTGAAGAGGTTAAAGTCATTGTTCGCAGTCCTTTTGCCGATATGAAAGCGTCGCCGTGGGAAAAAGAAGACGCGATGCACGAAGATATTCCGATTATCGACAATCACGTGCCGAAATCTTTTGTCGTCGAAGACGGAAAACTAAAAGGGATGACTTTTGAAAAAGTCGAAGCGATTTATGACGAAAACGGTAAACGAAAACTAGTTCCGACAGGCGAGGCAGACGTTTTCTTTGAAGCCGACGACGTTCTTTTAGCCATCGGGCAGGACAACGCTTTCCCATGGATTGAGCGCGACATCGGCGTCGAATTCGGCGAATGGGATATGCCGGTGGTCGATAAAGTTACTTTTCGCTCGACTCACCCGAAAGTATTCTTCGGCGGCGACGCGGCATTCGGACCCGAAAATATTATCACGGCGGTCGCACACGGGCATCAGGCGGCGATTTCGATTGATTTGCTCTGCAAAGGCGAAGACATCAACAATCGCCTCAATCCGTTCGTCAATCTGCACAGCCAGAAGATGGGAATTCACGAATGGGCTTACGACAGCGAAATCGCGCACGACCCGCGATACGTCGTGCCGCAGGCGGATAAAAAAATAACCTTGACGAATCGCAAACAGGAAGTAGAGCTCGGATTCGACATCAAAACCGCTTTCAAGGAAGCCGAGCGTTGCTTGAACTGCGACGTACAGACAATTTTCACCGAATCGAAATGTATCGAGTGCGACGCCTGCGTCGATATTTGCCCGACTGCGTGCATCACTTTTACGATGAACGACGAAGAACCGGAACTGCGCGAAAAGCTCAAAGTTCCGGCGCTGAATTTGACGCAGGATTTATACGTTTCCGACCGCCTGCCGCAAACGCCGCGCGTAATGGTCAAAGACGAAGACGTTTGCCTGCACTGCGGTCTGTGCGCCGAACGCTGCCCGACATCGGCTTGGGATATGCAGAAATTTTTCTACAACGTAACGAAAACATATACGAGTTGCGGGCAGAAGTAAGAATTTGCCCGCGAAATACGCGAAAGGACGCGAAAAAAGAAAAAGTTATTTCGCGCTTTTTCGCGTGTTTCGCGGGCAAAAAAATAAATTTTCTAAATAATGAGTGAAGTAAAAATTAACGATTTTGTTATCAGGTTTGCCAACGTCAACGGGACAGGTTCAGCCAGCGCGAATTCCCTTTTCACCAAGTCGATTTTTCGAATGGGCGTTCCCGTTACGCCGAAAAATATTTTCCCTTCAAATATTCAGGGCTTGCCGACGTGGTATGAAGTGCGCGTCAGCGAAAAGGGTTTTTTGGGCAGGCGCGAAGGCGTCGATTTTATGGTCTGTGTCAACCCGCAAAGTATGTTGCGCGATGTCGAAAGCGTCAAACAGGGCGGTTATTTTCTATACGACAGCAGCAAGCCGCTTCATTCGCAATACATTCGCGACGACATAAACTACATCGGAATCCCGATGACCGAGCTTTGCAACAACGCTTACACCGACGCGCGACAACGTCAGCTTTTCAAAAATATCGTCTATGTCGGCGCGCTTTCGGCGTTTTTCGAGATTGAGTTTAATGTTTTGGAAGAGCTTCTCGGCGAACAGTTTAAAGGCAAGGAAAAACTAATCGAGCCGAATATCAAAGCCTTGAAAATGGGCGTCGATTTTGTTCACCAAAACTTTGCATATCCGCTCGACATTCGCGTAGAAAGACGCGATTTGCTCGGCGATTCGATTTTGATTAGCGGCAACACGGCGTGCGCGCTCGGCGCGATTTACGGCGGCGCGACCGTTGCCGCCTGGTATCCGATTACGCCTTCGACTTCCGTAGTTGATGCGTTTGGAAAATACGCGGAAAAACTGCGCACCGACAAGGAAACGGGCAAAAAGAATTTTGCCATCGTTCAGGCTGAAGACGAATTAGCGGCAATCGGCGTCGTCATCGGCGCAAATTGGAACGGCGCTCGCTCGTTTACAGCGACGAGCGGTCCGGGCGTTTCCTTGATGAACGAATTCTTAGGCTTGGCGTATTTCGCCGAAATCCCGACCGTTTTAATCGACGTTCAGCGCACAGGTCCTTCGACCGGAATGCCGACCAGAACACAGCAATCCGACCTTCTATTGGCGGCATACGCTTCGCACGGCGATACCAAACACGTCCTTCTTTTTCCCGCTTCGCCGAAAGAATGTTTTGAAATGACGGCGGAAACATTCGATTTAGCCGAGCGCCTGCAAACGCCTGTCATTTTGATGACCGATTTGGATTTGGGAATGAACGACCACGTTTGCCAGCCTTTAAATTGGGACGACGCGCGCGAATACAATCGCGGAAAAGTTTTAGACGCCGCCGCGCTCGAAAAAATCGAAAAATTCGGGCGCTACCTTGACACAGACGGCGACGGCATCCCGTATCGAACGATTCCGGCAACGCACGAAACGCGCGGCGCATTCGTTACACGCGGCTCTTCGCGCGACGAATATGCCGTTTACACCGAAGACGGCGCAACCTATCAGCGCAATATGGACAGGCTCGCCAAAAAATGGAACACTGCCAAAAGCGAAGTCCCCGCGCCCGAATTTTATCAGGAAAATAATTCGTCAAAATACGGCGTTTTGTTTTTCGGAACCTCGACTTACGCGGCGGAAGAAGCTATCCAATTATTAAAAGAAGAAAATATCACGCTCGACGCAATGCGCGTTCGTGCTTTTCCATTCGGCAAGGAATTTGAAGATTTTATCGCCGCGCACGAAAAAGTTTTTGTCATCGAACAAAACCGCGACGCGCAATTTAAAAGCCTGATGATGATTGAGCTTGGAATAAATCCCGAAAAGCTCGTTTCGGTTTTAAATTACGACGGAACGCCGATAACCGCCGATAACATTTTGAAGCAGATACAGTCTTCCCAGACCGGAAGCAATCACGCTTAGTTATCGGTTATGGAGGAGTAAGATTATGATACAAACACGCTTGGGAACAGTCGTCCTTTTACTAATATTGCTCCTTTCCATAGTTTCGTGCGACCGCTTTAATAGCAGTTCAAACGTCGTGAAGCCTACACAGGTTGTGGACCTTCCGTCAATGGCGGGCAAATCGCTTCAGGAAATGACAACGATGCTCGGACAACCAAGGCAACAGGTTCTTTGTTACCTTTGGGAACTTTCTGAGGGCGAATTAACGGTTTGCTACGGGGCTGGAAGCGATGCCAAAAAATTGATGTCGTCAATCTCCTACGAATTGAAGGACGACCGCGGAGTCGGCTCGCTCGAGGAAATGATGTCGCTCGTCAAAATCGATGTCCAAGGCAAGCAAGCTGAGGAAAACCGGAGAGGATTCTTCACGTATAATGATATTAGCATTAACGGTGTCAGCATTAACGGTACGTCGTGCTTTGTCGATATACACCCGCGGAGCAAGAGTCTCATTTTCGGATCGCGGGAACCGGTTTATAAGTCTGCGCAGCTATACATACAAAATCCGCACATATATTTGTACCCGCGCCCCGACAGCGGCGGAGACGGAAAAACCATTTATGAACAGCAGACAAACGTAAATTTGACAGTTGGAAGCGTAACGATCGGGCACGGAAACTGGGAAGTTTGTACCGAAGCGAATTTTACCGGTAAATGTAAAATACTCGACCCGGTAGCTCGCGAATATTTGGATAACAGCAAAAATTTCAGTGCATTTGGTCTTGGCGATATTATCAGATCGCTTCGCCCGGTAGAAAAAAGGTGAGATAGTTTGGAAATGCCGATAATCGCCGATAATATTTTGGAGCAGATTAAAGAGAATTTGCAATAGCAATTTAGACACGTTGAAGTTTGATATTTAAACTCGGAAGGAGGCACGATGAATAATAAAGTTTTAGGATTAATTCTTGGCATCGCTGGCGTTATTTTGATTTTATATGGCTTCAACGAGCTAGACGGAGTTGCTCAAAGAACGCCTGGAAGTGCACCAAAACTTGATCGTGCGCTCGGCACATCGGATGGTCGTTTCGCCGCAGCTTTGATGGGATTCGGAGTGCTGATGGTAGTAGGAGGCGTAGTAATGCTGGTAAAGAAAAAACGAACTGCCATCGTTTCGGCAACAAAACAGTGTCCTTTTTGCGCTGAGAACATTCAGGCGGCAGCAAAATTATGCCGTTATTGTGGCAAGTCTTTGACCAATGAAACGGCAGCTAGTAAAGATTAAAAGGTTGAATTATGACATACGTTCGCTCAAAATTTCGACATCCGGCGTTGCCCAAAAATGATTTGGGTTACACGGTTGATTATTACGAAGGCTCGCTTTCGACGCTTTGCGCGGGTTGCGGGCACGATTCGATTTCTGCGGCGATTGCGCAGGCTTGTTTTGAATTAAACATCGAGCCGCACAAGGTCGCAAAACTTTCCGGCATCGGTTGCAGTTCAAAAACTCCGGCTTATTTTTTGAACAATTCGCACGGTTTTAACTCGGTTCACGGTCGTATGCCGTCGGTCGCGACGGGCGCTAACTTAGCGAATCGCGATTTGATTTATCTCGGCGTTTCGGGCGACGGCGATACGGCTTCGATTGGGATGGGACAGTTTGTACACGTCATCCGGCGCAATCTCAATATGGTCTATATCGTGATGAACAACGGCTGTTACGGTCTGACCAAAGGACAGGATTCGGCGACCGCCGACAACGGCTCGAAAAATAAAGCCGGCTCGGTTAATTTGTTTGAATCGATTGATTTATCGAGCCTCGCGATAGAGCTCGGCGCAACCTTTGTCGCGCAGAGTTTTTCGGGCGATAAAGACCAGCTCATCCCGCTCATTAAGGCGGCGATGAGCCACCCGGGATTCGCTTTTTTGAATGTTATCTCACCCTGCGTGACCTTTAACAACAACGTCGGCTCGACCAAATCTTACGATTACGTGCGCGAGCATCAGGAAGCGACGGCGACGTTTGATTTTGTCCCGATAATGAAGGAAATTCGGACAAGTTACGAGGAAGGAAGCACCGCCAATCTGACGATGCACGACGGCTCTATCATCCAACTGCACAAGCTCGCCAAAGATTGGAATCCGCTCGACAGAGTTTCGGCGATGAACGCCGTTCAGAACGCCAAAGCCAAACACGAAATTTTGACCGGATTATTATATCTAAACAACGACAGCCGCGATTTGCACGAGCTTCTCCAAACGAGCGACACGCCTCTCAATAAATTAACCAAACCGGAGCTTTGCCCCGGCTCGGAAATTCTCAAAGGAATCAACGATAGTTTTAGATAGAAACAAAGTGAAAGGTGAAAACTGAGAACTGAAAAGTAAAGAAAAATCTTCCAGTTCTCAGTTTTCAGTTATCAGTTCTCACTTATTTTCGCATTGCCGACAAGATTTCGTCCACGACCTTTTTCGCGTCGCCGAACAGCATCTGCGTGTTTTCGCGGTAGAAAAGCGGATTGTCCACGCCCGCGTAGCCGCTCGCCATACTGCGTTTCATAACCACCACCGTTCTTGCTTCCCAGACGTGCAAAACGGGCATTCCGGCAATCGGGCTTGCGGGGTCATCGAGAGCAGAAGGATTGACTATGTCGTTTGCGCCGATGACGAGTACAACATCTGTTTCCTTAAACGCGTCGTTGATTTCCTCCATCTCGAAAACGATGTCGTATGGAATGCTCGCTTCGGCGAGAAGGACGTTCATATGTCCGGGCAGACGACCTGCGACCGGATGAATCGCAAAACGCACGTCCGTCGATTTTTCTCTGAGCAGACGGACGACTTCCGCCAGCGCGTGCTGTGCCTGCGCGACCGCTAAACCGTAACCGGGAACGATGATAACTCTGCGCGAAGCGTCGAGCAGTTCCGCCGCCTGTTCGGCGTTAATCGACTGCACTTCGCCCGCAGGCTGCCCGCCCGCCGACGGCGACGCGCCCGATTCGGTCCCGAATCCGCCGAGCATCACGCTCAAAAACGAGCGGTTCATTCCGCGGCACATAATATAGCTCAAAATCGCGCCGCTGCTGCCGACGAGCGCGCCCGTAATGATGAGCAAATCGTTTTGCAGCATAAAACCCGCCGCCGCCGCCGCCCAGCCCGAATAGCTGTTGAGCATCGAAACGACGACCGGCATATCCGCGCCGCCGATTGCCATAATAAAATGTATGCCTAAGATTCCGGTCAAAATAGTCGCCATAAGGAGCGCCATCTCGCCGTCAGGCGCGGGCGCGCGCATAAACCATACGCCGAGCGCGATTGTTCCCGCCAGCATCAAAAGATTTGCGATATGCCTGCCCGGAATCAAAAGCGGCTTGCCCGAGAGCGTGCCCTGCAATTTGGCAAACGCGATAATCGAGCCGGTAAAAGTTATCGAGCCGATACAGACGCCGATAAAAATTTCCGCCAGATGAATCAAGCCCTCGCCTTCGGCAACCTGATGATTTCCGAGATAAGTCGCAAACCCGACGAGAACCGCCGCCAGACCGACAAAGCTGTGCAAAATAGCGACGAGCTGCGGCATCGCCGTCATCTGCACGCGCGAAGCGACGAGCGCGCCGATAATCGCGCCGGGAATCAAAACGGCGGCGAGAACGGCGTAACTGTTGAAATCCATCTTCGCCGCGGTCGCGACAAGCGCGATTATCATCCCCAAAATCCCGTATAAATTCCCGCGCCGCGCCGTCTCCTGCCGCGACAATCCGCCGAGACTCAAAATAAACAACGCACCGGCGGCGATGTAAGCTATAGTAACTAAACTTTCCCGCACAATTTCTCCCAATATTTCTACTTGCGAAACATCGCAAGCATTCGATTTGTTACCAAAAATCCGCCCGCGATATTTATCGCGGCAATCATGACGGCGATGGCGCCTAAAATGGTCGTTAAATTAAAATTGACGCCCGAAAGCTGGAGCATTCCGCCGACCAAAATGATGCCGCTGATGGCGTTTGTGACGCTCATCAAGGGCGTGTGCAGAGCGGGCTTGACGTTCCAGACGACTTGCCAGCCGACAAAACAGGCGAGCATAAAAACGGTGAAATGCGAGAGCGTCGAAGCCGGAGCGACGATGCCGATGCCGATTAAAATGATGCCGACCAGAGCCAGCCAGACCGGGTTGACGCTCGTTTCGCTTTCGTGCGCCGAGTATTGATTTGCCGCTTTTGCCACGACCGCCGGCGCGTTTTGCGACGCGACGCCGGGTTCGGGCGCGGGCGGCGGTGTCGGCGGCGGATACGTGATTTTGCCTTCGTGGACGACGAGCGCGCCGCGCGCGACTTCGTTTTCGTAATCGACCTGTAACTCGCCCGTTTCCTTGTCCTGCAATTCTTCCAGCAGCGCGACGAGCGTCGAGCCGTAAAGCTGGCTCGAAAGACTCGCCATACGGCTCGGCAAATCGGTGTAGCCAATAATGGTAACGCCTTTGTGCGCAACGACTTCGCCGGGCGTCGTCATCGCGCAGTTGCCGCCCTGCTCAGCCGCCAAATCGACGATGACCGAGCCGGGCTTCATACTTTCGACCATTCCTTTCGTAATCAGTTTCGGCGCCGGTTTGCCGGGAATCAAAGCGGTCGTGATGATGACGTCAACTTCCATCGCCTGCGCCGCGAAAAGCGCCATTTCCATTTCAAGAAATTTGTCCGACATCTCTTTCGCATAACCGCCTTTGCCTTCGCCTTCTTCCTGAATATTGATTTCCAGAAAATCCGCGCCCATCGATTTAACCTGGTCACGCGTCGCCGAACGCGGGTCAAAAGCGCGGACGATTGCGCCTAAGCTACGAGCCGCGCCGATTGCCGAAAGCCCCGCGACGCCCGCGCCGATGACCAGAACTTTCGCCGGTTCGACCTTTCCGGCGGCGGTGATTTGCCCGCCGAAAAATCTCGAAAAATGATTTGCCGCCTCGATGACGGCGCGATAACCGGCGATGTTTGCCATCGCGCTCAGAGCGTCCATCTTTTGCGCGCGCGTGATGCGCGGAACGCTGTCCATTCCGAAGACGGTGGCTTTTTTGGCGGCAAGCTGTTCGAGCAGTTTTTTGTTCTGCGCCGCCCAGACGAATCCGACGAGCCAACCGCCTTCGCGCAGTAAATCGGTTTCGTGTACGCCGAGCGCCGCGTTTTGCTCGGGCGGGCGAACTTTTATGACAACGTCCGACGAAGACCAAAGCTCGCGCGCGTCATCGACGATTATTGCGCCCGCTTCTTTGTACGTGCCGTCAAAACAATCAATCCCGCGTCCCGCGCCCGATTCGATTGCCACTTCAAAACCGAGCTTTTTGAGACGCAGAACCGTCTGCGGAGTCGCCGCCACGCGACGCTCGCCCGGATACACTTCCTTCGGAACCCCTATTCTAATCATACGTTTAAAGATAGATTCTATTTTTGCAAGTATAAATCATTTTATTTGTCGAGGCGATTAATTATCGGATTATTTGTCTGCCGAAACAGCTCCATAAAGCGCGAATCGCCGCGTATCGAATCGAGCTTCGGCTCGGTGCCAAACCAGACGAGCCACATATCTTTTTCGCCGAAAGACGTTTTGAAATGCGCAAAAGCCTCGTCGCGCTCGCCGAGCGCCAGGTAAGCCATTGCCAGAAAATACGGCTTGACGTAGCTTTTTGCCGCCTGATTTTTTAGATAATTTAAATACGCGCGCGCTTCTTTCTCCTGACCTGCGGCGGCGAGCGCAAAGCACAATTCATAAATCGCTAGCGCCGAGCCGGGCATCATTTCGACGGCTTTGCGACACATTTCGACCGCTTCTCCGGCGCGCCCTAGCTGAACTAAAACGTTTCCGGCTTGCAGAGGTCCCTGCGGATAATTTTTGTCCAGC
>JADMIO010789793.1_pt1 | contig 22810 bp, 14 predicted proteins | sample 8958161 | NCBI WGS metagenome assembly JADMIO01 (sample SAMN16585339, study PRJNA669376) | soil metagenome | isolation source: Crop rotation soil | place: USA: Cullars Rotation, Alabama | collected 2011 | reverse complement strand
CTTTCCCTGGGCGGCGAGCAGGGTGTGGGGGCGCGGGTGAGGCATTGAAGTCTCAATGCGAGTGATGGGCAGAGCCCACCCTACTGGCGTCGTTGCCGACGAGTCGGTTCGGGTGTGGCGACGGGCACGGCGACGCCTTCGGGAGCGGCGAGGTTGTCGAGGCCTTCGGCGATCTCGCGCTCGTCGAGTTTGCCGGACTGGTCGCGGTCGGCGGTGCAGGTGATCCGGTCGACCAGGTTGGTCAACTCTTCGAGGGTCAGGCGGTTGTCGTGGTTCTCGTCGGCCTCGCGAAACGTGGCCTTCATCCAGAGGAAGGCGGGGGTGGCGGCGGCGCGGCCGAGGTTGAAGAAGCCGTTGCGCGAGTTGGGTCCGGTGTAGTCTTTGAGCAGGGGGGTCAGGGCGGTGCTGAATTGGAGTTCGGAGACCGAGTCGGAGCCCTTGTCTTCGTCCACGGCCTGGTAGTAAAGCGCGGCGGCGAGGTCGCGCGCCTCCCGGCCGCTGATCTTAAAGTCGCCGTCGCGGTCGCCGGCCTTGCGGACCGCCTGGGCCATGGTCGAGAGGACGCCAAACTGTTGCCCGGCATTAAGCCCGAAGCGGAAGACCATGTTCGGCGGATTCATGCGGGGGACGAAGACGGGGACGTCCTTGCCGTCGAGCTGCGCGAGGACGGAGGCGGCGCGGACGGGGACGTATTCGATCGGCGAGTAGCGCTCTCGGCCGAACATGCGCCCGCCCCCCCCGTCCCCGGAGACGAGCGTTCGGCCCGCGGCGGTGGCGGCGTCGTCGGCGACGAGCAGGGCGCAGTCGAGGCGGGCGAAGACGTCGGCCATGCCGTCGGCGTTGAAGAATCGCGTGACGAAGTCGCGGAGGTACGCGCGGTACTTCGCGTCGTGCCCGTCGATCTCCATGATCCGCCGGAACAACTTGTTCTCCGCGGGCCAGGCGTTGGCGACGCTCAGGTTGATCTGGTTCTCGGAGTTGCCGTTCATGCCCCAACTGCCGAACGACAAGTTCATGTCCCACGGGAGCACGCGGAGCTTGCCGTCGGCGGGGCTGACGTACAGGTAATAGTTGTGGTTGTTCGCCAGCGGGCTGTCGAGCGTCGCGATCAGCACGGTCGCGGCGAGGTAGCGGAGGAACCCGTCGACGTCCATGTAGTCGCCGAGCTTGGCGCGGAACTCGGCGTCGTCCGCGTAGTTCAGCAGCTTGATGAACTCGATGAACCGCCGCGTCGTCATCGGGTCGGGGTCGTTGGTCTTCGGGCGATACCGCTCGGCGTAGGCTTCGAAGTTCTCGCCCATGTACGGCAGCCCGCGGACGCCCTCGGGCTTCATCAGCACGCCCTTGGCGGTGCCGAAATGCTTTTTGAGGAACGCCTTGTCGTCGACCTCTTCGATGATCGTGTAAAGGCCGACGAGTTCCTTGTCGTGGAGGCCGTCGACGGTCAGGTAGACGTTGGCGAGCGCCGTGCGCGGCGCGGGGACGCCGGCCCGCCGGTAGACGTCGTAGGCGAGGGTCTCGCGAAGGAAGGAAGTGTCGAACGCGTTGTTGGCGAGGTTGAAGGTCTCAATGCCGCGGAAGTTTTGTTTGGGGATGAAGTGATCGAAGTCGACCTTCATCGGGCGGCGGAGGACGCGGTTGTAGTTTTCGTAGGAAGAGTTGCCCTTGAAGCGCAGGCCCACGTCGGCGACTTTTTCGCCGTCGAGTTCGAGTTGGGCCTTAACGTAGACGTATTCGAAGCCGTAATTATTGGGCGGGAGCTTCTCCCCTTCGATGGGGAGGGGATTTTTGCCGTCCGTAAGCGACAGGTCCGCAGCGGCGGTGGCGGCAGATGTGCCGACCCGATTCGGTTGCGTGGTCGGCGCGGGAATGCTGTCGGCGATAATCGGGGCGGGCCTGGCGCGGCGGTTGGGCTGCATCAACAACCACGACTGCTCGGTCAGGTGCAGGTGAATGTCGTAGATCTTGCCGGGGCCGTAGAATTCGTCCTCGGGGGACGTCTTCTTCTTGTCGGCGGCGCGTGCGGCCAGCGTCGTGATGACGGCGGCCGCTGCCAGGATGACCACCCACGCGTATCTCAAATCCGACCTCGCTCGTGTTCGGGGTTACCGTTGTAACGCGCCGGACCCGACTTTGTTACGAACTCCACAAACCTTGCCACCGGGCGCGGCCGCGCGGCACTGCGGTTGCAAGGGCCAAGGCCACTCAAGGCACTTTTCAGCAGAGGAGTTCGAATGACCCACCGATCCCGCGCCGCCGTGGCGCTGCCGTTTGCGGCGATTCTCGGCGCTTTTGCCGTTTGGGCATGTGCCCAGGACTCGAACCGAAAACCGATCGACCCGAACACGGGCAAACCGTCGGCCGCGCCTTTTGACGCGGTGGCCGACGCGCAGACGCCCCAACCCGCCAAGGGCGATCGGGTCGAGCAAAAGGTGACCGACGCCGACAAGCCGCAAAAGACCGCGCCGGACAACGCGCCGAGCTCGTCGACCGCGCTGCCGACCCAGCCGGACGAGGGGAAGATGAAGGGGTTCGACTTCAGCCGCGACGCGCTGGGGTCGAAGAAGCCGATGCAGACGTTCGAGGAGACCAAGGCCAAGGACATCGAGGACAAGCCGAAGGTGATGCAGGCGCAGCGGAAGCTGCTCGAGGCGCGCTACAACCTGACGCCAAAGTTCGACCCGGAAGTGAAAATGTCTCGCGGCAAGGCCATCCCGGTCGGGCCGACGGCGCGATTGGCGGACGGGACGACGTTCGAGCAACTGGCGGCGATGGCGCCCGAGGCGATCAAGGCCGCCGACAGCTTCCCGTACAAGCCGCTGCCGCACCCGAAGCACGCGACCGGCGGGCAGGTCTTCCCGCAGGTTCAGCTCGAGCAGTTCCCGCGGCTCACGCGGTTCGACGTAGACTTCGACTTGCCCGAGGCCTTCATCCCGGAATTCCCGCCCGCGATCTTCATTCAAAATCGACCGGAGCTCGGCGACGTATCCCGCGGGCAGGTCGTGTCGATCAACAACTTCCACGAGCTGTTCAAGGACATCCTGACGCCGGTGCAGCTCGACGGGATGCGGATGCTCGTCACGCCGATGCCGCAGGAAGAGTTCAACGCGACGGACGACCGCAAGAGTCCCCAGCCGTCGCTCGGCGTCACGTGCTTCGACTGCCACGTCAACGGCCATACGACCGCCCAGTTCCACCTGAACCCCGACGACCGCCCGCAGCACCGCCGCTTCCGCCTCGACACCACGAGCCTGCGCGGCGTGAACCAGCAACAGATCCACGGCAGCAAGCGCAGCCTGCGCAGCGTCGAGGACTTCACCGAGTTCGAGCAGCGCACCGCCTACTTCAACGGCGACCAGTCGCACGCCTTCAAGAAGGGCGCCGTGATCCTCGACCGCGTCCGCGTCAGCCACATGGCCCAGGCGCAGAACATGCTCGACTTCCCGCCCGCCCCGAAGCTGAACAAGCTGACCAACCGCCTCGACCCCGCCAAGGCCACCGAGGCCGAGCGGCGCGGCGAGCAACTCTTCTTCGGCAAGGCCCAGTGCAGCACCTGCCACACCGGCCCGGCATTCCTGGACCACCAGATGCACGACCTGATGGTCGAGCGGTTCACCAAGGAGCCCGGCGACGGCCCGATCAAGACCTTCACCCTCCGCGGCATCAAGGACAGCCCGCCCTACCTGCACGACGGCCGCCTGCTGACGCTGGAGGACACGGTCGAGTTCTTCAACCTGATCCTAGGCACGAAGCTCAGCGCCGCGGAGAAGGCGGACCTCGTGGCGTTCATGAAGGCGCTGTAAGCCGAGGCCACCGGACGGTACGATCGCTTCAACGAAATGGCCGCGCGACCCCAGACGGGGCGCGCGGCCTGTTCCGTTTCCCGTGCGGCGTGACGCTTACGCCGCGATCATCGCAGCGACGATCTGCCGGTCGGGCCGGACCGCCGAACGGTTTCCCCCGCCGTCGCCCCGCCTCTATGATCGCCCCCCGCGACCCCGGGGGCCGGCCGATCCCGCCCGGCTTCCCGCCGGCCGCCGCTTCGTCGAGAGGAACGCGATGCCCGACCCCGCCGTCGACAAGTTCGGCCGACTGATCGTCACGCGGCTCCGCGACCGGGCGATCGACTTCTACGACCTCGCGGCTCGCGGGCACTGGAAGTCCCCGGGGCTCCGCCGCCTGCAGGCGGGGTTGGCGAAGATGACGCCGGCCCAGCTCGCGGTCGTCCGAGAGTGTATGGTCCGGACGATCGACACGGCGATGCACGACTTCCTCGTCGCGATGGAAGAGGCGAGCGGGCCGGAGAACGGGGTCGCGGTACTCGTGGACGGGCGGGACGTCGTCGAGGCGTCCGAGACGCTGCACGGCGAGCAATTCGGCCCCGACGGGTGGATCGCCCGCTTCGGAAAACACCCCGAAGCGGCGGGGGAGTGAAGCGCCCCCTCTTCTCCTTCCCCCTCCGGAGCCGGGGCTCTACTCGGCGCGCGGGTGGCGGTAAACTGCGACCATGGCTCTCGCCCGACTCGCCCGCCGCCTTCGGATGCCGTGGCCCGGCCACGTCTGGGCACTCTGCCTGCTCGTGCCGGTGACGGCGTTCGTCGCGTGGAAAGTCTGGGTCGATGATTACCCGGCGAATCCCGGGTGGCTGCACTACCACCGCTCCTGGCCGCTCACCCCGGAGGCCGCGCGACGGCCGCCGTGCAAGTACATCTTCGAGCCCCGCCCCGTCGCGGCGGTCTTCGGCTTCGGATCTCGTCGCTCAACTTCCCGTCGACGTGTCGACGCGGTCCTTGCGGATCGTGTTCGTGCCCGCGCCGCCGTCGACCATCTTGTCGGCCAAACCGTCGGCGGCTTGGACCGTGTCGTTGCCGTCGTCGCCGTACAGTTCGTCGAGGCCCGGGCCGCCGATGATCAAATCGTCGCCCGCGCCGCCGCGGAGCGTGTCGTTGCCGAGGTACCCCTCGAGCACGTCGCTGCCCCCGCTGCCGCTCACGTTGTCGTTGCCGCTGCCGGCCCGCAGCGTGTCGTTGCCGCCGCCGCCCATCAGGACGGCCGGGACGTTCAGATCGGTCAGGTAGACGAGGTCGTTGCCGTTCTTCGCGTCGACCGTGATCCGTTTGACGCCCTTGAACGGCGAGCCGCCCACGAGCGTGCCGTTGTTCGTGATCCGCACGCCCGTGCCGTCGTTGGTCATCACGATCGAGTCGTTGCCGTCGGTGCCGGTGACGGTCAGCAGGCCGACGGTGTTCAGCACGGCGGTGACCTTCGGCGGCTGCGGCGCCGGCGGCGGCGTCACGACCGGCGGGTTGTTGACGACGCCGCTGATCGCGAAGTTGAACGGCGCCTCGTTCGCGTCGTTGTTGACGAACGAGATCTGGCCCGCCTTGTTGCCGGCGACGGCCGAGTCGAGGCGGACGGTGAACGTGTCGCTCGCGCCGGGCGCGAGGGAGGCGACGAGCCGCTCGGTGATCGTAAAGCCCCCGGGCGCGGTCATCGTGCCGAGGGTCAGGGTCGCCTGGCCATCATTCTTCACGCGGAAGGTGCGGGTCGGCCCGGCCTGACCCTTCACCAACGTGCCGAACCCGATGGCCGCGGTCGCGCCATCGAGGACGTTGGCCCCGTTGACCATGTTCGCGACGGTGACCTCCGGATACTTGGGCGCGGTCGGCGGCGTAACGACGGGCGGGTTGGCGACCGAGCCGCTGATGGCGAAGTTGAACGGGTTCTCGTTCGCATCGTTGTTGGCGACGGAGAGCTGGCCCGCCTTGTTCCCCGCGACGGTCGTGTCGAGGCGGATCGTGAAGGTGTCGCTCGCGCCCGGCGCGAGGGTCGTGGTAAGCCCTTCGGCGACGCTGAAGCCTGCCGGCAGGGCGATCGCGCCGAGGGTCAGGTTAGCCTGGCCGTCGTTCTTGACGCGGAAGACGCGGGTCGGCGCGGCTTGGCCCTTAGTGACCGTGCCGAACCCGATCGCCGCGGTCGTGCCGTCGAGAACGTTCGCGCCGTTCGACATCAGGGTGAGCGTGATCTCAGGATACTTCGGGGCCGGCGGCGGCGTGACGACCGGCGGGTTGTTGACCGTCCCGGCGATCGCGAAGTTATAGGGGTTCTCGTTCGCGTCGTTGTTCGCGAACGAGATCTGCCCCGACTTCGCGCCGGCGGCGGCGGTGTCGAGGCAGACGGTGAACGTGTCCGATGCGCCCGGCGCGAGCGTGCCAGTAAGGCCTTCGACGACGGTGTACCCGCCGGGCACGGTGATCGCCCCGAGCGTGAGGTTCGCCTGCCCGTCGTTGCGGACGGTGAACGTCTTGGTCGGCGCGGCCGCGCCTTTCGTCACGCTGCCGAACCCGATGGCAGCGGTCGCGTTGTCGACGACGGCGGTCGCGCCGAGGAGGACGGTCACCTCGGGGTACTTTGGCGCGGGCGGCGGCGGCGGGTTATTGACCGTGCCGCCGATCGCGAAGTTGAACGGGTTCTCGTCGGCGTCATTCGTGACGAACGAGATCTGCCCGGCCTTCGTGCCGGCGACGGACGTATCGAGGCGGACGGTGAACGTGTCGCTGCCGCCGGGTAACAGGGTCGAGTTAAGCCCCTCGACCAGGCTGAACCCGGCCGGCAGCGACACGGCACCGAGCGTCAGGTTCGCCGTGCCGGTGTTTCGTACGGCGAACACGCGCGTCGGCGCGGCCGCGCCTTTGACGAGCGTCCCGAAGCCGATGGCCGCGGCCGTTCCATCCGCGACGTTCGCGCCGTTGAGCGTGACCGCGACCTCCGGCAACTTCGGCGCGGGCGGCGGCGTGACGACGACGGCGTTGACCGTGCCGGTCAGCGTGAAGTTGAACGGATTCTCGTCCGCGTCGTTGGTGGCGACCGAGATCACGCCGGCCTTGTTGCCCGCCGTCGTGGTGTCCATGCGGACGGTGAAAGTGTCGGCCGCGCCGGGCGCGAGAGAGGCGGCGAGGCCTTCGACGACGGAAAAGCCGGCGGGCAACTGAACCGCGCCGAGGGTCAGGGCGGCGTCGCCGTCGTTCTTGACGGTGAAGACCCGCGTCGGGGCGGCCGCACCCACCGTGGCCGCGCCGAAGTTGATCGTGGTCTGGTTGTCGTTGACCGCCCCGCCGTTCAATGTGACGGTGATTTCGGATTTCGGGAGCGTGACGCCCCCCTCGACGTCCTGCGAGAAGTCGATCGGGTCAGCCACGGCCTGGTCTTCGCCGGGGCCGCCGAGCAGGGTGTCGCGCGTGCCGTCGTTGGCGATGAAGGAGTCGGTGCCGTCGCCGCCGACGAGCGTGTCCGCGCCGCCCTGCCCGGTCAGGACGTCGTTACCGTTGCCGCCGTCGATCGAGTCGTCGCCGGCGTCCCCGTCGATCGAGTCGTTTCCGTCCAGGCCGAAGATCGTGTCGTTCCCGCCCCGCCCGGTGATCGAGTTGTCGACGTTCGAGCCGGTGATGCGGTCGGCCCCTTCGCCGCCGAGGACGCGCTCGACGTCGACGCCGAGGTTGTCCCCCTGGGCGTTGCCGCCGGCCTCGTTGGCGACGCCGTCGAGGCTGAGGACGAGGTTGGCGGTTTCCCAGCGATAGTCGGCGTTGTCGAAGCCCGCGCCGCCGGAGTAGACGTCCGCGCCGCCCTTGCCGTCGAGCGTGTCGATGCCGTTCTGGCCGAGGAGTGTGTCATTGTTCTGTCCGCCCAGCAGCGTGTCGTTGCCGTCGCCGCCGTCGAGCGTAACGCCCATGATGCCGTTACCGACGCGGAGCGTGTCGTCACCGCCCAGGCCATTCAGGCGGATGGACTGGACGTCGGCCGGCGCGAACGAGCCGTCGGTCGCGCCGTTCAGGTGGACGAGGATCTGGCCGCCGACGAGGTCGAGGCGGAGGTCGTCGTTGCCGCCGGTCCCGTCGGCGGTCAGGACGCCGTCGACGAGCGACGCGGCGAAGAGGCGGCGGTTTTCGAGGTTCTCGACGGCCGCGGCTAGGACACGGGTTTGGTTCGATTTGATGCGGTCACGGCTGAGTCGGCGTGCGGAACGGGCCAAGGGAATCCTCCGGCGGCCCGCGCGCGGGCCGAGTGGGTCGAGGTGCGTGGGTGCAGGACGCGCGGCCGGCCCGCAACAAATGGGCCGCGGCCGCGTGATTCGCCCGAGCACCGCCGCGCGGTGCGGCGGCGCCCTCCATGGGATGGATTACTGTTCGCGGCGGGGAAGAGTTCGCGGATTTCCGGATTACCCGACGGCGTTCGATGAGCTCAACCACGTTGGTCGAGCCCCCGTATGCTGAGCCAGAAAAGTCCCGTCGCCCGTGCGCTGCTCCCGTCATCCTGAGATTGCGAAGGATCTGGCCGCGAACGCCCAAGGCCACACGTTCAGTCAGACCGTTTAGCGGCCGAGCTTGCTCGGCGTGGCCCACGGGCCCCGAAGCTTTAGAATCGGCCGCGATGACGAACGACCCTGATGACCTGCAGATCGTCGGCGATTGGAAGTTGACTCGGGTGTTGCTCGACGGCGAGCCGTACGCCGATCCCGACGTCGGACGGCGGTTGGAGATCCGGCCGCGGCGGATGACGTTCCGGACGCGGCCGCCGCGGGAGGACTATTGGGTGATCGACGCGGCCGCGCGGGAGTTTTGCATCATGGGCAGCGAGGGCGCGGTGTTGTCGCGCGCGGCGTACGAGTTGTCGGCCGAGTCACTTCGATTGACGTGGTTGAAGCGGGGGTTCGGGCCGATGGGCGGGCGGCCGCTGGTTTACGAGTACGTGCGAGTGAAGACGCGACCGGCGACGGCGGCGGCGGCGGCGGCGGCGGCGGCGGCGCGGGCGACGGAACTGAGCCGAGAACCCGAACCGTCGGCCGCGCGATTGCCGGCGGGTTGGGAGGCGACGTTGGCGGCGGTCGTAGTCACCGGGTCGAACGCGCACGGCCCGGCGACCGAGGGGCAGGTCGACGCGTTGGAGCGGGCATTGGGCGTTCGGCTGCCGGGCGATTACCGGGCGTTTCTGCAGCGGCACAACGGGGGGGTGGTCACGCCCGCGGGGTTCCGTTTCGGTGGCGACGAGATGAACCGGAGCGTGTTGCGAGAACTATTGCCGGTAATCGACGAGGCGCCGGCCGGCGTGGCGTCGGTGAATCGCGTTTGGGCCGAACTGCGGGCCGAGCGGCCGCGATTGACGGTTGTGCCGTTCGCGACCGACGTGTCTGGAAACGTCTTGGCGCTGCGCCTTCGCGGCGTGCGGGCGGGAGAGGCACTGTTTCTCGACCACGAGACGGGAGAGGATCGCTGGGCGGCGAGGAGTTTCACGGAGTTCCTGGCCGGGTTGCGCGAGCCCGCCGAATAGGAGTGCAAGCTGGGGGCGGACAGAGTCGGGCATCGTCGCATCGCCTTATAACAGAACCCGAACTTTCTGCTTGCGTCTTTGCGAAACTTAATCTATCATTTGGCGTGGCCTAGCTCTTTGACAAATAAATACTTAAGTACGAATCGTTCGCCCGCAGCGCGCTCACCCGCAAAACCCGTCGATTTTCGCGCAAAACCCGTCGAATTATGTCGGTTTCTACGGTCGAATTCGAACGCTGAATTTTTGTAACTACATTAAAATAAATAAGTTATATTGACAAAGGCCAGGGACGCATCGCGAAAACATTTTCCGCGCACAACACGATCTGCCATGAGCGCCGGGGTTTAACGTCCGCACGTTGCCGACCCCGCCTTCAAGCAAAGACTTCGTCGACGTCGACCGGATCCCGCTTCGCGAACGGGGAGGGCGATTCGGGCGTCGGTGCCGACTGCGGCCCATTCGTTAAGGTCGACGCGGACGACGTGGTTTTGGGGTACAGAAGCACGGCGTGGGTCAAGCCCTTCTTGTCCGTGGCTCGGGCGACGATCTGGCCGTTGTTGTTGATCTGGATGCCCTGGGTGATCGTCAGGCCGGAGTTTTTGGGGAGGAGCGTGTTGAGGTCGGTCAGGGTGCCGCCGCCGGTCTTCTTCGGCGTCCACATGAAGCCGTGGGTGGTGACCTTGGTGCCGGCGGTGGTGTCAGAGGAGCCGACGACGACGTTCTTGTCGTTGATGCCGTTGGCGCTCGACGTCTCGCCGCCCAGCGTGCCGATCTTGGTGACGACGACGCCGGACTTGCGGGGGTTCCAGAGGGTGGCGACGGTGCGGCCGTTGGGCTGGACGGCGCTGTTGCCGACGGCCAGGCCGTTCTCGTTGACGCGGTAGACGGCGCTGGCAGCCGTCGCGCCGCCGAGCGCGGGCAGTTTGGTCAGCAGGCCGGCGCCGTTCTTCAATTTGACGAGGTAGGCGGAGTAGAAGTCTTCGCCCGACTTGAAGCCCATGACGGCAATCTGGTTTAGGTCGTTGACGTCGTTGGCGAAGCTGAGGTTGAGCGTGCCGCGGCCGGCGGTGACGTTGTTGAGGTCGACCGTGGTGGCCTTCCCCTTTTTGACCGTGGCGTAGGTGGCGTGGAGGTTGTCGACCGGGGAGGGGTGGAAGGCGGAGCCGACGAACAGGTTAGCGTTGTTGACGTCCTGGGCCACGCTGGTGCCGCCGGACGGGAGCGTGCCGAGGTCGACGGAGTAATAGGCGTTCTTCGGGGAAAGGAACCAGGCCTTGGCGTGCGTCTTGTTGTTGCTGGCCGGGCCCTTGCCGGCGACGACGCCGTTGTCATTGAATTGGGCGACGTTGAGTGCGGGGTTGAGGCCGAGGCTTCGGGCGGCGTAGCGGTTGGGGCCGGCGAGGTAATAGGTGCGGTCCGGATTGGCCTCTACGAGGATTTGGCCGGTGGCGTTGACGTCGGTGACGGAGAGGCCCGCGCCGAAGTCGATGTACTGGTACGCGAGGAGTTGGCGGGGTTCGAGCGGTTCAACGGGAAGGGGGGTCATGCGGGTTCGGCTCCTCTGCGTACTCTGCATTATGCGCTGTGAATGGACATACGACGGATGGCCGCGGGGGGTGCGGGGGAGGACAATTGTGGCAATTGCTTGATAAAACGAAAAGCCCACCGAGCAGGCTCGGTAGGCGTTGGGTTTCGGGCTTGGGATCCGGGGCGTTACTTCTTTCCCTGCGGCGCGGGGGCACTCACCCAGTCGTCCGTGCGGAAGGGGCTCGCGGGCAGGCCTTCCTTGTTGTAGAGGTTGCACTCGGGGTTGTTGGCCCAGGCGTAGCGGACGGCCTTGGGGCTTTGGACGGCGTCGCTCCAGACGACGACGGTGTCGCCCTCGATCTTCGCCTCGGCCCAGACGAACTTCTTGTCGTCGCCGGCGATCGAGAATCCGATCAGCTTGTCGGCGGGCTTGTTGGGCTCCTGGCCGAGCTTGATGATCGGCGCCGCGCCGATCACGAGGCCGCCGCCGACGTGCTTGAACTTGAGCGTGACCTTGTTCCCCTGCACGCCCATCGTGTCGTAGCGCGGGCCGCTGTGGACGATCTCCTTGCCGTACGTGGTCTTGAGGGCGCTCAGCGCCAGGCGCTGGCCGACGGCTTCCTTGTTGCGCGGGTGGATGTCCTTGGCCTCGCCGACGTCAATGATGACCGCCTCGCCGGTATTCGGCAGCGAGAGGGTCATGCTCTGCGCCTCGCGCAGGCCCGGCCAGCCGTCTTCCTTCTGCGTGGGGTCCGGCGTGCGGTCCATGAAATTGGCGAGCTGCACCCAGTAGAAGCCGAAGTCTCCCTGGCCCCAGCGAGCGCGCCAGTCCTTGATCATGGTCGGGAAGAGCGTTTGGTAAAGCTTGGCCTGGCCGGCGTTCGATTCGCCCTGGTACCAGATCGCGCCCTTGATGCCGTAGGGGATCAGCGGGGCGATCATGCCGTTATAGAGGACCGTGGAGGTGCCAGCGTTGCCGCCGGGCGCGCTGGGGTTCTGTGGGCGCGGCTTGCTCGGCTTGGGCTGGGCGGGCGGCAGTTTGCCTTCGGCCTTGGCGGCGGCGGCGGCCTTCTGCCACTCGGCCATCTTCGCCTTGAACTCGACGCCGATCGTCTCGTCCCACTGCTTCTGCGCGGCGGGGACGGCGGCGAGGTCCGCCTTGTACTTCGCCTCGGCGGCGGGAAGGTCCTTGGTGATGCTCTCGACCTTTTGCACATACGAATCGAGCGCGGGCTGGGCCTTGAGCGCCTCGATGCTCGTCCACGACTCGGCCGGCGTGCCGCCCCACGACGTGTGGATCAGGCCGACCGGGACGTTCAACGCCTTGCGCACGTCGCGGCCGAAAAAGTAGCCGACCGCGGTGAATCCCTTCACGGTGTCGGGCGTGCACTCCACCCACTTGCCCTCGACGTCAGCCTTCGGAGTGAGACTAGTGGCCTTCTTGACTTCAAAATGCCGCAGCTTGGGGTAATTCGCCTTGGGGGCCTCTTCGCTGGCGTTGTGGCTGGATCCAAACTTCCATTCCATGTTCGACTGGCCCGAGCAGATCCAGACCTCGCCGATCAGCACGTTCTTCACGGTCAGGTTGTTCTTACCCGCGACGGTAAGTTCGACCGGCCCGCCGGTCTTCGCGGGGTCGAGCTTAAGCATCCACTTGCCGTCCGCGCCGGCGGTGGCGGTCTTCTTCTGGTCGCCGAGGGTGACGGTGACGGCCTCGTTCGGGTCGGCCCACCCCCAGATCGGGTTGGCGTGTTCCGATTGGAGCACCATGTTGTCGGAGATGATGGCCGGGAGCTTGACGTCGGCGCTAACCACCGGTGAGGCGGCGGCGCAGAGGATGAACGTCGAGAGGAGTTTTCGTTTGAGTGTTTGCATGATGGTAAGACCGACCGGGCGCGGGATTGTTGATCGGGTCGAAAACGGTCGATGGGGCGCGGCGCGGGCGGTCGGGTATAACGACGCGCCGATGAACGCTTCTTCGATGCCGATGCAAACGCCGTTGACCGGGGCCGAGCGCGCGCTGCGATTCGTCCTGCGCGTGAACGGGACGATCACGGCGCTGGCGATCGTGGCGGTCTTCATCCCGCGGGCGTGGATGGACTGGGCGCACCAGAAGACGGGGATGGGGGCCGCGCCGCCGGAGGCGATCTTCGAGTACCTGGCGCGGACGGTGTCGTTCCTATACTTCGTGCACGGCGCGCTTTGCTGGGTGCTGTCGACCGACGTGCGCCGCTTCGGCCCGGTGATCACTTACGTGGGCGTCGTCGAGCTCTGCTTCGCCGGCCTGGTCGTCTGGATCGACTCGGCCGCGGGCATGCCGCGGTACTGGACGGCGATCGAGTCGACGGTGGTGGCCGCGTTCAGCGGGGCGATCCTGTTCCTGCGCGTGCGGGCGCGGGAGGGGTGAACCACGAACGGCAAGGAGGGATGGAGGCGCGCGTCGCACGCCCACGGTCGCCCGCGCCACGCGGCGCGGTCAAAGCTCGTTCAGCATCTGCGTCGCGTCGCCGAACTTCGGCAGGTGCGTGTTCATCTTGTCCATCATGGACAAATACAGGCGGCACATCTGCCGCTCCGGCTTGCCGGTGTAGTCGATGACGCGGCCGCCTTTGATCCGCCCGCCGCCGCCGCCGAGCAGGACGACGGGGAGTTGGTCGTTGTCGTGGTTGCCGGTCATCATGCTCGAGCAGTACATCAGCATCGTGTTGTCGAGCAGCGTGCGCGAGCCTTCGTTGATCGCGTCCATCTTGCGGGCGATGTAGGCGAGCTGCTCGACGAAGAACGCGTTGACCTTGAGCCAGTCCTGGCTGTCGGAGTGGGACAGGAGGTGGTGGATCATGTAGTCCACGCCGAGGTTTGGGAACCGCAGGGCGCTGTGGTCGTTGTTGAGTTTGAGGGTGGTGATGCGGGTCGTGTCGGTCTGGAAGCCGAGGACCATGATGTCGGCCATCAGGTGCATGTGCTCGGCGACGTCCTGCGGGATGCCGTCGGCGGGCCGCGGCATGTTCGGCTTCGAAAGCGTCGGCCGCCATCCCTGCAATTCCCCCTTCTTGCCCGCGTTCTCAATCCGCTGCTCGACGTCCCGCACGCTGTCGAGGTACTCATCAAGCTTGCGGCGGTCGCCGGTGCTGATGTTCTTGCGGAGGTCGGTCGCGTCGGCCAGCACCGAGTCGAGCACGCTGGCGTCCCCCTTGCTCGCCTCGTCCTTGAACAGGCGATCGAACGCCAGGGCCGGGTAAACCTCCAGCGGCGTCGGCGTGGTCGGGCTGCTCCACGAGATGTGGGAGCTGTAGAGCATCGAGTAATTCTTGTGCACCGACGGGTTGGACTTCTCGCACCCGAGCACGAGCGACGGCACCTTGGTTGATTGGCCGTAGCGCTGGGCGAGGAGCTGGTCGACGCTGGTGCCCGAGCGGATCTCGCCGCCGGAGGCGAGCGGGGCGCCGGAGAGCAAGTTGCCGGTCTGGCTGCTGTGGATGTTCCCCTTGCGGGCCTCGGCGTTGTAGAGGCCTTTGACGAACGTCAGCTTCTCGCGGAAGTCGGCGAGCGGCGCGAGCACCTTGCCGAGCTGCATCTGCTTGCCTTCGCCCCGGGCCCACCACTCCTTGGAGTGGAAGCCGTTGCCGCTGAACAGCACGGCCAGCCGCACCGGCGCCTCGCTCCCCGGCGCGGTGCCCTTGCCCGGCTCGTCGCCCCAGACGGGTAGGCTCTCGAGCCACGGAAGGGCCATGGAGACGCCCAGGCCGCGAAGGAAAGTCCGGCGGGCGAATTGGTGCGATTTCGGATGATCGTGTTGCATGCTGTTCTCGTATCACGGGCGTCTCGCCCGTGTTCGCCTCTTGATTCCGCACGGGCGAGACGCCCGTGATACGTCAATCCTCGTGCGCGGCGTCCTTGCCGCGGATCTCTCGAAACTGTTTGCTCTTTACGATCGCGTCGATGGCGACGCCTACATGATACCCGTTGGCGGCGAGTTTGGTCTGGATTTCCTTGATCAGCGGCTCGTCCGACAACTGAACCGCTCGCCCCAGGGCGTAGCCGAGGAGCTTCCTTGTGAACTGGCGGACGAAGGCGTCGCGGCGGCTGTTGGTGAGATAGTTGCGGAGGCCTTCGAGGCCCGTGATCTCCGTCCCGTCGATCACCTTCGCCCGGACGTCGATCGGCCGATCGCCGAGGTCCTTATCGCGCAGTCGCCCGATCGCGTCGAACGATTCGAGCGTGAACCCGAACGCGTCGATCCGCGCATGGCACCCGGAACAGCGCGGGTCGGACGTGTGCTTTTCCGTCAGTTGCCGCATCGTCAGTGTCACGGTGCCCTCGTCTTCGGGGAGTTGCGGCACGTCCTTGGGCGGCCTGGGCAACTTATCCCCGAGCAATGCCTCGGCCACCCAGTTCCCGCGGAGGATCGGGCTGGTGCGGCTCGCCCCCGATTGTTTTGACAGCGTCGTCGCCTGCGCGAGGACGCCGCCGCGCCCGAACTTCTTCACGCCGTCAACCCGGCGGAAATCGGCGCCCTTTACCCCCGGGATGCCGTAGTGCCTGGCGAGCGGCTCGTTCAGGAACGCGTGATCCGAATCGAGAATGCCGAGGATCGACCGGTCCGCCGCGAAGAAGTCGGCGAAGAACAGGATCGACTCCTCGTACATCGCCTCGCGCAGCCCGCCAAACGTCGGAAAGTGCCGCTCGCTCTTCTCGTCCAGCGTCGCGAAGTCGTGAACGTGCAGCCACTGGCACGCGAACTCGGTCGCGAGCCTGCGGACGCGCGGGTCGGTGGACATCCGCTTCGCCTGCGCGCTCAGAACCTCCGGATCGCGCAACTTGCCCGCCGAGGCGAGCGACATCAACTCCTGGTCCGGCATCGACGACCACAGAAAGTAGCTCAGCCGATTGGCGAGCTCAAAGTCGTTCACCGGCGCTTGCGCGACGCTCGGCCCCGGCTGCTCGGCCTTATATAGGAACGCCGGCGACACCAGCACGCGCGCCAGCAGCAGGCGCACCGCGTCCTCGTGCTTGAGCTCCTGTTGGCGGAGCTTGCCGTAGAGCTTCCTGAGGTCGTTGCGCTCGCCGTCCGTCATCGGCCGGCGATACGCCCGCCCGGCGAACGCGACGACCGCGTCGACGTGCTTCGGTTCCGCATCAAGCAGCGTCTGCCGAAATGCCGCGGCGCGATCCGCGATCGGCTTTCGCATCGGCCCGAACACCTTCGGGTCGGCGTCCTGCGTCGCGTACTGCCACAACTGCTCGAACGCGTCGACGAGCTGCAGCGCGTCCTGGCTGACGAACCGCAACTCCGCCCAGAGCCGGTCGAGCTTGGCCCGCTCGGCGTCGTCGAGCATCAGTTTGGCCAAGTGATCGTCCTCGCGGTGGTAAAGCGTCAGCGTCACGACCTCGTCGACCGGCACGATCTTCGTGTAGCACAACGCCGCGGGAAAGACCCGGCGGAAGCCATCGAACGCCGCCTCGATCCGCTTGCGCGCCGGGCTGACGTCGGCCGCGATGACCGGCGTCGTGTTCGAGATCGGCTTGCCGCCGTCCGTCCACGCGCCGACGGCCTTGCCGGTCACCAGCTCGCCCGCGACGAGGCCGGGCTTGACTTCCGGCCTCGCGGTCAGCAGCTGCACTTGGACAGAACCCTCGCCAGCGGCGGCGGGGTCAAGCGCCGCCATCGTCACGAACTCGCTGCCCGCGAAGAGGTCGGCGGGCAAGCGAATCGCGAGGGACGCGGGGGCTTGGACGCAGAGGTCGGTGGGGGCGAGCGTCCCGCCTTTAGGGTGTTTCCCAAATTGAAGAGAAGAATCCGACCCCGCAGGGGTGGGCGTGACGTCGGATTTGGGAGCCTTCGTCGTCACCCGCGCGAAGAGCGGGCCGCTAAGCGAATTCAGTTGCCGGTACAGCTTCGCGTCCGCGCTCTCCCTGTCCTTCGGTGCGGAACCGGTCAGCAGCGCCTGAATCCCGTCCGCGAGTTTTCCCTTCTCCCCCGTCGTCCCCGCCGACTGCCATTTCGCGAGCAGCGAGTTCTCCGGGATGACCGACCCCTTCTCCGTCCCGCCGCCGGCGATCGCCTCGGTGTAGAAGTGCCACACGCCCGCGTTGCCGAGCCGGTCCGCGTGCGGGTTGCCGGCCATCACGTCCGGCGACACGTCCCCGGTCAGCGACCACGTCTGCTTCGCGTCGTCAATCGACATGAGCTTGAATTCGAGGTCGGTCAGGTCACAGGAATGATTGGCGTCACGCGGGTCGACCAGCAGCGAGATCAAGTCGCCCTTTTGCACCGCCACCTTGTCGATCGGCCCGAACGGCGCGGGCTTCGCCCCTTGCGCGACGCCCGCCGCCAACTTCTGCCGCGTCCGCCCGCGCCGCAGTTCAACGGTCCACGCCACGCCGTTCCCGCACTCCGGGTGCGCGTGCTGCACGACGCCCTCAAGCCGCACCGTGCCGGTGATCGGACTTTGCCAGCCGACCGCGGCCTTCAGCTTCGGCGACGGGTGCACCACCACCCCGTGCGGCTTCATGTTGCCGGGGATTCGAACGTGCTGGTCGGACGAATTCGCCAGGATCTGCGGCGTCTCCTTCGAGCCCCACCCTTTGACGAACGCGTACGTCGACGCCTGGTCGAGCCGCTGCGTGAACAAATCGAGCTTGATCGCGTCGGCCGAGCCGATGCCGAGATAATCGAACCACGCCGTCAGCGCGCCGAGATCGATGTCGTGCTTCTTCGCGAGGCCGGCGGCGTCGATCGAACCCTGCGCGGCCGTTGCCTCGGCTGCCGCCGCCAGCGCCTTGGCCGTCGACGCGAACAGGCGTTGCCGCCGCTCCGCCACGTCCGCCACGAACGCCGGCACGTCCCGGAGGAGCAGGGGGGCCCGGCCCGGGATCGACAAGCGCGGCTGCTGGAACACGACGAAGTCGCTCGCATTCCCATCCCCCGCATCTCCCGCCGCCAGGTAAACCACCATGTCGTTCGACCCGTCCGCCCGCGCCGCAAGCTTGAGCTTCAACTCCTGCTGCGCAACGATCGGCGTGACCGGCTCCATCCACGCCTTCGGGCCGTTCAACTTGCCGATGTGCCCGACGCTGCCGAACTTCCACAACGCCCGCTGCCACGGCACGATCTCGGCGACCAGAGACTTGGCGTCCCCGGGCTTTGCCACTCGCCATTTGGCGCGAAGGCCGTCGAGCAGGGGGGAGGGCTCGGCGCTATTGAGCAGCGCGAGGAGCGTCGTCAGGTACTTCGCGCTGAGCTGGCGCTCCCGCGCCACCGCGTCGGTCGGCTTTCCCGCCTTCACCTCAATCGCCGCGTCGAAATACTTCTCCAGCGGAATGCGCCCGCCATCACTCAGCTCGAGCGGCACGCCCTGCAACACGACCTTCTCCCCCCCGCCCGCCCCGGCGTATCGACCGTATAGCGCCCGGATCTCCGCCAGCGTCTCGTTCGTCCAATCGCTGCGGGTCGTCTTGTCCGAGAACCGCACGCCCTCCGGCAATAGCACGAGGTGAGCGGCCACGTCCTTCCCCGCGTCCAGGTATTTCGTCACCAGCGCCGGCGACATCACCAGCGCCTGCCCGGTGTTCGTGAACCCCTCGCCCGCCGCCCCGTCGACTGGAAACTCCCGCGCCGGCGCGAGCGACTCAACGCCGGTCAAATCCCGAAGCGTGTACGTGTACTCCGCGTTCGACAGCCGTCGAATGACCACCCGCCCCGGGTCGCCCGCCCGCTCGGCGGCGATGGCATCCAGCGTCCCGCGCACCCACGCCGTCAGCCGCCCCTTCTGCTCCGCCGACGGCTGCGGCTTGTTCTTCGGCGGCATTTCCCCGTCTGCCATCTGCTCCAGCACCTTCTGCCAAACCGCCGGGTGCTTCTTCACCGCATCGAGCGACGAGAAAACCTCGAGGTCCAACTCCCCCTTCTGCTTCGCCGTCGAATGACACGTCAGGCAGTATTCCGCCAGCAGGGGGCGGACGGTCGCGAAGTCCTCGGCGTGCGCGTTCCGAACGGACGCGAGCGCGAGAACTGCCCCCACCAACCCCAACCGGGTGCACACGAAACGGGTCATGCAATGACTACCCCCGTGCCCGCCATTTGATGCATTCAAAAAGCTCGATGCGCGGCCCCGGACCAATTCGCGCGAAATTCGTTACCGCCCCTTCTCGTCCCCTACCCCCAGCATCGTCGCCGACGCCGACGTCGGCGTCTCCGCCACCCCCGCCCGCTGCTCCGCGATCGTCGTCACCGCCCGCTCCAGCCGATCGATCTTCCGGTGAAGCTGCATCACCTCCAAGTGCGCCTTGAGGTTCACCTGATAATCCAGGTCTGCCCGCAGGCGGTCCTTCTCCCCCGACCGGTTCTGGCTGATCAGGACGAAGATAGACAGGAAGATCGCCTCGAGCGACACGATCATCGTCAAAAGCTGGTACGGGTAGGCGTCGAACGGGTGGGACATGACGGCGTTGATCGCCATCCACCCGCCGAACATGAAAACGTGAAAAATGACGAACGCCTGGGAGGCGCTGACGGCGGCGATCACGTCGGCGATCCGCTGCCACGTCGTCGCGCGCTCCTCGATCACCTCGTTGACGTTTTTGACGCCGCGGAGCTTTTCCAGCATCTCGCGCTGCCGCGCGCCGAGGACGGTGAGGACGTGAATGCCGGCCGACGGGTGGCGCGTCAGGAACTGCAGGAAATCCTGCCGGCTGAGCGACAGTAGGATCACGTCCCCGTCCGCGCGGATCGTCGCCGTTCGCGGCCCGCCGTCCAGCAGCGAGATCTCCCCGAAAAAATCCCCGGCGTTCAACACCGCGATCGTGACCTCGTGCCCCATGTCGTCCGGGTAACAGACCGACACGCGCCCGACCTGGATCACGTAGAAGTCCGCCCCCTCGTCCCCGATCCAGAACACCGGCTGCTGGCTCTCGACCCGCCGCTCCTTTAGCAGGCTCGTGAGCTCCGCCAACTGCTCGGTTGTGAGCTTGGCGAACAGCGGGTTGTTGGCGAGCAGCAGCGGGTCCATAACCTGTAAGTCGAACCAATCGCCCCGGGGCCTTCACAAACGACTAATTAATAAATCGCGCCTGCCCGTGTCAGGGACGTCCCCACCCGGGCGTCGAGAACTTCGCGTATACTATAAGAAGTCGCGGCCGCAGTGGCGATCGCGCCGGTTTCACGCCGACAGGCGCCGAAACCGGTGAGGAAAGTCCGAACTGCACAGGGCACGGTGCTGGATAACGTCCAGGCGGAGAAGCGGACGGCGCAAGCCGACCGCGAATCCGACGGAAAGTGCAACAGAAAAGAGACCGCCTCCTCGCGGAGGTAAGGGTGAAATGGTGCGGTAAGAGCGCACCGCGCTCGTGGCGACACGAGCGGCAAGGCAAACCCCACCCGCAGCAAGACCAAATACGCGCGGAGTCCTGGCCCGGGACGATCAAGACCGCGCGGGTAGGTCGCACGGCCCGCAAGGGCCGGAGCCGGACGGCAACGTCCGGCACAGAGAAATGACCGCCTCCCTCGCCAAACGAGGGAAACAGAATTCGGCTTACACGCGGCCGCGACATAAACGACCGACGGCGGGCCCAACCGGGCCCGCCGTCGTTGTTTTTCAGTTGAACCGCGACCTGAAGGAGAGCGCGTCGACTGGAACGTCAAGCGTACGTATCCAGCGACCCACCCAGCCCCGTCGCCGCGGCGACCATTGCGTCTCCCGCCTGGTTGATGCCCTTCGTCGCCGCATCGATCAACTTGACCGCGGCGTTCCCCTGCATTTTCTGGACGTCCATGATCTTGGATGCGACCGCGACCTGAACCTGCCCCATCACTTTCGCCTGCTGCAGGCCGGACATGGCATTTACGAGATCCATGTCCCTTCTATCGACCGGAGACCCCGCGGCGGTTGAGCTGGGCAAAAACCGCCTACCCATAACAAATTACAGATTCCAGTTGACTCCCGCCGATTGTTAGGGTAATGTCATTCGCACACAGCCCAAACCATAAACTCTACCGTTCAGGAAGGCCGCATATGAACCTCACACCCCGTCAGCTCGACGTCCTCGTTGCGATTCGAAATTACCGTCACTTGCACGGCTACGCGCCGACCATGCAGGAGTTGGCGGATCAGCTCGGTACCAGCAAGGTCACCATTTTCGAGCACGTCGGGGCACTGGAGAAAAAGCGCGTCCTCCGCCGCGACAAGCACAAGGCCCGCTCGCTGGAGATCGTCGGCGACGACCGCCTGCCGGACGAAGACCGCGCCACCAAGCTGCCGCTGCTCGGCAACATCGCCGCCGGCTCGCCGATCGAGGCCGTTGAGAACCGCGAGGAGATCGACCTCGAGACGATGTTCAGCGCCAAGGCCGGCGTGTATGTCCTGCGCGTCCGGGGCGAGTCGATGATCGAAGACCACCTCTGCGACGGCGACTACGTCGTCATCGAGCGCCGCGATTCCGCCCGCAACGGCGAGCAGGTCGTCGCCCTGCTCGACTCGGGCGAGGCGACGCTCAAGCGCTACTTCAAGGAAGGCGGCAAGGTTCGCCTCCAACCTGCCAACGCCACCATGGAACCCCGAATCGTCGAGGCCGACCGCCTGAAGATTCAGGGCGTCGTCATCGGCGTCCTCCGCAGCTACAACTAATGCACCCGCGCCGCGACACGCCGGGGCAGAGCGCCGGGAGCGCCAGCGACCAAAGCGCCGCCCCGGATCCGTTCGCGGAAACAACGTGCTAAACGCAACGCGGCATCGGGACGTTGGTCCCGATGCCGCGTGTCTATTCCAAGCTATCCGACGCGCGGGGCAAGCCCCGCGGCTAAACGGGGCGTTTCAGCACCGTTTAGTTCAGCGCCCGCGAGTGCTCTTCCAACCGCTGGATCAACTCCGCCGCCTCTTCGGTGCGGTCGCCGACGCTGCTCGTCCAGATCAGGGCTTCGTTCTTCTCGACCGCGCGTTCGATGCGGCGGCAGGCGCTAATCACCGTCGAGTGGTTCCGCTTGCCCATCCGCACGCCGATCTCCGGAAAGCTGAGCTTCGCCGTCTTGCGCACCAGGAACATTGCCACGCTCCGCGCGAGGCTGATCGTCCGCTGGCGGCGGCCGGACATCAGGTCTTTCTGATCCAGGCTGAAGTAGTTGCAGACGGCCTGCATGATGTTCTCGGGCTTGACCGGCGCGACGAGCTGGCGATCCAAATCGCCCAGCGCCTCTTGCGCCAGCGCCGCGTCCGCCGGGCGGCCGGTCAGCTTCACGTGACAGGCAATCCGGTTCAGCGCGCCTTCGAGCTCGCGGACGTTCTGCGTCACGCGCCGCGCGACCCAGCCGATCACTTCCTCGCTCAGCGTCACGTTCGCCCGCAGCGCCAAACTGCGGAGGATCTCGCACCGCGTCGCGTAGTTCGGCGGGTCGATCCGCACGACCATCCCGCTGACGAACCGGTTGATCAGCGACTCGCCGAACTCCTCGATCATCTTCGGGTGCTCGTCGCTCGCCAGCACGACCTGGCGGCCCATCGCCTCGATCGCGTTGAACGTGTGCAAAAACTCTTCCTGCGTGACCTTCTTCCCGCCGAGGAAGTGCACGTCGTCGATCACGAGCAAGTCTAGGTCGCGCATCTTCCGGCGGAAGCCGTCGAGCTTGTTGTGCCGCATGCACGTGAGGAAGTCGTTCGTGAACTCCTCGCCGGTCATATACGCCCAGCGCTTGGTCGGGTGGTGCTCGATGAACGCCTTGCACAGGCCTTGCAGCAGGTGGGTCTTGCCCAGCCCGCAGTTGCCGTGGATGAAGAGCGGGTTGTACTGCACGCCCGGAAACTCGGCGACGTACGTGGCCGCGTTGTACGCGAGCTGGTTCGACGCCCCGACGACGAAGCTCGCTAGGTCGTGCCGCAACCGCGGCTTGGGCGGCGTCATCGGGGCGGCGGGCATCGCGGGTGACGACGGTGCGGTGGCGGCGATCGCGGCGCGGACCGCGCCGGGAAAG
>JADMIO011621117.1_pt1 | contig 22814 bp, 16 predicted proteins | sample 8958161 | NCBI WGS metagenome assembly JADMIO01 (sample SAMN16585339, study PRJNA669376) | soil metagenome | isolation source: Crop rotation soil | place: USA: Cullars Rotation, Alabama | collected 2011 | reverse complement strand
GCGGGGGCGGCGCCGCCGTGGGTCCGAATCACCCGACCGCTCTCCGCCAAGGCATTGAGATCGCGCCGGATGGTCATCGTGCTGACGCCGAAGTTCTGCGCCAGCCCCTCCACGCTCACTTCGCCGTGAGCCTGTAAAAGATCGATTATTTCGCGATGGCGCGGGGTACTCATGTTCGATTATGTTCGATTACGATCATTGTAAACAATCGCAGGCGTCTTTACAATGCCCCGCAAGATGCTGATTGCAGGTGCCGCTTCGATCGAAATCACGCCGCCGGTGGGGATTTTCCTGGCCGGGTATCCGCACGTCCGGCGGGACAGCACGGGCGTACACGATCCGTTGCTGAGCTGTGCACTCTATATAGAACACGGCGGTGAGCGGGCGCTGATCATCACCAACGACGTGATTTATGTCGCCAAGTCCCTGGTCACCCGCTGCCGGGCGCGCATTGCCAAGCAGACCGGGGTGCCGGAGACCAATATCCTGATCTCCGCGACGCACACGCACTCCGGACCCAAGACGCTCGATCCGATTGCGACGTCGGGCGACGACGCAGTCCCCAGAACCGACGAGCAATACGTGCGCTATCTCGAAGACCGCATCGTGGAGGTCGCGGGGCGTGCGGCGGCGAGTCCGAGCCCCGCTGAAGCGGGCCTCGCCGTGGCGGATGCAACCGGCGTTGGGACGAATCGACGGGATGTGAACGGCGCGAAGGATCTGGCGGTTCCGGTGCTCGTGGTGCGCGATGCATCGACCCATCGCGCAATCGCGGCGATGCTGGTCTGCTCGATGCATCCCACCGTCCTGCACGAAGACTCGAAGCTGATCAGCGGCGATTTTCCGGCGATGGCGCGACAGCAGCTTGGGCGCGAGATCCTGGGCGAGAAGTGCGTCGTCCTCTACCACACCGGCCCCGCGGGGAATCAAAGTCCCCGTCATGTCACACGCGACAACACGTTTGACGAAGCCAAACGCCTCGGTTCGATCCTCGCGACGGCGGCGGCGAAAGTAATCCCTTCGATCCAATACTCGCGCGATCACGCGCTGCGATGTCGATCCACTTCCGCCGAGCTCGCGCTGCGATCGTTCCCAGGTGAAGCCGAAGCCCAGGCCACGCTCATCCGGGCGCGAACCCGGCTTGACGAACTTCGCCGTATCGAAGCCCCGCGCACGCAAGTTCGCACCGCGGAGGTTGACTGGTTCGGCGCGGAGGAGACGCTGACTCTCGCCCGCGCAGTTCAGAGCGGCGCCCTCCAGCAGGCCGCAGATGCAGCCATGCCCGCTGAAGTGCAATGCATCTCCCTGGGCCCCTGGAACTTCATCGCCTGGCCCGGCGAGATGTTCGTCGAGTTCGCCCTTGCGGTGAAATCGAAAAAGCCCAACACGTTCCTCATTTCCTACGCCAACGGCGAGCTCCAGGGGTATCTTGTCACCCGCGAGGCGGCGGCCGAAGGCGGATACGAATCGCAGAACGCTATCTTCAAAAGCCCCGAATCGGGCGAGCTGCTCGTGCAGAAGACCCTAGAATTGCTTCGCTGAATGGCCCATTTCCTCACCTACGACCTGGGGACGACGCTCTACAAGGTGGCGCTGTTTGATGAAGCGGGCAAGCTGATCGCGCTGGAGCGCGCGCAGCCCCCCATCCAAGCCGAGCAGCCCGGATGGGTAGAAGTGCGCTCGGGCGAATTTCTCTACGTGCTGGCACAAGCTACGTGGCGGGTTCGCGAGGCGGTGGGAGAGTCGATCTGGTCCGACCTCAAAGCCGTCTCATTCGCGACGCAGGCGAACAGCTTCATGCTCCTGGGAGAAGGTGGGTGGCACACCGGCTTGATTCTCTGGTCGGATCAGCGTGCTCTCGGAATGGCGCAGGAGCTGAGTGCGTTGGGCTCGCTGCCGGACTTTCGCACCAGCACCGGGATGCCGCGTTTCTCGCCGGCGCTGGCATTGGCCAAGCTGCTCTGGCTTCGGCGTCATCAGCGCGACGATCTGCGACACGCGCGCCAGTTTGCTTTTCTCAGCGACTTTCTTACGTGGGAGCTGTCGGGCCAATGGCTGAGCGAAGCGAGCGTTGCAGGCTTGAGCGGCGCGCTCGACATTCGCACCCTGCAGTGGCGCAACGACGTGCTGGAGCTGATGGAAGCTCCGCCGATCGCGATGCCGCCGGTGCAGCGCGCCGGATACGCGACGGGCGAGCTGGAATCTTCGGGCGGGCACGCGTTCAGGTTGCCGCACGATGCGCGTTTTGTGCTCGGGTGTCTCGATCAGTACGCCGGTGCGATCGGTACCGGCACGATCGAGCCGGGATGCGTGTGCGAGACGACCGGCACGGTGCTGGCGGCTGTGCGGTTCTCCGATCGCTTTGAAAGTGACCTGGCGGGCGATGTTTTTCAGGGCCCGGCCTTCGACGAAGGCAAATTCTTTCAGATGAGTTTTTCCAGCACATCGGCGAATTTGCTGGAGTGGTATCGCAATTCGCTTCCCGGTCGGCCGAGCTTTGAGGAACTGTCGCGGCTCGCCGGCGAGGCGGATGATGCGGTGACAATCGAACCGTATCGCGACGGTGACCCAATCGAAAGCTGCTTCCGCAATGTCGGTAAAGAGCATTCGGTGGGGCAAGTTGTGCGGGGGATCATGCGTTGTGTTGCGGGGGCGCTGAAGCGGCAGATTCAATCGATCAGCCCGACGATGCCGCCGGTCATCCGTTCCGCCGGCGGGGCGGCGCGGAGCGATGTGTGGTTGCAGATCAAGGCGGACACGCTCGGCACGACGTTCGAGGCGATTGATTGTGAGGAGCCGACGAGCCTGGGGGCGGCGATGCTCGCCTGTCGCGCAGTGACCGGGCGGAGCATGCCCGAGATCGCGCGCGATTGGGTGCGCGTGCGCACGACGTTCAAGTCATCAACAGGGAATTGATTCCATCCGCTTCCAGAGCGATCGGGCGACATCGACCGAGCGGGCGTGGATGGCCGGCTCATCGCACGTCTGCACCACGCGATCGCGCAGTGCCCATCGGCCGTTGGCGATGACATGACGGACCATGCGCGAGGCCATGGCGAAGATGAAATGTCCCGGGAAATTGGCGGCGGTCACATCGCTGAAGGGCACGTAGTCGGTGATCACCACGTCAGCGGCCGCGCCGACGGCAAGCTTCCCGAGCGTCACGCGCAGCGACTGCGACGCCCGCCGGGCGGAGTTGGCGAGCATGGCGACGACATCCGCGGGCGAGATGCCCGCGCCGCCGTCGCAGGATTTGAACCAGGCGGTCTGCGCCTCGGCGAACATGTCGGCGCCGATGCCGTCGGTGCCGAGTTGTATCGGGCATTTCAGTTTCCCGATGGGCGAATAGCCGACGGCGTTGTTCATGTTCGATCGCGTGTTGTGGGCAAGCGAAAGCCCGGCTTCGTTGACGCGCGCGACGGCGTCGGCGTCGAGATGCGTGCCGTGAGCAAAGAGGTGCCGTGGGTGGAGCAGGTTAAATTTCTCCAGGCGATCGATCAGGGAGATGCCGTGCTCCTTGCGACAGGCGGCCTCGTCAGCGGGGTCCTCGGCGACGTGGATGTGCACGCCGACGCCGAATTCTTCCGCCCAGCCACGCAGGGCGTCGAGCGAATCGTCTTCCAGGGTAAACGAAGCATGCGCGCCGGCGAGGCCGGCGAATCGTCCGTTCTTCGCCAGGGCGCATTTGCCGAGGTACCGGCGATTTTCTTCCAGTCCCGCTTCGCGTCCCTTCTTACCGTGGCGGTCGGTGGTTTCGTAGCAAAGGACGCCGCGCAGGCCGACCACATCGATGCCGCGCTCGATCAGGTCGAGGGAATTTTCGATTTGTCGCGGTGAGGCGTGGTGGTCGATCAGCGTGGTGGTGCCGCAGTGCAGCGCTTGGAGCGCGCCGATCCTCGCGGACATCTCATTCGATTCTTCATCCAGCGCCTGATCGAGCCGCCACCAAACATAGCGAAGGATTTCGATGAAGTTCGGCGGGATCTTCGGCGGCGCAGGCATTCCGACCGCAAGCGCGGAATACAAGTGCGTATGTCCATTCACCAGTCCCGCAAGCACGACCGCGCCGCCGCAGTCGATCACCTCGTCCGTGGCTTGCCTCATCGCGGCACTTCCGCGAGCGGCGATCGTGTTGCCGTCGATGCGTAATGATCCGCGCTCGACCGCGATGGGATCGATGTCCACGAGCAGCGCATTTTCCAGGAGGATTCCCATCGCTCAGCTCGTCTCCACCACCCGCGACACGGCGTCGATCGACGGCTCGACATCGTGAGGATCGCCCACAGCTTTGAGCGCGCCCGCGATGTCTTTGAGTCCGTTTCCGGAGATGATCGCGAGCACGTCGGCGTCGGGACCGATGATTCCGCGCTCGCGCGCGACAGCGATGCCGGCAACGGCGGTGGCGCCGGCGGGCTCGGCGAAGACACCCGTGAGCCGCCCGGTCAGCGGGACGGATTTCATGATCTGCTCGTCCGTGACCGAGACATACGCTCCGCCGCTCTCGCGGACGGAGTTCACGGCCTTGCGCCAGTTGCGCGGGATATCACAGTTGATCGAGTCGGCGTAGGTGCCTTTGTGCTGCTCGGAGCGATCGAGTTTACCGGTTTCGAAGGCGCGGGTGAGCGGATCGCAGCCGACCGCCTGCACGCCGAGCATTTTTGCGGACCAGTTGGTGACGCCGATCTCCCGCATCGATTCGATGCCTTTGTGCACGCCGGCGATCGAGCAGCCATCGCCGACCGATGCACTGACCCACTGCGGCGGATCGTCGGCGAGCTGCTCGGCCAGTTCCATCCCGCCGGTTTTTTTGCCTTCGATCAGGTAGGGATTGATCGCGGCGTTGCGGTTGTACCAGCCGAATTTCGCGCAGGCCTGGTTGCACAGGTCATACGCCTGGGCGTAGGTGCCCTGGACGCGGAAGACGGTCGCGCCATACGCGAGGAGTTGGGCGAGCTTTCCTTGTGGGACGAATTTGGCGACGAAGATGTAGCAGGGACGGCCGGCCATGGCGGCGGCGCGGGCGCAGCTGCTGGCAGCGTTGCCGGTGGAGGCGCAGGCGATCGCCGCCGCGCCGCTCTGCATCGCGCGGGCGACGCCGACCGAGCTGGGGCGATCTTTGAACGACCCCGAGGGATTGCGTCCTTCATCCTTCAACCGCAACCGCTTGATTCCCAGCGCCTCGGCCAGTCGCGGCGCGTTGACGATCGGCGTCCAGCCGACGTAGCCCTTCTTCGGGCAGAATTCGCTTTCCAGCGGCAAGAGTTCGCGATAGCGCCAATGCGAGCGCGTGCGACCTTTGAGGTCATCGCGCGACATCGTCTCGCGGGCGTGGTCCATATCGAAGTGGACGTCGAGAATCCCTTCGTCCATCCCGCACCGGGGGCAGGTGTCGGCCTCGCCCTCTTTGTATTTCGCGCCACACTGAACGCACGTGAGATGGGTAATGAGCGACATAAGCAATCGAGCATGGTAGCATTGCCCGGCTTTTGAAACGAGCTTTTCAACGAGGTTTCGCGTGCCTGCAAACGAAGCGGTCTTAGAGAAAACGATCAAGCGCTGCCGCGAACGCGGGATCATCGTCCCGACGTTCGCGCAGATGAAGAATCCGCAGACCGCGCCGGCTTCGGTGAAGGCCAAGCTCGCGAACGTCGGGATCAATGAGATCGATCCGGCCAACCTCTTCCGCATCACATGGAAGAACGAGCCGACTGAGAAGGGGGGATTCAATGACGGGAACTGGGTGGAATTCCCTCCCGAGTTGACCGGCGTCCCCGCCAAGTTGGTCGGCATCGTCGGAAAACATTTCCCCACCGGCGCGCACAAGGTCGGCGCGGCGTTCGGCTGTCTTGTCCCGCGCCTGGTGAGCGGCCAATTCGATCCCACGACCCAGAAAGCCGTCTGGCCCAGCACGGGAAATTACTGCCGCGGCGGGGCGTTCGATTCGGCGCTGCTGGGCTGCACGCCCATCGCAATCCTGCCCGAGCAGATGTCCAAGGAGCGCTTCGAATGGCTCAAGACCATCGGCGCCGAAGTCATCACGACGCCGGGCGGCGAATCCAACGTCAAGGAAATCTACGACGCCTGCTGGGACATCAAACGCAATCGCAAAGACTGCGTTATCTTCAACCAGTTCGAGGAATTCGGTAACGCGATCTGGCACTATCACGTGACCGGTGGAGTCATCAACGAAATCTTCGACCGCCTGAACGCCGCGGGTTCGCTTGCCCTTCGCGGGTACATCAGCGCGACCGGATCAGCAGGAACGATCTCCGCAGGGGACTTTCTGCGAACGAAGCACCCGCACGTCAGGGTCGTCGCAACCGAAGCCTTGCAGTGTCCCACGCTCCTGCGATGCGGCTTCGGCGATCACCGTATCGAAGGCATCGGCGACAAGCACATCCCCTGGATCCACAACGTCCGCAACACCGACATGATCTCGGCTATCGATGACGAAGCCTGCATCCAGCTGATGCGCCTCTTCAACGAAGACGCCGGCAAGTCGCTGCTGAGCAAGCAGGGCGTCGCGAGCAAGACAATCGACCAGCTCCCACTGCTCGGTATCTCCGGCATCGCCAACCTGATCGCCGCCATAAAAGCCGCGCGCTATTACGAAATGTCGAGCCGGGATGTGATCTTCCTGCCGATGACCGATTCGATGCAGCTCTATGGCTCGCGCATCGAAGAGCTGCGCGAGCAGGCGGGCCCGTTCAAAGAGCTGGACGCCGCCCGGGTAATTGCCCGTTACCTCGAAGGGATCGCCACCGACAACCTCCGCGAACTGAATTACCAGGACCGCAAGCAACTGCACAACTTCAAGTACTTCACCTGGGTCGAGCAGCAGCAGCGGGATGCGAACGATCTGCGGAAGTTGTGGGATGAGGATTTCTGGACCGAAACGTTCGCGCAGGTGGGGGAATGGGACAAACAGATCGAAGAATTCAACCGGCGGGTCGCCGCCGCTTAGACGGAGTATCCATGTCCAAGCCCAACATCGGCGAACTCGCCGAAAAGATCGATTCGTTCAAGACCAACCTGTTTCAGAGTGACTTCCTGCTCACGTGGGACCATCCGATCAATGAGCTCAAAGCGGTCCTGGCGGCAACCGAGGCGCTGGAGGAGTTGTATCAGCAGAACATCTCCAGCCGCGTATTTCATGGCGGGATCGCGGTCTCCAACTTTCGCGATCAATCCACCCGCACCCGCTTCAGCTTCGCGTCGGCTGCCGCGTTGCTCGGGTTGCAGTTGCAGGAGTTGGATGAAGGCAAATCGCAGATCGCCCACGGCGAGACCGTGCGCGAGACCGCGAACATGATCTCGTTCTGTGCCGAGGCCATCGGCATCCGCGACGATATTTTTCTGGGCGAAGGTCACAAGTACATGACCGAAGTCGCCGCCGCCGTTGAAGAAGGATTCAAGGAGGAAGTCCTTCCCCAGCGCCCGGCCGTGATCAATCTGCAGTGCGATCTCGATCATCCCACGCAGTCGATGGCCGACCTCATGCATCTTCAGAAGCAGTTTGGTTCGCTGGAAAATCTCAAGGGCAAGAAGATTGCGATGACCTGGGCGTATTCACCCAGCTACGGCAAGCCCCTGAGTGTGCCGCAGGGGATCATCACACTGATGACGCGCTTTGGCATGGACGTGACGCTGGCGCATCCCGAGGGCTACGACCTGGTCGATGACACGCTCAGGATCGCCGAGAAGCACGCCAAAGAATCCGGCGGCAGCTTCAAGAAAACCTACAGCATGGAAGAGGCGTTCAAAGACGCCGACGTCGTCTATCCCAAGAGCTGGGCCCCGTTCAAGGTCATGCAGGAGCGTACGCGCATCCTCCGCGCCGGCGAGAACGACAAGCTCAAAGCCCTGGAGAAAGATGCCTTGGCGAACAACGCCAAGTTCAAGAACTGGGAATGCACCGACAAGCTGATGAAGCCCACGAAGAACGGCAAAGCCCTCTACATGCACTGCCTGCCCGCCGACATCACGGGCGTCAGCTGCAAGGAAGGCGAAGTCGCCGCCGACGTCTTTGAGCGCTATCGCCTGGCGACGTATCGCGAAGCCAGCCACAAACCCTTCGTCATCGCCGCGATGATTTTATTGGCGCGTTTCGAGCACGGCGGGAAGACGATCAAGCAGATCCTCGATCGTGGAGTGCTGCGGCGCGGGGTATAATTGATCGCGAGGCGATCATGGCCTTGGGGAGGGCGGACAAGGCGAAGCTGAAGACGGCATTGGAATCGATGCCGGCGGCGATCGACTGGCTCCGCGATCCCATTCTCGACATCGCTAAACAGGATCAGGATCTGCTCAGCTGCGGCGAAGCCGATCCGACGAAGCTGATGCGATCGCTGCGCCAGCATGCCGAAGATGCCCCCGATGTTTTCGTTGACGCCGCCGACGCGCTGCGCGAGTGGATGAACGCGCAGGGCGACGTTAACGCCGCCTGGGCCGGGCCAATCTGGTTCGTCGAAGGTTTCGTGCGGGGCTGCGACATGTTCGGCGCCGACGCGGAGGCGCTGGCCGAACCACCACCTGCACCACCCCTCGGCTTGCGCACGATCGAACTGGACCTGCCCACCACGATGAAGCATAAGTTCTACACCGGCGGCGTGGAGCTGACGGATCGCAACGTCCAGATGTTTGTGATCGAGCTGGACGCCGGGACGTACGAAGTTCGCCGGCGCGGCTTCGAGTGGCCTCGTCCGCCCGGCTGGCCGACGGCGCCTCACCTGCGCGAGGAATGCGATCCCGCCATCCGGCTAGGCGAGGCGCGCGGGGTGAAAATCACGGCGCGACACACCGCATCGGGCCTGGTGGGCATGGCGATGTATCAGCTGAAGCTGGGGTCGGATCACATTGAGGCAAGCATATTCGCCAAGAAGAAAACCGGCTGCGCGATCGAGCCTTACGAGGCGATCCTCGCCACCCTGCGCCGCAAGGCGTGAGGGGGTACAAGATTTCATCGAAGCAATAACTGACCAATCGCCTTGAGCGATGAGAATGAGCAGGTGCGGCGCGGATCGGCCTGCGCAGGTCTTCACGCTCAGATCGGCCGCGCGATTATCAACTGCGGTGGGGCGTGCCCCAAGCGTAAATCGATTCTTCAACAAGGGGGTAACATGCTCCGTAACTTTGATATGCGGATTGCGATCGTACTGCTCCTGACGATGGTGTCCGTCGCGTGGGCCAAGCCGCGCAGGCCCACCGCGCCGGTTCCGCCGCAGGCGCTGCCGGAGTTTGTTTATCGTGATCTGACGATTCGCGTAACGCGCGCCGATGGCACACCGGTCGCCGGCGCAGCGGTTTACGGATTCTGTCCTGATCTGAACCTGCTCTGGCCGCGGGCGGATGAGGAGGCGGATCGGACCGACGCCATCGTTGACCCCTCCTCCGTGCAGAAGAGTGGCGCCGATGGGACGGTGAAAGTGACCGTCCCGCCGGGGAAATGGGGGTTCTTCGCCGTGGCGCGCAGCGGGGCTTCGACGCTCGCCGCCTGGTCAGATTTTCACGAGCGCGCGGCGGGTGAGACGGTCACGCTCGCGCCGATCGCGGGGACAAAGCATTGGACTCTCAGTGCTCCCGGGCACGATTCGCTCAAGCCGCGACTGCTGCTGCTCAAGCCGCAATCGTTTCCCATGTGGCTGGCGATCAACGCGGATGAAGTTGATCTGGATCTCAGTGCCGGTCCGGCGCGTCTTTGGGCGAGCGGCAATGCCACCTCGAAAGATACGCCGGGATTTGCGATCGATTTCGGAGCCCTCAGCCGGGAGACGCCCGAAGGAAAGCTCTCCGCCGGCAAGTTGCTGGCCATGCTGAACTGCGCCGGCGGCGGGGGACACGCGAAGCTGGCGTGGAGCCGCTATCAGCAACCCGGACTGGAAGGATCGATCGACCTGGCGAGCAACGCGACGGTGCTCCTGTCGCCGGGGCCAATGCTGCTCGGCTATCAGCGGCCACTGCCCGACGGATTGACCGGCACGTTCGCCGCACAATTTCATTCGCTGGCCGCCGGGCAGACGTTGCCGTTGAACTTCGAGGGCAAACTCACCGCGGCGCTGGACCAGCACCTGGAGGACCATGACCTCTCGGCTCGCCTTTACCTCGTGGATTCGAACAATCACCCGCTGACCGAAGCAACCGATGTGAAGAACAAGCGTCTGCCGTTCGAAGCGACCGTCACGATTAACGGCAAATCGTTCTCCGCACGCCCGGTCCACATCCGCGCCAACCTGGGGCAGAAAGTGGAGGAGAACCAGACCGTCGTCGAGACGGACATCGGTCCGCTGACGTCGGCCGACGGGGCGGAGTGGACCTTCACCTCTCCCGCGAGTCTGGACATCCCGGCGAAGCTGACCGACGCGAGCGGCGCTGCGCTGACGACCGTCGGCTCGCCGACGTTCCGCATCGAGGTGCCGCTGGTGCTGGCGGCGCAGGCGCGAAGCGTGCTCGCGCAGGCGGAGATGGTGGCGCACACGATGGAGCAGGCGTCGGGCCGGGCGCGGCGGGTCACGCCGACCAGGTTGCTCATCAAACCCGAAAAAGGCGCATCCGCCGGTCACAACGGCGACCACATCAACATGGGCTCCGGACTCTTCTTCACCCGCTCGCTGGTCGAGCGTCATACCTTTGACCACGAGCTGGGGCACAACTTTAACCTGACCCACGGCGGGCTGATGGAAACGATCGTCGAGGTCACGCGCTGCGGCAGCGCCAATCCGCAAATCAGTCAGCAGCTGCGCAAGTGGATTTTCCTCGACCGCATGAACGGCATTCCGGGCCGAGAAGTCGGCTACCACAACTCCGGGCTCTACTTCTACTTTTACGCGCAAGGCGGCGCGCCTTTCCTCCGCTACATTTCGGCCAACGAGCAAGCCGTGATGAAGAAGCTCGAAGCGAAAAATTTCACGCCTGACGAGGTGGAGACGGCGGTGTGCAGCCTGGCGCTGGGCCGCGACGTCGGCCCGATCTGCCGACAATACGGCCTCGTCGCCGACCCCGCGCGGGTCGATCAGGCGCTCGCCGCGGCGCGCGAGTCGCTCGCTCGCCCGTGACTAGCGTTTTTTGCCCTTGGTGGCTTTCCTGGCCCGGGGTTTCGCCTTTCCGTTCTTCGGCGTCGCGATGTACGTTTCCGGAAACGCAGCATACATCGCGGCGCAGCGAACGAGATGTTCGATCGGAACGCTGTCGTTCACCGTGTGCGCGACTTCTTCCGCGGCCGGGCCGAAGCCGACGCTGGGGATGCCGAACATGCCGGCGATGGAGACGCCGTTCGTTGAAAAAGTCCAGCGGCTTACGGGGGCTTTCTTCTTGAAGAGCTTTTGGTGGGCCGCGACCGCGGCGGCGACTTGTGGGGCGTCTTCTTCTTCGACCCAGGTCGGAAAATACTTGTCCGTCTCGTAGGTCGTGCCGGTATAGGCGCGCTCCTTGTACTTGAGCAGCTCCACCTTCGCATCCTTCACGCCAGCGCGCTTGACGGCGTCTTTCACTTCCTTGATCGCCTTGTCCGCGGTTTCGCCGGTGGTCACGCGGCGATCGAGCTGGATGTACGCGCCGCCCGGGACGGCGCAGCGGCTGGGTGTCTGGCAGTCGATGTAGCTCACCGTGATCGTCCCGTTGCCGAGGAACTTGTCTTTCTTCAATCGCTTGTTGAGCTTCTCGATCTCGAGCGCGACCTTGGCGGCTTTGTAGACGGCGTTGTCGCCTTTCTCAGGCATCGAGCCGTGACAGCTTCGGCCGCTGAAGGTGACGCCGATCTCCATGCGCCCGCGCTGACCGCGGAGGATCTTGCAGTTGGTGGAGTCGGTGATGACGACGCACTCCGGGCGGATCTTGTCTTCGTTGACGATGTACTGCCAGCACAGCCCGTCGCAGTCTTCTTCCATGACAGTGAAGGTGAGAAGCAGTGACCATTCATCGGATTGCAGACCCAGGTCCTTGATGATGCGGGTTGCGTAGACCATCGCCGGCACGGCGCCGCGCTGATCGCCCGCGCCGCGGCCGAAGACCACGCCGTTCTCGACTTTCCCCTTGAAGGGATCGTGCTTCCATTCCTTGGGATTGCCCACGCCCACGGTATCGACGTGCGCGTCGATGGCGATCAAGCGGGGTCCGCTGCCGACCTGGACGAGCAGGTTGCCCAGTCCGTCGATCCAGATCTTGTCGGCGGAGCCGAGCTTCTCGACTTCGGCTTTGATGCGTTCGATGACGTTCTTTTCGGTGCCGCTGTAGCCTTCGATCGCGATGATGTCGCGGAGGAAGGAGACCATGTCGGTTTCGTATTGCTTGGCGGCGGCGGCGATGGCGGGATAATCCATAAACTCTCTTTCGTGCAAAAACTCAGTTTCCATGCGATTTCGGGCCGGGAAACGTTAGCCGGGAAGTGACCGATGCTCAAGAAGATGCCTTCGTGCGAACTATTTCGATCCTTGCGCGTCGAAGATGCCATGCGATCGATCCTTCTGCCCTGGTTCATCTTATTCCTGGCTTTGGGTACCCCATCGTCAGGGCGGCGGCGCCCGCAACGACCCAGTCATCGTTTGCCGAGCTGGATCGCGCGGTCCTCGAGACCGTTTTCGCCGATCTGTTCACCGCGAAGGATTCCCCCGTTGCCATGCGCGGCAAGCCGCCGGAAAGCATCCGCGTCGCCGAGGAAGCGGTAACCTGGCCGATCACCGTTGAAAAGGTGCTCACGCAGCATGACAAGAAGTTGTGGGAGGTTGTTTCGGACGCGGACCTGGCCGCGGCGCACGAGGCGGCGTGGCACCTGGTGCAGCGTCATGAGAAGAAGGAACTGTTCGCGCCCTTCACCTCGCGCGATCCGCGCGTGCAGCGCGTCTCAACGACGCAGCCAACGACGGCTTCGACGAAGCCGTCGCCCCGGCCCCGGGAACTGGTCGAGGTCTACAATCGCCCGATCCGCAGCTGGTCGCCCGGGTACACCGCCGATCGACGCTTCGCCGTCGTGCAGTTGAGCATCCCCTGGAGCATGCATCATGCCGATGGGACGTATCTCCTGCGGTGGGATGAAGCGGCGAGCAAGTGGGTGGTCGTGTTGCGGCAGTTTATCTACTACGTTTAGTTCGATATCAGCCGCGCTCGATCCAGGTCCCGGTGTCGCCCATCAACGCGTCGGCGACGCGCTCGCAGGAGGTGATCAGGACGCGCGCGTCGGGTTTGTTGCTGCGGTCCAGGAAATCGACGGCCGCTTCGACCTTCGGACCCATCGAACCGGCGGGGAACTGTCCCGCAGCGATCAACTGAGATAGCTGGGATGAGGTCACGAGATCCAGAGGTCGTGCGGTGGGTTTGCCGTAATCGACCTGCACCTGATCGACATTGGTGAGAATGGCCAGGAGGTCGGCACCGAGCTCGGCGGCCAGCAGGGCGCTGGTGCGGTCCTTGTCGATGACGGCCTCGAAGCCGCGGATGTCTCCACCGGCGTCGCGAACGACCGGGATCCCTCCGCCGCCGGCGGCGATGATCAACTGTCCCGCCTGCACCAGGGCGCGGATCGTCGGCAGCTCGATGATCTCCCTGGGCAGCGGCGAGGGTACAACCCGTCTCCAGCCGCGCGGCGGCTCCTCGACGATCTTCCAACCATCACGATCGCGATGTTGCTCCGCCGATTCGCGCGTGAGATACGGCCCGATCGGCTTGGTGGGCTTCGCCATCGCCGGGTCGTCCTCGTCCACGCGCACCTGCGTGACGATGGTGCTGCACAGTTGCTTTCGTCCGCGATGCGCCAGCTCGTTCATGATGCACTGCGCGATCATCGATCCCATGCCCGCCTGCGTGTTGGCGACGGCGATGTCGAGGGGGAACGGGTAGACGCGATCGGTGCTGCTCTGCGCTGCGATCTCGACGCGGCGCATGATGTTTCCGACCTGCGGACCGTTGCCGTGCGTGACGACGAGCTGGTGCCCGCCCAGCAACAGATCCGCCAGCGGCCGGGTTGCGACCCGCGTGGCGGCGTACTGGTCGGCGATGTTGCCTTCCTTCCCCGGGAGCGAGACGGCGTTTCCCCCGAGTGCGGTGACGATGAGCATGACAGAATGAATTATCGGCGAACGCGCTGCGGGAACATATCGACCCAAACTATATTTCCGCCCAAGCTCGCCCGCCTGCATTAGCCGCATGATCTTCGCCGACGTGTTTTGATACGGACCGCATGCGAAAATCGCGGCAGGCGAGCTCCTATTGGCGAGTTTTACTCCCGGCCCGGCCATGATTTAGGCCGGTTTTTCGAGCGTTTTGGCGAAAATACTGGACTTATGGCCGGTCCCATTTCCCCGCAGTATCCTGCCACCACTCCATGCACCAACGCATCGATGCCGGGACCGACGTCGCGATGATCGGCGTGTGGGACGCGAGACACGGCGAGGGCGTTCAGCCGATCTGCGACCGCGCCTTCCTCGAGCGCGAAGCAGTCGAGGGGCGCCTCTTCCTCATCCACACCGGCGCCGACGGCGGCGGAGCGATCGATCTCTACATCGACGAGAACCCGCCCGATCACGCCCGCGCGCACACCCGCCCGATCGAAGGCGAGTTCCTGCTGGCCGTTCCAACCGGTCGGCTTGTCGTGGCCGGGGCGGAGACGTATCGGACGGGTACCGAATCGAACAGCGTTGATATTCCGCCCGGCGATTACGCCGTGCGCTGTCATGTCGCCATCGTGACCGAGGACGATGCCGAGGGCGGCGGCGAATACAACTCCATCGCCGAAGTGGAGACCAAGGTCCTCACGCCCGAGGAGCGCGCCTATTACCATCGATGGAACAAACGCGAGCTGCTGTGGAGCTTGTTCTTCTGGGTGCTCCTGCTGGCGTTCTTTCCGCTGATGTGGCGTTGGGGGTGGAAGATCGCACTGCCGATCACGCTTGCGTTGTTGATACCGTACTCGCACTGGCTCGAGCGCAGCCAGAAGCGCCAGTCGAAGGCGGATTCGCGCTGGCAGGCGATCAACCGTAAAGTCTCCGGTGCGTGGCTCGGGAGCGCGCCGCGGACGTTTATGCTGGAGCTGCGGCGGCTGAGCGACCGCGCGGGACTGAAAGGGGGATCGGTGGCGGTAAGCGAGGATCGGCGCGAGAAGCGCGGCTTCGATCCCGTCAATCCAAGGTGAAGCGTCAGCTCTTTGCCGGTTTCTTCGCCGGCGCGAGGATCGCGCGCGTCGCGGGAGAATCCTTCATCGGCAGCACGGTGCGCTGCACGCCGTCGAAGCATTCGAGCGCGCCGGCGACGGCGGGGGCGGTCGGGACCAGACCGATCTCGCCGACGCCTCTGGCGCCGTAGGGGCACTCGGGGTCGGCTTCTTCGATAAACATGAATTCCATCGGCGGCATCTGGTGGGCGCGGAGGACACCGATGGATTTGATCGTATCGGTGGTGATGTGCCCGCCTTCGACGTCGAACGTTTCGGTCATGGCGTAACCCAGGCCCATGTGGATGGAGCCTTCCATCTGGCCTTGCAGGAGGATCGGGTTGATCACCTTGCCGACGTCGTGGGCAGCGACGACTTTCTGGATCGTGCCGTCGTCGTTAAGGATGACGACTTGCGTGGCGAAGCCGTAGGTGAGGTGGGTTTTGGGTTCGGGGACGTCGGCGCCGAGTTTGTGGGTGTAGGCGCAGATCCATTCGCCTCTGTATTCGTTGCCGATGAGATCCTTGAGAGTCTTTCCCGAATCCAGGTCGGTTTTGAGTTTCTTCGCGGCGTCGATGACGGCGTTGCAGCTCAGCGCGGTCCCGCGGCTGCCGGTGGTCTGGCCGCAATCGAGATTGACCTCGGTGTCGGTGAGCGCCGTGAATGTCTCGGGCGGGAGGCCGGTTTCCTGGACGGCGGTCTGAATGGTGACGGTGAAGAGCCCCTGGCCCATCTCGGTGTAGCCGGTGCGGATGCTGACCTTGCCATCCGGTTCGACGCGAAGCATCGCGCGCCCCGGGTCGGGCATGCCGTTGCCGATGCCGACGTTCTTGATGCCGCAAGCGATGCCGGCGTACTTGGCGCCGCGGTAGATGTCCTTCACCGCCAGCAGCGTCTTATCGAGGCCGAAGGGTTTGTCGAGCTTCTGCCCGGTCGCAAAGCGATCGCCTGGGTGCAGGATATTCCGCCAGCGGATTTCCCAGGCGTCGATGCCCGCTTTCTTTGCCAGGCGATTGAGAAGCTGTTCGATGGCGAAGGCGGATTGGTTGGCGCCGAAGCCGCGCATCGCGCCGCAGGGCGGGTTATTCGTGTAGACCGCCAGCGCCTCAATTTCGATGTTGGGCACGCGATAGGGGCCGCAGGCGTGGCCGGCGGCGCGCTCCAGCACTTTTGCGCCGACCGATGCGTACGCGCCCTTGTCGCCGCTGATGTGCGAGCGGACGGCGGTGATGCGTCCCTCGGCGTCGCAGCCGATCTTCACCTTCATGCGGATCGCGTGACGCTTGGGATGGATGCGGAAACTCTCATCGCGCGTGAGCGTGCACTTGACCGGCTTCTTGCACAGGAACGCCGCCAGGGCGGTCTGGCCCTGGATCGACATATCCTCCTTGCCGCCGAACGCGCCGCCGTTCTGAATCAGCTCCGCATCGACCTGCTCGATGGGCAGGCCGAGGATCGAGGCGCACTGTCGGCGGTCGTCGAAGATGCCCTGGCCCTGGGAGAGGATTTTGACGCCGCCGCGATCGTTCGGGATCGAAATCGAGCTCTCGGGCTCGAGGAACATGTGCTCGATGCGCTGGGTCTGGAACGTGTCTTCGACGACATGGGCGGACTTGGCGAAGACGTCATCCGGGTTGCCGCGGACGATCGCCGACTTGGAGAGCAGGTTGCCCTTGGGGTGAATCTTCGGCGCATCGGGCTTGAGCGCGTCTTCGACTGAAGTCACAGGCGTGCGGACTTCATAATCGACCACGATCGCTTCAGCTGCCCGTCGGGCGGTGTGCTGATCCTTCGCCATCACGATCGCGATGATGTCGCCCACGCAGCGCGTCTCTTCGCCGATGGCGACGAGGATCGGCCAATCTTTTGTGATGAGGCCGACGTAACGTTCGCCAGGCACGTCGGCGGCGGTGAGGACGCGTTCGACGCCCTCGATCTCCAGCGCCGCGGATGCGTCGATCCCTTTGACCAGCGCCCGCGGATGCTCGGTGAACTTCATCGCGGCATAGACCATGCCGGGGACGGTGATATCGTCGATGTACTTGAAATCACCCAGGACCAGGTCACGCCCGTTGTAGCGTGGCAACGGTGTGCCGACCTTGCCGGAGTTGTCGTTCGCCGGCAGCTTCTCGCCGCGGCGAAGGGCGGCGTATTGCTCGATCGCATCGACGATCTTCACATAGCCGGTGCAGCGACAGAGGTTGCCGCGAAGATCGAAGGCGATCTGCTCGCGCGAGGGGTTGGCGTTTTCGCAGACCGTCGCGTGCCCGCGCATCGCCATCCCCGGGATACAGAACCCGCACTGCACGCCGCCGCATTGGACGAACGAGTCGGCGATCTGTTTTCGAGTCTCGTCGGGCAGGCCTTCCAGAGTCGTGACGGTCTTGCCGGCGACGCTCTGCGGCTTCATCGTGCAGGAGAGGCGCGGCTTGCCATCGACGAGCAAGGTGCAACATCCGCACGAAGCCTGAGGCTCGCACCCGTTCTTGAGCGACGTGCAACCCAGATCCTCGCGCAACACGCTCAACAGCGAACGATCCAGCTCGTCGATCACCGAAACGCTCTTCCCGTTCAGGTTGAACTGGATCGGCTGCGGCGATCGATCGGCCAGCGCGGGGTCTTGGGTCAGGACGCTCATGAATGCTCCAACCCCGCAATCTTATGGACCGGGCCGTCATCTCACAATGAAAAACAACGCCCAGAGACAGCGGCGTGGTAGAATTTCGAGGCTCGGCGCGGTTTGTGAGGTCTGGGTTGCCATGGCAGAACTGGTTCCGGCTCCATTTCCCGATCTGGTGAATCGTCTGTACGCCGAGTCACAGACCAACGATTCGGTCTTTGCGCTCCCGCGAAAGAAGTGGTACACGCCCGATCCGAACGACCCGGACCTGTCAGTTAAATTTCACCGCCAGACTGCCGGCAACGCCTCGGGCCCGGCGGCGGGGCCGCAGACGCAGATGGCGCAGAACCTGCTGCTCTCATACGCCGCCGGCGGGCGGATCCTGGAGCTCAAGACCGTCCAGATCAACGACCGGCTGAAGATTCCGCGCCCTTGCATCGACGTCACGAACATCGGCTACAACGTGGAGTGGAGCCAGGAACTGCTGGTTGAGCAATCCCTTCGCGAATACGTGGCGGGGATGATGCTGATCGAGATTTTCCGGCACGATCGGCTCTTCGCGTCCGCCGATCCCGGCGCGGTGATCTACGATCTGTCGGTCGGTTACGACCTGGAAGGGATCCGCAGCGACAAGGTTCAAAGATTTCTCGACGGGATGCGCGATGCGAAATCTGAAATCGCCTTTTTGAGATCGCAGATCCCGCCGCGATACAAACTCGCCCGCGATCTCGACTATCCAACCAAACTCTCCGAAACGCTCACGCTCTCCACCTTCCACGGCTGTCCCGCCAACGAGATTGAGCGCATCTGCGAGTTCCTCCTGGCCGAGCGCGATCTCGATGTGATCGTGAAGATGAACCCCCCGATGCTGGGCAAAGAGCGGCTCGAGCATCTGCTGCACGATGTCCTGGGCTACAAGGACCTGACGGTGAATCCGTCGGCGTACACGAGCGGGCTGCTGTACGACGAAGGCGTGCAGCTGGTCGATCGCCTCAAGCGTTTCGCCGCCGCGCGCGGGCGGAGCTTCGGCTGCAAGTTCAGCAATACGCTCGAGGTGCTGAATCACCGCCAGTTCTTCACGCCCGACAACAAGGTGCAGTATCTCTCCGGCCAGCCGCTGCATGTGATCACGATGACGCTGACGGACGTCTTCAAGCAAAGCATTGGCCCCGACATCCCGATCAGCTTCAGCGCCGGCATCGACAACAAGAATTTTCCACAAGCGGTGGCGTGCGGGTTCGTGCCGGCGACGGTGTGCACCGATCTGCTCCGCCCGGGCGGATATGGGCGCCTGCCGGCGTATATGAAGTCGCTCGCCGCGGAGATGACCAAGGTTGGCGCGAAGACGGTCGACGAGTTCATCCTCAAGGCCTTCGGGCAGGGCGGAGACGGCAACGTCAACGCCGCCGCGATGAAGAACACCACCATCGTCGCCGAGAAAGTGCGGAATGATCCTCGCTATCGCTACGAAGCCAACAAGAAATCGCCGACGCGGATTAATTCGATTCTCGTGACCTTCGACTGCATCACGTGTGACAAGTGCGTGCCGGTCTGTCCGAACGCGGCGAACTTCACTTATCCCGCGCCCAAGGTGGCATTCGATTACCGCGACGTGCTGGTGTCGGCGGATGGAACGGTCAGCGAAACCGGCGACCTGAGGCATTTCGAGATCGACAAGGAGCACCAGATCGCCAACTACGCAGATTTCTGCAACGAATGCGGCAACTGCGACACGTTTTGCCCCGAGTACGGCGGGCCTTACATCAAGAAGCCGGGCTTCTACAGCAGCCGCGAGACGTGGGAGGCGGCGAAACCGCGCGATGGATTCGTGGTCGCGGGAACGACGATCGTCGGACGGATCAAGGGCGCGGAGTACGAGCTCGTCCACGATTCCGCCAGCGCGTCGTATCGATTCCAGTGCGACGGCGCGGTGGTGATGGTCTCAACGGATCACACGGTGCGCAGCGCCAAGCCGCCCAGCATCGAAACGCGCGTGGACATGGGCGTCTATCACACGCTGCGTCACCTGCTCCACGGCATCCTCGACATGCAAGCGGTTAATCAGGTTAATGTCGCTTCGATGTGAAAGATTTGCGTCCGCTTGCCTGTCCACCGACCATCCATGGTCTCGCATGCGTAAAGCCATTCTTGCGGCTATCTCAGTCTTGCTCCTCGCCTCGGCGCAACTCCACGCGCAGGCGGATCTTGATCGCTTCAACCGCCAGCTCGAGCAGATCAATCGGCAGACGATCCTCCAGATGGATCAAAGCCTCAGCCTCGATCAGCGCGCGTACTTCGATTACGGCGGGTACGGGGTGTTCGGCTATCTCTCCGCGCAGGACAACGTCAACAACACGCACGGCCTGCGGCAAACCCAGGTCTTCGGCTACGCCCGCTTCACGCCCGATGCCGGCGCGAACGAATTCTTCCTCCGCGGCGAATGGACGTGGCAGGATTACAACCAGGGTGACGCCTTCAACGATCACAAGGACTACAACAACGAGGGCGATGTCGATCGCTGGTACTACAAGTTCGACCTCAATCGCTACAACCAGGCGTATTACGGGAAGACGCTCGACTACAACATCGTCGCCAAGGCCGGGCGCGATCTCTTCATCTGGGGCAACGGGCTGGTGCTCAGCCTGGATCTCATGGCCCTGGATCTTCAGTTCACCTGGAACAAGACTGAGCTGACGCTGCTCGGCGGTCTCACACCGAACAACACGACCGATATCGATACCTCACGCCCGCGCTTTGACGAAGACACACAGCGCGGCTTTTACGGCGTGATGCTGAGCCAGGACATCCAGGGGCACAAGCCCTACGTCTATGGCCTGATCCAGCAGGATTACAACAACAACAACGTCTCGACCATCGGGCCGGTGGAGACAACGTTCGACTACAACAGCTACTACATCGGCATCGGCTCGACCGGGCCGATTGGGGATCAGTTCGTTTACGGCGTTGAGGCGGCATTTGAGGGCGGAACGACGCTCTCGAACAGCTTTGATCCCAACGGCTCCGGGTTGGTTCCACTGCCGCAGACAAAGGACAACATTCACGCCTACGCGCTCGATGCCCGCATCGATTATCTCCTCAAGGACACTCGGCGAAGTCGGCTCAGCGCGGAAGTGATCCTGGCGTCGGGCGACAGCGATCGCTTCAACAGCAGCACCAACACCTTCGGCGGGAACAAGCAGAACACCACCGACAACGCCTTCAACGCCTTCGGCCTGCTCAACACCGGTCTGGCGTTCGCGCCGGCCGTGTCGAACCTGCTCGCGTTTCGCGTCGGCGGATCGACGTTCCCGTTGCCGGACATGGGCGTGGTCAAGCGCATGCAGTTGGGGACAGATCTGTTCATTTACAACAAGATGAACAGCAACGGCCCGATCGATGAGTCGACGGGGGATGAGTCGTACCTCGGATGGGAGCCGGATTTTTATCTCAACTGGCAGATGACCAGCGATGTGACGCTGGTCCTGCGGTACGGGATTTTCTTTCCGAACAGCGATGCATTTCCCTCGGACGATCCGCGGCAATATTTTTACGGGGGAGTGACGTATGCGTTCTAACGTCGCAGTCGCATTGCTGCTGCTCGCGCTGGTTGGATGCCAGGCGCCCCGCAAGGGTGAAGCGCTCCCCAAGTCCCTTGCCGGGTCTGATCCCGATGCACAGGTCAACTTCTGGCACGCACTCACCGACCAACCCGTCGCCAGCAACGATGAAGCGTTTCATGGCCTGCTGCTTTATTCGGACGGCAAGGACGAATGTCCCGACTATGCCGATCGCGTGGCGCTGCTGAAGCAGAAGGGTTGGCTTCCGGGGGGATGGTATGAACCGGCGGTGGACGGCGTGCGGCGGGGAACGGTCGCGGTCGCTCTGGTCAAGATCCTCCACGATAAGGGAGGGGTGACGATGCACATCGTCGGGCCGATCCCGCGTTATGCGGTGCGGGAGCTGATGTTCCTCAACGTCTACCCGCCGAGCACGCCGAATCAGTCGTTTTCCGGCAATGAGTTCGTGGGTATCATTGGGCGAGTCGAGGACTATCAGCGCGGCAACCCCGCCAATGTTCCGGCGGCGGTGATGCCGAACGAAATGAACAAGCCGGAAGTCGTCAAGCAACAGACCGTCACCGAGTGATCCACCTGGGTAAGGAAGCGAGGGCGTCGATGTCCCGCCTGCTCATTACAGCCATCTGTCTCGTTGCATTCTTGTCGTCGCTTGCACTAGCGCAGACCGTGCCCGCGACAAACGGCGCAACCGAGCATCTCCAGGCGACGGTGACCGGCGTCGAGGGGCTAGTGCAGGTCCGCAGCGCGGAAGATCAGCCCTGGCAGAAGGCGGCGGTTGGCATGGTCGTCGGTGAGAACGCCGAGTTCCGCACCGGGCCCAAGAGTGCCGTGCGCTTTACGATCCCGCCTGATCAGACCGTCACACTCGATCGCCTGGGCACCGTCAAAGTCCTCCAGGCGATCAGCCAGGATGGAAAACTCAAGACCAACATCGGCATGAAGTACGGCCGGACGCGTTACGACATCGAAGCGCCGGGTCGCGAGCATGAATCGACGATCACCAGCCCCAGCAGCACGCTGGCGGTTCGCGGGACGAAGGTGAGCGTCTACGATCAGCGGCCTTTCAACGCCGAGGCGGTGAGCTTGACGGGTCGCGCGGAATTCCGCGACTTCAAGAAGCGCACGTTTTTCGGCGGCCGCAATGCCGGGCGGACGGTTGTGAATACACAGACCGGCAGCGCCGCACAGCTTGCTCAAGATCGCGCGATCGAGGATCCCGGCATTCGCTACGCGCGCACGGCGGCAGAAGAAAAGCTCGTCACCAGCCTCCTCTCCAGCGGCGCGACGCTGAGCTTCGACTACGAAAAAGGCATCCGCGTCATCAAGGGCGGGGATCACCCGCGCGTCGATGGGCAGCTCATCCCAACGCTGCCCGGCTTTCTCAACTTCGTCCTGCGCTGGGACGGCAACGCCGACATCAATCTCACGGTGCAGAGCCCGAATACCAATCCGGTGGTGAACTCGACGGTCTATCCGGTCG
>JADMIO011545413.1_pt1 | contig 22823 bp, 27 predicted proteins | sample 8958161 | NCBI WGS metagenome assembly JADMIO01 (sample SAMN16585339, study PRJNA669376) | soil metagenome | isolation source: Crop rotation soil | place: USA: Cullars Rotation, Alabama | collected 2011 | reverse complement strand
CGGCCCCTCCAAACCTCCCCATCAGAATCATTGTGGTAGACCACTTTTTGGCCCGCGCGCGATCGATGGCCACCAGGTAGCATGAGACCCGCTCACCTCGCCCGCCGCGCCTTGGAAAGATAGCCGCATGGCTGGTCGTCTCGCTGGCTCAGCGCACGGGCAGATTGGACTGATCCTCGGCGAACTGCACCCAACCGGACCAACCGCCGAACGCCAGGTCAGCCCGTTGCTGGTCGGTTAGCTCGATCACCTGCTCGCGATCGCCGTAACGCAGAACCAGTGTGATCGACGGCTGGCCATCGTCGACGACATCGGTGATACAGGCCCGGTCGGGGTAGCATCCATGCATGATAAAGGAGGCGAAACAGCTTTCACAGAACGTTCCGCCGGTGTTACTGTGCTCGTTCGAGCACAACCCAGGTGTCATCATAATTTGCATGGCAGCCTCCTTTTGCTAGGCCTGCACATGATACGTTCACCAAGCGCAATGAGTCGCATAGCTGCCAACACCGCCAGGGTAGAATTGGCAATTGTGGTTATGTTTGATGATGGCTAAAGCGTAAAGCTATCTTCCCCGAAGGTAGCCATCCCGTTCCGTCCAAAGCCGCGCTTTGCGTGTATCCTTGAATCCATGGAGTAATCTGATCTTCAGCAATCGTCAGAACCACATGACCACACACCAAGACTACAAACTGGCCTTGCAGACGTTCCAGTCGCAGCGACTCCGGCGCGATCTAGCCGACCTCGCCGCCGAAGCACAATACCAGCAGATCGGCCAGTTCTTCTTTGAAGAGATGTATGGATCACGCGACTTCAGTGCGCGTGACGAGCAAGCTCAGCGGGCGCATTGGTTCGTGCATCGCGTGCCAGGAGTGACCGCCCACGATGTCGAGTCGGTGCTGAGGTTGCTCGCGCTGACCAACAAACTGGATGACGAGCTCGTCCAGGAGTTGATCGCGCTTGGCGCACCGCTCGACTTCGACGAAACGGTCTACGAGCATGCCTACCGCCAGGCCGATCACTACACTGAGCGCGTGCTGCAGATTGACCTGGTAATTGTCGCGCTCAGCAACGTCTATCGGCTGGGCCGCAAGCGGCTCCTGGGCCTCGCATTGCAGAGCACACATGGCCTGGCGCACGCGGTCGGAATGGGCGATATCCATCGCTTCCTGCGGCTTGGGCACCAAGCGATCCAGCCGGTGCGCGACATCACGCGCTTTCTTGACACGATTGAGTCTCGCGAAAAGGCGCGGCTGGATCGGATCTACGCGACCCACTAGCGAGCGATGATGCCCGAACTTAATGTAGCGAGCGCACCAGTGTGGCTGGCCGACGAGGCGGCATTGCCCGGCTGCACCTGCAGCAGCGGCCCGCTCCCGAGACACGACAGAATAGACGCTGATCATCGTGCTTGAAGAAGGAGATCAAGTGCCGATGCTCCGCATTCTAGCTCATGGCTTTGAAAGTGATATGTTGTGCGACCTGACACTGTAATCGTGAAGGTTTCTTCGCTCCCCAATAGGTATTCTTCACGTACCGAAGAGCGCGCGGTGCTATACTTTTCCTGGGTGAGCAGGCAACCTTTCGTCGGAAGATGCGCCTCGCACTGCCCAGGACGGTCCTCCGCTCGGCCGCGCAAAGTATTGCCTACCCCTACCCAATAGCATGGATGGTGCCGCCTTGGGCGTGGCTTTGCCATCCGCCCAGCCTCGCGGCGTAGAAAGGAAACGAATATGACTATGAGAACTGATCCCACCGATCTACGCTCTGGGTTGCAGATCACGGGCAGCTTGCTGATCGTAGTGGCCGTGCTACTGTTGGTGTTGGCCGCCGCATTCGCGCTGGCGGCGCGCACCCCTTGGGTACTCGACCAGCCGCTGCCGCCTTATAACTGGATGATTGCGTCGTAGGTCACCGGCCGTGCGCATGGAGGCCGCAGCTCTTGGGGCTGCGGCCTCCATGCGCACGGTTCAAATGCACTTTACACTTTGTGGTGGGTTTGGGGAGGCGCGGAGGGGCCGAAGGTCCCTCCGCACCTCCCCAACTGTCAGGTTGAACAGGTTTAGGCTAAACCAGCCTAAGGCAGGGTTCAATGGTACTCTACAATTCGGTGGGGCTTGGGGCGGGCTTCGCCCGCCCCAAAAACACTGGTTTGTGCCGCGCTATGAAGCGCAAAGTGCTTCATAGCGCGGCACAAAAGAATGTGATCTCCGAGGGCTTGCGCCCTCCAAACCTCCCAAGTTCGTAAAGCTGAATTCGCAGGTTTTGAAACATGCCAAAGGTGGTAAGGCCGCCTTACACGCTTGCTCGGTACACGGTCAAAGCTGATTTGATGTTTGTCGCGAAATGACAACTCCAGGTTGCCGATCGTGCCCGTACAATCGCCGGCGGTCGACTAGGATTTGATCCATATACAACTGCGTATTCTCTAAAGCAAGGGGGCTTCCATGACAACCCAGCTTTCAGCCTGTGTGTCCCTTGAAGATGGTCTGCGCTTCGTCGGGACTGACCGATCGGGCTATACTGTGCACTTGGATGCGACGGCCGCAGAGGGTGGCGGCAGCGCGCCGACACCGATGGAGCTGTTGCTGATCAGCCTAGCCGGCTGTAGCGCGATGGATGTAATCGCTATTTTGCGCAAGAAGCGGCATCTGATCGAGCACTTGGAAGTCCGCGCCCACGGCCAGCGCCGCGATGAGCACCCGACGATCTTTACCACGATCACGCTGGAATATATCATCCATTGCGCTGATATCGATCCTATGGCGGTTGATCGGGCGATCAATCTTTCACGCGACAGGTACTGCCCAATCTGGTCCATGCTGAGCCCTGGCGTGCCGATCCGCTCCTCCTTTCGTATTGTGACAGATGAGCCGATCCTTGTTCCGGCAGACTAGCTCACGGCAGGCGTCATGGTTCCGAGACCGTTTATCCTAAATATGCACCATTCTCTGCTTCGAGACAGCCGTGAAACAGATCGAGCTAGACGGCAAACACGTCAAAGGGGGTATCCTGGAGGATGGGCGGCGTCTGGAAGCCGATTCTGTACTGGCCAGAAATCGTTGAAAAGTGATCGCTTCAATCAACGGACGGTTGCGCTTGGCTGTTCTACTGGGGTCAGGCGTTCCAGGTTCTGATCGTCGTACGACGCGGCATCTTCGATTGGCTCCAGATGGGTGAAGACCGTGCTTTTCGGGAGCGCCGCGCTGATCTGCTGCTCGATCTGCTCGGCGAGATCGTGCCCGTGCTGGATCGTCCACGCGCCTGGCACCAGGATATGCAGCGAGACAAAGCGCCGCTGTCCGGCGATCCTGGTTCGCACCGCGTGAAAGCTGACCCCCTGCGCACCATAAGGCGCCAGGATGCCGGTGATGCAGGCCTGATCGACCGCTGGAAGCGCATGGTCGAGGACGCCGTTGGCCGTATCGCGCAGCAGCTGGATCGCGGTCCACACAATATTCGCGGCGACCAACATCGCAATCAGCGGGTCGAGGATCAGCCAGCCGGTGAGCGCCACCAGCACGACCCCGATAACCACCCCGCCCGATGTCCAGACGTCGGTCAGCAGATGGTGCGCGTCGGCGCGCAGCGTAATCGAGCGCAGGCGGTTGCCGGCGCGCAGCAAGATCAGCGCGACGGCGCCATTGATGCCGGCGGCGACCAGCGAGATCGCCAGCCCCAGCCAGATCTGCTCCAACGCCTGCAGATGGAATACGCGATCGACCGCAGCCCAGCCGATGCTGACCGCCGCGGCGAGAATCAAGATCCCCTCGGCTGCACTGGCGATGTATTCCGCTTTGGAATGGCCATAGACATGATCGGCATCCGCCGGGCGGGCCGCCAGCGTCAGCGCCCAGACAGCCACCAGCGCGGCAACGAGATTAACGCCCGACTCGAGGGCATCGGAAAGCAGACCGACTGAGCCAGTCAGCAGGTAGGCGCTGGATTTGAGGAGAATCGTGATCAGCGCAGCACCAACCGACAGGAAGGCGTAGGTTCGCGCTGGCTGTTGATTCAATGGCAGATGCAGCGGTTGGCGTTCCATTACACGCTCCCGATTGCTGGATGGGCTGGTGCTTCTATCAGCCGGAGGCTCTCAGTGCCACTCACTCGAGCATACGCCGTTCTACTGCAGTTTACAGAGCGATCTCATATCTTCGGGGAAAGATCTATTCACCGGGCGTGAGTGTCGATCGGCAAGTAGTACAACCTTCTTCCAGCATGGTTGCTTCTTTCTCGCGCAGGTGTGTGATCAGCCTATCCTGGGCGGTGGCGATCCAGTCGCGATTATCTCGGCCATCAACGTCGGCAGCCATGTGGTGGATGTCAGCCCACTCTCAACCCTCGGCGCAATCTGCATTGCAAACGCAGCCGCCCACGAGGATCGTACCCAGCTGCTCCAGCGCTTGCTGATCTACAGACTCGCGATGGCGGTCGTCGGGGCGCTGGTCTGCTATCTCTTCTTCTTTTCAGCTGTGTCTGGTATGTTTCGCCGGGCTGGGCGAAACATACCAGACACATAAGATAGAGTGCCATTTCCGTCGCATAGCTCGAATAAGCCACGTTGCAAGATCTTCCCTCTGCATCGTCGCTTCTTTTCTCGCAACCCTGCGATACTATGCTAGCCTTCCTTAGAGGATAATACCGAACGATTACGTACGTTTGGAACATGCCTAGCTGACAGAAGCAATTCCTGCGGCTATGGAGCACTTGAGCCAGGTGTGTGAGCATCCCTGGCCAGATCACAAATATTCTTGACTCGGCCGCCTGCGCGGCCTCCAGCACCGTCTCATCTGCACGCGCGCTGATCAGCTTGCCATCGATAGTGAGCGTTATTACTGCCATAATGGTACTTTTTTCTTGTGTAGGTTCGTTTTCGCCCTGCGGGGCGAAAACGAACCTACAAAGGGTTTGCATACATCCTATCCAAGAGCACCCTTATCCCGATCGGTCAACAATTCCTCGTATTCGTGCGGAAAGTAGCGCAATGTACTGAGCACGGGGTTGGGTGCCGATTGACCAAGGCCGCACAGGCTGGTCTCGTTGACCAGTTGACAGAGCGCTTGGAGGCGCTCCAGATCGTCATGGCTTGCCTGGCCAGCGCGCATCTTCTCAAGCAGCCGGTGCATCTGGACGGTTCCGACACGGCAGGGGATGCATTTGCCGCACGATTCGTCCATGCAGAACTCCATATAGTACCGCGCCACGTCGACCATGTTGGTGTCCTGATCCATCACGACCATCCCACCCGAGCCCATGATCGAGCCAACCTGGGCCAGCGAGTCGTAATCGACTGGCGTGTCGAACAGCGCGGCGGGAATGCAGCCACCCGATGGCCCGCCGGTCTGGACCGCTTTGACCGTGCCGCCGTCTGGCGCGCCGCCGCCCAGATCTTCGACGATCTCACGCAGCGTGATGCCCATCGGCACCTCGATCAGGCCGATGTTGCGGATCTTGCCGGTCAGCGCGAACACCTTGGTGCCCTTGCTCTTCTCGGTGCCGATGCCTGCAAACCATTCGGCCCCATTGCGGATGATTGGCGCGATGTTGGCAAAGGTCTCAACATTATTAATCAGCGTTGGGTAGCCCCACAGGCCGCTTTCAGCCGGGTAGGGCGGGCGTGGGCGTGGCGTGCCGCGCCGGCCTTCGATCGAGGCCATCAGCGCTGTCTCCTCGCCGCAGACGAACGCGCCCGCGCCAATGCGGATATCGATTTTGAAGTCGAAGGCCGACTCGAAGATCTGGCTGCCCAGCAGACCAAGCTTCTTGGCCTGCCGAATCGCAATTTCCAGGCGTCGAATCGCAAGCGGATACTCGCCGCGCACATAGGCGTAGCCCTGGTTGGCGCCAACCGCATAGGCGGCGATCGCCATCCCCTCGATCACGCGGTGGGGGTCGCTCTCAAGGATGCTGCGATCCATAAACGCACCAGGATCGCCCTCATCGCCATTGCACACCACAAACTTGCGATCGCCGACTGCTTTGGCGACGGTTCCCCACTTCAACCCGGTCGGGTAGCCGGCGCCGCCACGCCCGCGTAGCCCACTGCGGATGATCATGTCCACGACCTCAGTCGGCGTCAACTCATGGAGCACCTGGTACAGTGCCTGGTAGCCGCCGGCCGCGATATACTCCTCGATCCGCTCAGGGTCGATCTTGCCGCCGTTTTGACGCACGATCTGCACCTGGCGCGCGAAGAATGGGTGCTGCGGGTCGCCGCGCGACGGGCTTGCCACGCCACCGTCGAGCGCGGCGATAATCGACGGCGCGTCGTCGGGCGTGACATGCTCGTAGAGTGTGCCGTCCGGGTCGATCTCGACCATCGGCCCCTGGCCGCAGAAGCCCATGCATCCCACGCTGACGACCTGCGCGCGATCGCGCACGCCGGCTGCCGCGACCGCATCGTCGAGCCGCCGCTTGATCTCGAGCGCGTTCGATGCCTGGCAGCCAGAGGATGTGCAGCAATGGATGCGGATGGGCTTGCGTATGCGGCGCTCCTTTTCGGCTAGCTCCTGGAGTTCCGGGAGATCCATACCAATCACCTCTGAACGACGAGTAATAGAAGGTCTTCTTGATCACACATCGTTGCTCGTCATATGCAGCGCCTCGCGCACCCGCTCGACCAGTAGATCGAGCGACTGGTGGCCGCTCACCGTACCGTCGAAGACGATCGCCGGGGCGATGCCACACGCACCCAGGCAACGCGCAGTCATCAACGAGAGCCGGTTGTCAGGAGTGGTGGCACCGGCCTTGATGCCTGCCGCATGCTCGGCTGCCGCCAGCAGGGTGGCGGCGCCTTTGACGTAGCAGGCAGTTCCCAGACACACCACGCACGTGTGCTCACCCTGCGGCGCTAAGGAGAAGAAGTGGTAGAAGGTGGCGACGCCGTAGACCCGGCTCGGCGGAAGCCTCAAGCTATGGGCGATATGCAGCAGCAAATCAGTCGACAGATAACCAAAGAGTTCCTGGGCTTTGTGGAGTACCTCGATCAGCGCGTCGGGCTGGTACTGCTGGCGCTTCATGGTCGCTTCCAAGATTTTGAAGCGATTATCACCGCTCGGATGCGTCGTTGCGTCGGCGCTTGGTTTCAAAGCAGCGGGACGCATCATCAGTTGCGCTCCTTTCGTTGCAGAGCGACGCGCTGCGGCCCACGCGGCACATCAAACCCGCGAATGGCTCGTAGTGGCCTGGTGGCGGGGTCAGGCCGCCACTGATTTGTTCGCCATCGTACGCGAACACCGCATCGACGGCCGTCTCAGTGATCGGGAGGCCAAAACGCGCCAGATCGCCATTCCGATCCCAGTGAGGCAGAAATGCGCCACACAGGCTATGACCTGTTTCTGGGAAGAATCGGCAGCCCGCCGCAGCCTGGTTGACACGCAGTTCGCCAATTGGCATTGAGGACGAGGCTGGTCAGCGGGTAGCCAAGCACACGCATAGCCAAGAAGAAACCAACAGCATGGGTCGTAGATCCTTACTTTCGCGTGTTCCAACATCTCATCCAAACGATCAGCTCGAATCTGGATAGTCAGCCTGTTGTTTTGACCCTCAACCAGTGCCGTGTGCAAGCCGCGCCTCGGGCGCGATCACCTCCTTGATCTCCAGCGCTTGGTAGCGCGGCGCAAGCCAGCGCAGGCCCAGCCAGCCGGCCAAGCCGAACAGCATCAGTATCGCCTCGAATGTCCAGACATGCCGGAGCGTGTCGATACCGTTGATATGCACGGAGGCAGCCGCTACGGCGTCGATCGCCGTCTTATACCCAAAGGCCAGCCAGAACCAGCGCGCTTGGCGAGTGTTCACGGCGTAAAAGATCAGCACGTTGGAGCATATGTGTATCAAGATCGTCGCCAGACGCTCGACGATCGGCGCGAGACCCCACAGAACATTGCCCAGGCGTGCCAATACCTCGATCGGGGCCGGCGGCAGAGCCACTGAAATCACCATCGCAGCCAGCATACTCGACAACGATGACACGCCGAGCAACAGCGCCTCGATCGCGCCGAACCCGATGCCGAACGCTATGGTGCGTGGCCACGCGGCCCTGCCGAGGCGAGTGTAGTTCAGCAGCAGCGCCACCAACCCCACCTCGAAAATACCTGTCAGCGCGCCGACATACAACGCGAACAGCGGGACGCCGAGCGACGGCTGCGCTTGGTTGATCGCGGTGTAGATCGGCGGATTGAACGGGATTGCCCAGGCAAACTTGAGCGCCACGGTCGCGCCCCAGGCCAATGCGCCCAGCCCGAGTGCGCCCCAGCCGAGCTGGCGCAGCCCCGCGTACGCAGCAAAGCTGAGCGCCACCAAGATCATCCCGATCCCGCCAAGCAAGGCAAGCGGAGGCACGGCCGCTGGCCCCAGATCGCCCGTTGAAAGGAGCGATAAATGTATTACGTTCATATGTTCAGTCCACGCTATTACGCTGAGATAGACAATAATGTGCGCACACCATCCGATGAAGAAGGCGTGGACATCATCGCCGCGTCAAGCACGACATCATTAAAAATGGCATTGATCAGGCCTTCCCTTCACTCGTCCTTATGCTCAATATGGTATGGCAGGGCAACGATAGTGGCGAAAAGGATCGTTCTCCACTCGAGAAGATCCCTTCATATCGGTGGTCACGAAACAACGCGCCGCCCCAAGCTGGCAGGGGCAGATGAACCTGAGGGCGAGTGACAGCTGTGGTATGCCGTCAACGACTGCCGCGCCGCGCCAGGCCATAGAGCGTCTCGTCGGAAGGGTCCCAAGCCGCTGATCGCGCCGCTCGCTGTAGATCTGGTACCACTCGCGATGGTTATGCACGCGCCCGACATACAGATGACGCCCAGCACCTGTTCGGGATATTCCAGTGCCCGATCTCTACCTCGTGCATGGCGCATAGGCTGAGCCAGCACTAGCGCCGTCTTCGGGGATCTCAAGGCGCACCCTCGCTGAGCCAGTCTTTGATCTGGAAATCCGCGATCGCTATATCGAAATCCACGATGCGCGTAGTCGTGTGGTCGTCGCCCTGATTGAAGTGCCCTCGCCGTTCAACAAAGCGGTCGATGCGGCTATTATCAATGCTCTGGTCGCTTGAGCCGCGCCACAGAATGCGCGATGGGTGGAGTACAAGCACCTGCTGCGGAAAAGCATCTGATCGACGGTCTCATTGTCCTCACCGACGACGCCGAGCTGATGCAAGCAGTAATGGACGAATTGGATGGTCTTATCGAGGCCGACACACCAGCGCCAGTGGATGTCGATGCCATACGAGCAAAGATGCGTCGAGTGGCACAGCTGTATGAGGATGGCCTGAAGAGCGAGGCAGACTACAAGCGGGAGATCGCTGCACTTCGCGCGCAGCCCGACGCGCCAGTCCCGATTACCACCTTGCCAGATGCAGCGCAGGCTGTCGATATGCTGGGAGGCTTGCCTGGCATCCTCAAAGCGGCTGACGCTGCCGATCGGCGCACTATCTTGCAGTCGCTCTTTACGAGTGTCGTGCTAGAGCCGCACCTGGCGACAAAAGCAAAAGCCCGCGACGAATATCGCGAGCTTCTTCTGAACTTGGATCGGAGGCTTGAGAGTACGGATTGGTGGGCCGGGTGGGCTTCAAACACAAAGCACATACATGTTGACGGCTTGGCGCAGACATCTCGACCGAGATTAGAGGCCGCGTAATGCGTTCGCTTTGTGTATCGTTCGCATAGCGTGTCTAGCAATTGAGGCCACAGAAGGCCGAACGATCTCCGGCCAAATGCTTGGCAACTCAAGCGAAGAACTAGTGTAAAGGCGTTGTTGTTACAGTTGCACAAGCTAGTTGCGTGTCGCATATTGCGGCAATTGTCCATCCACCGGTGGGAGATAGAGTCAATTTAAATGTATCAGGTGCATAGGACGCTGATATATCAGTATTAGCATATCGTGGATTGGAGCCCACATAGAACCAGTCGCCTTGATATTCTTGTAGCATCAGATCTTCTCGGACAACTACACTGGTTCCAAAGCTTGGATCGAAAAAAGCCACATCTATGAAACCTGTCGATCCCACGGTCTGAATAATCGCGATGTAAGGAGATCCATCTATATTCCAATCAAGCCTTGCCTTTCCTGTTATACCAGAGAAGGAGTTAGCAGGCTCGGTTCGAGTTACTTTCGGAGCGCTTGTTGGCGGCGGAGCGCTTGTTGGCGGCGGAGCGCTTGTTGGCACGAAGGAAGACACCCTCTCAGTTGGTATTGGTGCATCAAAATGTGAGGCTCCAGATTGGGTAACGAGCTGTTGAATCACAGGCGTCGATACGACTTGGCCAATTGACCCATCAGCCATGGATTGACCAAACAGGCCAATACCAGCAACTAAACAAGTAGCTATAGCGCCAATCGCTGCAACAACTATTGCTGTTTTATTCTGCGATCTTGTGTTGCTGGTAACACCTCTTGTTACAGGCGCAATTTTTGTGGTAGGGTGCGACGCGCTTGTTAGTAAGCGAAGAGCCTCTTGAGCATCTGCTGGGCGATCCATCCTTTCAACCTCTAGCATACGTAACAACGCTGCTTCTAAATCCATAGGCATATTCGCAATTATCGTGCTTGGTTTTTCAAGAATCAAACCACCTTTCCGAACATCAGCAGTAATAGGAGGATTGCCCGTCAGGAGATGATAGCTAGTTGCAGCTAGGCTATAAATATCTGAACGTTCATCCGTTGGCATACCTATTAATTGCTCCAGCGGAGCATAATAGTTTGATCCGGTCCTACGCACAACGGTTCTTGTCATAGATCCTTGTTTAGCAATTCCAAAGTCAATAAGCTTATAGTGGCCTTGATTTGTATAGATGATATTTGAAGGCTTGATATCTCGATGAATAATCCCAACTTTGTGTATCTGGTACAAATACTTAAGCAGTGTGTGCAATAAATTATATATTTCATCAGGCAGCCAAGGTGTAGGTTTTATTTGGTCAAGAGTTTTGCCATTTATATATTCCATAACAATAAACGTTTGAAATTTTTCACTCCAGACATCAAAAATCGTAGGAATAAAGGCAAACTGAGGAGAATACTTTGTGAGAATATCTACCTCAACCGCGATCTGCAATTGCTCTGAGTGCGAATTTGACGGGACAACTTTGAGTGCATATTTTTGTTGCGTTTGAATATCCTGCACTAAATAAATAACACCAAACCCACCTCGACCGATAATATCTACAATGAAATATTTTTGCTTGCAAATAATCTGCTGACCGCAGTGTGCGCAGAACTGCGCCGATGAGCCAACAGGACTTGCACACTTATAGCATTTTAGAGCAACCATGAGCTCTTCCTTCATAACTAAGGTACGATGTACCTCAATTCGCGTAGTCAGTCTGAGCAAAGAAAAGGGCTATATCCATCTCGACACGATTGAATGGATGCCTGAGCGTCTGGAGAGCTGAAGCAACTACACATATGAGTACTCAGTGTTGCGTGAATGCATTTATCATCAAGCGAAAGTGCTGAAATACCTTTTCAAAGGATGAACGTACGAGATCAACGTTTTAGTGGATCCGCATAATCTCTACTATTAACTGGACTTTTGCAGATTTGCGCCGCTGCGCGGAGCGGCGTATGATTTCACCGGCGTAGGTGTGAACGTCGGGAGGGTCACATGCCAGCGATTGTCGCGCTGCCCCAAGTGGTCGAAGAGTTGCTGGTTCAGTTTGGGGATTTCTTTCCCAACCAGCCAGCGCGCGTCCACTTCGCAGAGTATCTGACCGGTCTGCTGGTGGCCGAGCACAAGACCGTGAGCGGGATCGCGCGCGAGTTCGCCGATGCGCCCGACCAATCCTGTCTCAACCGCTTCCTGACCGAGTCGGTTTGGGACGTGGCGCGCATCAATGCTCATCGCCTCGAATGGCTCCAGCACGATCCCACCACACGCTACCGTCAGGACGGCGTCATCGCCCTCGATAACACCCTGATCGACCATGACGGCAAGCTGATCGAGGATGTCGGCTACTTCTGGGATCACGCCGACAAACGCCATCTGATTGCCCACGACTATCTGTTCTCCAACTACGTCAATCCCAGCGGCAAGCACTACCCGCTCGACTTCCGCCGCTTCCGCAAGCGCGAGCAGTGCGACGATAAGCGCCCGTTCAAGAATCACACCGATCTGGCCAAGGAGTTGATTGAGTGGGTGGTCGCTGAGGCCATCCCCGGCGATTTCACCTTCGACAGCTACTTCACCAACGCACCGATCATGAACCACATCGACGGGAAGGAGCGAACCTACATCGGCGACTTGAAAGCCAATCGGGCGATTGTGGTCAGCGGCCAAGAGACAACCGTCAGCGCGTGGGTCAAGACGCTCACGCCGCTGCTGCGCACCAAGTTCACGGTTGCTGGCCACACCCAATGGTATTTCACCAAGTCTATCCGCATCCCGAAAGTCAACCATCCCGTGCGTATCCTGGTGCTCTGGTCGAGCGCTGACGCGACGGAACCGCGCAAGATTCTGGTCACCAACCGGACGCATTGGGAAGCGCACCGCATCCTGAAAGTCTACAAGCGACGCTGGAGTGGAACCGAGACCTTTCAGCGGGACGGGAAGCAACACTTGGGCATGGGCGAGTGTCAACTCAGGGACGGGATGGGCCAGACAAGGCACATGCACCTCGTCGTCCTGGTGTACACCGCCCTGATGCGCCAGTTGAAGCATGACCGCTCCCTCGATTGGGCTCACACGCGCCTGATGACCATCGGCGAGTCCTGCCGCAGCATCGCTCGTGAAACCTTGGGCAAGACCCTTGCGTGGGCCGTCGAACAAGCCCAGCATGGGATGAGTCTGCCCGACATTCAGCGGCGTCTCGCACTGTCGTAGGTTTCGGTTGATTTCTGCAAGACTCTAGCTATTAACATCAGTACGCTTTTGAACTGCCGAGACATGGCGCAACCTCTCCTTGTATAGCACTAACATCCCGTCCTCTCTACACTATTATCGACTCTCCGTGGTATTATCTTGACTTCCCTCGCTCATCGGTGTATACTCGCGCTGTTTGAAACGTTTGAAACTACGAAAGGAGGTGAAGACTGTGACTGATGAATCTCTGCTCTCAGTTCCTGAAGTTGCGCGTGAGCTCGGCGTGACAACCACGATTGTGTATCGCCTGATCGAAAGCGAAGCCATTCGCCCTGCGCGCACCGAGCGGCGCGGCCAGCAGACTCGGCGCTACTTTCGTGCTAGTGATGTGGCGGCACTCAAGCGTCAGCGGGAAGGTGAGGCAGAGGATGTATGAAGCGCCCAGCTGGCGGCCACCAGCTGAGCGCAATGATAGGCCCTGTCAAGAGCTATCGAAAGTGAGTATACCATATGGACTCAATCGATGAAGCTGCGCAAATCTTCACGCGTCTCTTCGAAGCACTGGCGAGGCGCAGCGGCAAGACTCTGAACACGCGCAGCCGAGACGATATCAAGCGTGCCTGCGAGCTGCTCGCACACGCCGGTGCCGAGCTTGACGACCTGCTCGACGAGCTGCCGCCGGCGATGCCACCAGCTCGACCGCCGCAGCATCGCCCGGCGCGCGACTACACCACGATGCCGATCGAGGTCGAGCGCTGGCGAGAGGAGCAGAGACGATGATGATCACCTGCCCACACTGCAACAGCGAGCTCGACATTGGCGACAAGCAGCTCGGCGAGCGCGCGCATCACGCTCGCTGCAATAACTGGTTGCTCGTTGGCCGGCGCGCTGACGGCACGCGCTATGGCGTCAAGGTACAGCCGCCGCCGAAGCTGCCATTTCGGAAGGAGCAGCCGTGAAGGTCCTGACATTGACCCAGCCCTGGGCGACCCTTGTGGCGGAAGGCGCGAAGAAAATCGAGACCAGGAGCTGGGAGACGTTGTATCGCGGCCCGCTGGCAATCCATGCGGCGAAGGGGTACCCGGATCGTGGGCTTCGATTTGATGAGCCGTTTTATTCTGCGCTGTGGCGCGCTGGCATCAAACCAGATATGCCCATCCCGACCGGCGCGATCATCGCGGTGTGCAACCTGATTGACTGTGTGCCGACTCATCATCCTGGGGTTGCGAACGAACCTGGCAAGCCCTGAAGAGAGTATGAACCTACAGGGTGATATCGGAAGTTTGCCCGCGCTGATTGTCGCACTGGTGCTCGGCTATCTTCTCTCAGTGGCACCGCACCGGCTCTGGCGCGGCGGATCATAGGAGGGTGCTGTGCTGGAGCGACTTGATTTCTGGCTGGCCATCTTCACGCTGGGCGCGCTCGCGTATTTCGAGCTACGCCTCGGTCGATTCATTGAGCCGATTGTACGCGGCGTCGCAAGCATCGCTGTGCCGGCCGCGAAAGAGATCAAGCGCCGCTCCAACCGCCAGCTGCCGACCACTGTCCGACTGAAGTCACGGCCCGTTCGGGGCAACCATGGCCAGTTCAATGGCTCACTACCAGCGGTTCCCGAAGTTCCAGAACGTGGTTCCGAGGTGCAACGTCGTTCCGAGAATAGTTCCGCATTAGAACGCGCTGGAACGAACGGAACTGAAGTCCGCTCGGACGATTTCGTCAGAAGATGCGGCGCTTATAGGCTACGTCTTGGCCAGGGAATGTCGCCAAGTGCAGTAGCGAAATCGCTCTCAGGATACTCGGCCCGCAAGTACCGAGAGTATATGGAAAAGGTATCGAGAGTCGAGGCGAGCTTGGCCGCGATGGAGCTCGCCGAGGAGGCTCAGGAACCTGCCTAACGATTACGAGGGCTGTATGTGGCTCGTATACTTCCGCTTCGATGACCAGAAGGACGTTAAGACCTACCACATCCGCACCGGGAGCAAAGCGGATGTGCGGGAGCTGCTCGCGCTGGCCGAGAAGCACGGGCTGACCAAGACCGCAAAGCTGGTTGAATACGCCGCCTTCAGCGTGAGCGGAACCATCAAGTTGAAGCCGATGATTGTGCCGAACTTCCACTACTATGAGCACAATGACTTCGTTGCTCGCTGGAAGGAAGCAGATACAATATAGCTCAGTTGTCCCTGTTGTTGTGCCTCGTAATGCTACCCCCGTGGCAGGCTGCCACGCACGTCGACGATCTCGCCGTCGAACCACTCCGGCTCACCATCAAACAGGGCGGCCATCCGCATGTAGAGCGCCGCCTGCTCCGGCGAGGTGGCGTTGGCAAGGTAGGCTTCTTTGCTCGCAAAGACAATCGCCGTCATGTTCACCCGTGGATCGGCGTCCAAGCGATACGCGTAATTGCCGATATAGCCGGGGACATTGCGCGCCTCGAACTCATCCAGCAGCGGCTTGAGTGCTTCCTCCCCACCCTCCTTCATGCGAACACGCAATATGGTTCCATACATTGCAGCCCTCCTTGCCGATTACAACCATCGTTATCGTGACCAGATTATAGCAGGAGAGTCTATAGTATAGAAGGTTTAGGCTGTCATCCATTCGTAATCGAACATCTATTCTCGTAGAACGCCTGTGCATGCTATCCTCTCCCTCCCTGTTGGGTGGAGAGGATTTGTTGTGGACATTCTCGATGAGCAGCAGCTCGGCGATCGCCGCGTGCGCCTGGTTGCCTTCAAGCGCAGTGGGTGCGCGGTTGTGATCGAGGTGCTCGGGCCGAACAACACCTGGGTGGATATCAGCTACCTCGCCGATCGCAGCCTACGCCGGCGGGCAGCCCCATCGCGCTACAAACAGTGCCTCGCCGAGCAAGAGCGACGACTCAGGCGTGTAACGACTGAGCAGCTGGATGTCATTCAGCAACAGGTACCGCATAAGGTCAGATAGGACAAAAGACGATAGGCGAAGGACGAGCGAACGCCCCTGGAGCAATCCGAGGGCCTTGTGGTGCTTAGGGAGAATTCCCGACATTGTCAGGTCTATCCTGGACACCGCATGAGGAGTATTCCCGCTACACCCCGCAGTGCCGCGCGCGTATACTGTACTCTGATCCTCCTCATGCGGTCAGGTGAGGTTTGCAATCGGCTGGTGCCTTACGCGACCAGCCGTGTAAGGAATGCCGTGATGCTGCAAACTGGCCACATCCTGATCATCGACCAAGAGCGCCCTATCGCCGCTGTCCTCGCAGAGCTCCTCACCGAAGCTGGCTACACGGCCTACACCCTGTACGACAGCGCAGACGCGCTGGCCGTGATCGCCGTGGTGCCTCCCGCGCTGATTGTGCTGGATGTCGGGGAGCACATGCGGCCCGGTTCGGCGCTCATCACCCAAATACACGCAGCTGGTTTCGGATCGATACCAATTGTGGTGATGAGCGCCGATCTCGCTGCCACGATGCCAGAGCTGCACTCGCCGAGCGTCGTTGAATGCTTCGCCAAACCGTTCGATATCGATTTGTTGCTGGCTTGCGTCGCCCGCTATGTACAGCCGCTGGCCGCTGAACCGGCGCTACTCGCGCTCGCTGCCCAGTCGTAAGCTATTCGGCCGGATACCTTCCGCCACCACCACCCTCGGCATCGCGCTGAGAGCCGATCTACTCAGACACAGCTCGGGGAGGCCAAGTCGGCCGCCCTTTCACGTTGGCGCTGTCACGCTCAAAGCTGGCAAAAGAAGCTACCACTTCATTGTGCGTCTCCTTGTGCAATGCGCATGCAGAAGGAGTAGCAACTCGGCGACCAGGAGCCGCCGTTCTTTGATTCAGGATCGTCACGAATTGATAGCGGTATTAAATCAGCAGCCGGGCCTTCTTCGTTGGCGCTATGACTCGCTGAGCGGGCTCAGGAGCACGTTACCTTCAATAGTGGTGATCGAGGTGCTTGGCCCGAACGGGAGCTGGGTCGATATCAGCTGCCTCGCCGATCGTGGCCTGCGCCGGCGCGCTGCCCCGGTCCGTTTTGCCCAGCGCCTCGCCGAGCAGGCCTCGCGCCTCAGGCGCGCCAGAATGACTGCACAGGTGACGATAGACGAAGGCGATAGACGCCCCTGGAGTACCCCAGGGGCGTTTCATCGTCATTTCCCGAGAGATTGTCCCAATTAATGATGCGCAAATGGTGAGCTAATGGTAGGGTGCTAGACTGCTGCCAGATCCACCGGTGAGAACCCAAACCAAACAAGGAGTACACACCGATGCAAACCCACACGCGACGATCGATCGTCGGCCGCCTGCGCAGCCTGCTGCTCACCCTGGCGTTGTTGCTCACACCACTGCTGGGGCTGGCGGCCACGCCGACTCTGGCCGCCGGCAGCGGCACGGTGGTGGCCTGGGGCCGCAACGCCTCCGGCGAGGTCAATGTTCCGGCCGGCCTGGGCGGTGTGATCGCGGTCGCCGGCGGTGATCAGTACAGCCTGGCGGTTAAGAGCGACGGCACTGTGGTGGCCTGGGGCAACAACAACAACGGCCAGCTGAATGTGCCGGCCGACCTCGGCCCGGTGAAGGCGATTGACGCCGCTGCGTACACCACGGTGGCGCTCCTGCGCGACGGCACCGTGCGCACCTGGGGCCGCAACGCGTTCGGCGAACGGAGTGTGCCGTTCGGCCTGAGCGGCGTCACCGCCATCGCTGCGGATGGTGGGTTCGTCCTGGCACTCAAGAGCGACGGCACGGTGGTTGCCTGGGGCGACAACAGCGCGGGGCAGAGAAGCGTGCCCGCCGGCCTGACTGGCGTCACCGCTATCGCGGCGGGTGTGTTTCACAGCCTGGCGCTCAAGGGTGACGGCACCGTCGTCGGCTGGGGCTACAACGCCTTCGGTCAAGCGAGCCCGCCTGCCGACCTGACCGGCGTCACAGCGATCGCCGCCGGTTGGGACCACAGCCTGGCACTCAAGAGCGACGGCACGGTGGTGGCCTGGGGCAACGGCCTGCCGGCGAGCGTGCCGGCCGGCCTGAGTGATGTCATCGCGATCGCCGCCGGTTATTCCCACAGCGTAGCGCTCAAGAGCGACGGCACTGTGGTGGCCTGGGGCGACAACAACGACGGCCAGCTGAATGTGCCGGCCGGTCTGACCGGCGTCACCGGCATCGGCGCCGGTACGAACCACACGCTGGCGATCATCCCACTCGCCGACAGCAGCGCGCCCACGGCCAGCCCAAGCCAGTCGCCTGCCGCCACCAGCGCTGGCTGGAATAACAGCGACGTGACCGTGAGCTGGAACTGGACTGATGGGGCGGACGGCAGCGGGCTCGACAGCGCCAACTGCACCACCTCCAGCACCTCCAGCGGCGAGGGCGCGCAGACTCTGAGCGCGAGCTGTAACGATCTGGCTGGCAACACCGGCAGCGCCTCCTATGACGTCAAGGTCGACAAGACCGCGCCCACCATCAGCGCGGCAGCAACAACTCAGCCCAACGGCGCCGGCTGGTACAAGGGCGATGTGGCGGTGGCCTTCAGCTGCGATGACGTGCTCTCGGGCATTGCGAACTGCCCAGCGCCACAGATCTTGGCCGGCGAGGGCGCCAGCATCAGTTCCAGCGCCCAGAACGTAAGCGACCGAGCCGGCAACAGCGACAGCAGCAACGTCGTGACGGTGGCGATCGACCGCACCGCGCCATCGGTGAGTGTGACCGGCGTGAGCAATGGCGCCAGCTACCCAATCGGCAGCGTCCCGACGGCTGCCTGCAGCACCACCGACGCACTCTCGGGCGTGGCGAGTGTGGCCACCCTTAGCATCAGCGGCGGCAACGCCGACGGAAGTGGCAGCTTCACCGCCACCTGCGCTGGCGCGAGCGACAAAGCCGGCAACAGCGGCGCGGCCAGCGTCAGCTACAGCGTCGCCTATCGCTGGAGCGGCTTCTTCCAGCCAATCGACATCCTGCCGACCATCAACAGCGTCAATGCTGGGAAGGCCGTGCCGGTCAAGTTCAGCCTGGGCGGCAACTATGGGCTGAACATCTTTGCTCCTGGCTACCCAGCGTCGCAGCAAGTCGCGTGCAGCAGCAGCGCACCGATCGACGAGATCGAGCAGACGTCGACGGCAGGCAACAGCAGCCTTTCGTATGACGCAACCAGTGGTCAGTACAGCTACACCTGGAAGACTGAGAAAAGCTGGGCCGGCCAGTGCCGCCTGCTGATCGTGCGCCTGATCGACGGCACCGAGCATACCGCCAGTTTCAAGTTCAAATAAGCCGCTCGACGTGCCACAGCGCCCCCGACATCGCGCCGGGGGCGTTTCCTTGTGCCGAAAAGAGGAGCGGCACCTCAGGCGCGCCAGAGTGGCTGTGCTGGTGACGATAGACGAAGGACGATAGACACCCCTGGAGCAATCCAGAGGCGCTTCACTCTATACATGGGTTCTGTCTGATGTTAGAATGAGTTCACCCCGAACGGCATCGATCATAAGGAGGCATCCGTGGCCATCCTCGAACGGCATGTTCAGCTCAAGGTGAAAAACGACCAGCGCTATCATGAGTGGGAGCAAACCTGGGAGGCGGTTGAAACTCGCCTGGGTGGGTTTCCATCCAAACGGCACTACTATCTCATTAGTGGAAGTGACGTGATGGGCACGATGGTGTGGGAGCGCGAGTGGGAGAGTTTTGCGGTGATGGAGGCTGCTTACGAGAAGATGCTTACCGATGAAGAAGCCCAGCGTTTGGGAAACAGCTCCAACGACCTGTACGAAGGGGAGCGTGTTGAGCACTATGTTGTAGCATAGCGCATCTGCCTATGCCACAACGCCCCCAGCATTGCGCTGGGGGTTTTTGTTGGATGGACGAGGAGTGTGAGGGCACTCCTCGCCCGATGACCAGCAACGATCTCCATCCGAAGGCAGTCAGCATCCGGCAAGGGATTCGTGTGCCTGGTCGTGAGGCATCTTAATCGATTCTTTACAAAAAGGCCACTTCTGTCTCTAGGACTTCTGGCCGGTCTTGCTCCTAGTCCTCCCCATAGCGTCACCCCAACGCGCCGCTCGTGGGCCACTGGCTTGTGGGCAAGACAACGCCCCTGGATTGCTCCAGGGGCGTTTTGTCACGCTGGACCCCCTGTTTTGTCACGCTAGACCCCCGATTTTGGAACGGTAGCCTGCTATGCTATGTTCACGATACATCAAAAGGAGGACACATCCAATGAGTCGCACCACTCGCCGCATTGCCAGTATCTTCGCTGTCGTCCTGCTTCTCCTCGCTGCGCTCGCCTGTGTGCCCCCTCCCAGCGCACAGGCTGCCACGCTGCCGCAGCCTTCCCTACAGCTGCTGAGCAGCAACTGTACGCTCGCGACACATTACAGCAACCCAAATCGCCCTCAATACCTGACCCCCACTGCTCCAATCCAGCCAACGGGCTCGACAATCACGGTCAGCGAGGGTAGCTCGGTATCCCAGAAATGGTGGCTCTATCAGTACGGCTCGCACTATGCGCTGCGCACCCCGGCGAACTTGAATTTCATCACCTCCGAGCCTGGCGGGAAGCCGGTGCTGCGCCCCTGGGGAACGAGCCGCAGTCTGGACAACCAACTGTGGAATATCGTACCCAGTGCCAGTGCGTCTGCCGCCTTCGGGTATCCATACGCCATCCGCAACGTGGCGACCGGACTCTATCTGGGATCTGGAAATAGCGGGATGCCGATACCGCACATAGCAGTGGCCTGGGGCTACAAATTCGGGATTTTCGCAGGTGCTACTCCCTGTGGGTCCTTTAGCTCGAACTGACACAGCACGCTTCGCGCCCCCGGCATCGCGCTGGGGGCGTTTCCTTGTGCCGAAAAGAGGAGCGGCGCCTCAGGCGCGCCAGAGTAGCTGTGCAAGTGACGAAGGACGATAGACGCCCCCGGGAGTAATCCAGGGGCGTTTCATCGTCATTTCCCGAGAGATTGTCCCAATTAATGATGCGCAAATGGTGAGCTAATGGTAGGGTGCTAGACTGCTGCCAGATCCACCGGTGAGAACCCAAACCAAACAAGGAGTACACACCGATGCAAACCCACACGCGACGATCGATCGTCGGCCGCCTGCGCAGCCTGCTGCTCACCCTGGCGCTGTTGCTCGCTCCACTGCTGGGGCTGGCGGCCACGCCGGCACTGGCGGCGACGCTCAGCGTCAGCAACACCAATAACAGTGGCCCTGGCTCGCTGCGGCAGGCGATCGCCGATGCCGCGCCGGGCGACACGATCACCTTCGCGCTGCCCAACCCCAGCGTGATCACGCTGAGTAGCGAGCTGGTGATCGCCAAAGACCTGACGATCAATGGGCCAGGCGCGGCGGCGCTGACGATTAGCGGAAACGACGCTATACGCGTGTTCTTCATCAACCCGGGTGCTCCAGGCGCGACCAGCGGCCCACCCGCAACCAGCTTGGCCGTCACCATCTCAAACATGACGATCGCCAATGGCAAAGCCAAAGGTGGGGATGGCGGCCCGGCGGGTAACGGCGGTGGCAGTGGTGGGGCAGCGGGCATGGGCGGCGCGATCTTTGGCAACAACGCTACGTTGATGATCAGTGGTGTCACCTTCAGTGCGAATCAGGCGCGCGGCGGCAACTTCTTCGGCGGAGGCGGCAGCTTCTGGGGCGGTTCTGGTGGTGGCGGCTTTGGGGGCAATGGTGGGGGGAACCGTTTCCCTGGCGGTGGCGGTGGTAGCGGCGGCGCGCTTGGCGGCTTAGGCGGTGGCGGTGGCGCCTCTGGATTTTTTGGCAACGGCGGCAATGGTGGTTCGGGCGGCGATGGCGCCGGCGGTGGTGGCGGCGGCAGTGGCGATGATTGTCCGCGTAATGATGACTTTCAGTGCGTCGGCCCGGGATACCATGGTGGCAATGGCGGCACGGGCGGTTTCGGCAGTGGTGGCGGCGGCGGTGGCTCGAGCGGCTATGACGAAACCAGCATTGCCGTTGGCGGAATTGGTGGCGCGGGCGGCTTTGGCGGCGGCGGCGGTGGCGCCGGCGGCGCGCAATCAGGCGGGGTTGAATCTCGACCGGGCGGCGCAGGTGGCAGCTTTGGTGGCAACGGCGGTGGCAGCGATTACGAATCCGGTGGCCAGGGCGGTGGCGGCGCGGGATTGGGTGGCGCGATCTTTATTCGTGCCGGATCGCTCACGCTCGCCGGCAGCAGCTTCAGCAACAATACCGCCGTCGGCGGGAACGGCGCACAGAACGGCCAGGGCAAAGGCGGCGCGATCTTCCTTTTGCCACCCGCAAGCCTGAACGCTACCAACTGCACGACCTTCAGTGGCAACAGCGCCACCGACGCGGCAGGCAGCGGCGCTGATACCAATGATATCTATAGCGGCAGCACTCCAACGCTTCCTCCGTGCGATACGACCGCGCCTGCGATTACGCCGAATGTTGCAGGGACGCTCGGCAACAACGGCTGGTACACAAGCGACGTGACCGTCAGCTGGAGCGTGACCGATGCCGAGTCTTCCATCAGCTCGCAGACAGGCTGCGACTCCAGCACCGTGAGCAGCGATACGAGTGGCGTCACCTTCACCTGCCAGGCCACCAGCGCCGGCGGCAGCAGCAGCCAGAGCGTGACCATCCAACGCGACGCGACTGCGCCGATGATTAGCGCGGCGGCGAGCAGTAGCCCGAACGCGAACACCTGGTACAACGCGCCAGTCACAGTTCACTTCACCTGCGACGACAATCTCTCCAGCATCGCCAGCTGCCCGGCTGACCAGGCCCTGAGTGGCGAGGGCGCAGCCGTCAGCTCGACTGCGCAGAGCGCGACCGACGTTGCCGGCAACAGCGCCAGCAGCAACATCGTGACGGTGGCGATCGACCGCACGGCGCCAGTGGTAAGCGTGACCGGCGTGAGCAATGGCGCCAGCTACCCAATCGGCAGCGTCCCGATGGCGGCCTGCAGCACCAGCGACAACCTTTCGGGCGTGGCGACTGCGGCCACGATCAGCATCAGCGGCGGCAACGCCGACGGAAGTGGCAGCTTCACCGCCACCTGCGCTG
>JADMIO011101954.1_pt1 | contig 22824 bp, 20 predicted proteins | sample 8958161 | NCBI WGS metagenome assembly JADMIO01 (sample SAMN16585339, study PRJNA669376) | soil metagenome | isolation source: Crop rotation soil | place: USA: Cullars Rotation, Alabama | collected 2011 | reverse complement strand
AGAGAGAGAGAGAGAGAGAGAGAGAGAGAGAGAGAGAGAGAGAGAGAGAGAGAGATGCAAGTCACAGATGCGTATCATCTTATGATGCGTGGAGGCGAGTGACAGCACAGTCAATGGGAAGAGAAGTGAACAAGACAGAGCGCACTGAAAGGAAGGAAATGGAATAATGCAGAGTGAAGTACAGGAACTCTGCAGAAGAGCGAGAGAGAAGCAAAGCATCGAACGAAGCGAACAGGCAAGAGTAGGAGCAAGAAAAGCGGCGAAGCGCGCGATAGCGGGTGGGGGGTAATGCGTGCTCATTCAATGCGGAAGCAAAGAGGGAATGAGAAGGAAGAGAAGGAATCGACGAGACTGTTGGGTATGAGTGTGGTGTGAGACAGACAGACGACGGAGTGACAAGACACAGAGCGAAGCGATTTGGTAGTTCTGGAGAGCTCCATCGCCGAGTCGATGGTCTCCGCGCTAATAGCCTGTTTTGGGTGAGGTGCTGGCGCCAATCTTCCGAGGTACGCGGCCCTTTCCGGCAGCGATACCGGACGTGGAATTGCGCACAGGCGATGGCACGCCGTATGCGGCAGCAACAGTATTGGGCGACAGACCCAGATTGGGTGAGTTAGGAGCAGACGTGATGTTCGGTGCGGCGAGCTGTGCAGCGGTATTGGAGTACGCTGCCAACGGCTGGGAGATCGACATTGCTGCCACTGAGCCGGACGCTGGGCTGAGCCGCGCTCCAGCACCGCTGCCGCTGCCACTCGCGGCGAGGATGGCCGCCTGCGTCTTGGTGTAGTATGCTGCTTGGGACACGGGGGAGAAAACCGTCGAAATGGCTGATGGGGGTGAACGCTTAGCGCTGGCGGCTGTCATAGCACCAGGCGGTGACGTGGGTTTGGACATATAAGAGTTGACCAGTTTTGCGCCACCCGCGCCGCTACCACCGCCAGAGGGTGAGCCGACGCTGGGTACACCGCGCGCACTGCCGCTACCGCTGCCGCTGCCGCTACCGCCAGGGTGCGAGCCGGGTGGCGATTTGCGCTGTGCAGATGGTGGTGTCGTAGCGCTGCCACCTTTGGGTGTCACCTTGCCCGTTGCGCCCGTGGTACCGGGTTTGGGTGGCGTGGTTTTGGTCGAGCCTTTGAAGCCCGATGACGCCTGATACGGAGCGGGATAAGGCAGTGCAGTTACCATCGAATAAGCCGTGGCGTGAGCCGCAGCAGTGGCCGCCGCAGGGGCGCCGGGAGAGCTGCGAACACCGTTTGTCCCGTTCACCGTCGTACGATGGGCTGCAGCTGCAGATGCCGCAGAAGACTGCGGCGTCACTGCGCCCGTTGCACCGGGCAAAGGCTACGATACAACCGAGGAACATACGCGGGGTGAGCGAGCGATTCATAGAGAACCCAAAACACACAAATGGAAGGAATGCGAGTGGTAAGCTTACGGGGTCGAGTGACAGGTTTGCTATTCGGCCTGACATATCGCCGTCCACAGCCACAGCGGCTTTGGCATCCACTGCCATCGGCACAGCCGCCACTATGCCGGCGGCATTTGGCACTGCAGCGGTAGCAGTGGCTGCGGCAGGAGCGGCACCGACAGCCACCTTTTCGGGTGTGGTTTGGGCAGAGCCGTTGGTGCTACCGGGGGCGGAAACGGGCCCGCCACCGCCTGACGATGTGCCTGGTTTGCCGCCCGCTTTCCATAACCGCGATTCTTGCTGTTTGAGGAATTGCTGCTGTGGACCAATCACAGAGCCCGGTCGACACACGCGCAGCCAAGCGATGGCCTCTGCTGCGGTGAAGTGGAAGTGTTTGAGCATATAACAGCCGATGAGACTGCCGGTGCGGCCCAAACCAGCCTTGCAGTGGACAGCGATAGTGCCGGGAGTTGTTTCACAGATCTGCAGGAACTTCTCTGTGATGTCGGGCGGCGGCGGTGTTCCATCGTTAAAGAACAGATCGTAGTGCTGAAAGCCGTGGGCAGTGAATCGCTCTCGTTCGTAGCACTTTTTGTTGAGCCGAACAACAGTGGAGACGCCGTATTTTTTGAAAATCGGAACGTAATCCTCCGGTGTAAGCGCTGGGAAACCATCTTCGCCCTGTTTGGTGGCGTGTGGACCGCTGAAGGCCAGGAAGCGACCGGGTAGTATGATGTTCAGATCGCCGTTTTCGACGCACTCAAAGAACTCGTATTCTTCCACGTTAAACGTCGTAAAATCAAAGAATTTGTGTTTCAATGCTTTTGCCACACCCGCTAACACGTGAGGTATCGTCAGCCGAAACGACACCGGACCCATTGACGCATCGCGAAACGGTAAAAACGGCTCTGTGTGTGTCAGACACATAAACACAAACAGTTAGCTCTTGAGTGCAAGTGCGAGTGCAGTGCAGTGCCTTGCAGTGCTGTGCGCTGTGAGCGTGGTGTGTACCAAGTGGTTTGAGTGGTTTGTACGCGTCGGCGGGTGATTTATTGAGGTACAATACAGAGAACAAGCCAATGAGACACGCGGCATTGGCCTTGTGCTGTGGCTTGGAACTGCAATAGAAGTATATCACTTTGTCTTTGAGTTTTGGATCTTTGAGTTTGGCTTTGAGCATCATACAGAAGCGATACGTACAGCCCAAATTCAGAGGACCGAAATCCGTGAAAAAAGGACCATAAAGCAACTGCTGATCGATGCAAAAGAAATGCGCGCCAACCGTATCACTACGCATCACAATAGGCATGCATACAAGCAAACCCCAGAACATGTGAGCAATTCATCAAAACTCAGGAAATCACTCGAGCTCAACTTCAACTTGAGCTCGAGTGGCGGAGGTACTTACTTTGCTCGCGGATTCAGCGTTTTGGCCACTACAAAATAGAGCTTGTCTGCAATCATACAAGGAAACGACCAGGGTTTAGCGATATGCGGGCGACAAAGGAGGATACGACGCCAGTTCACACTTACGCTTCACAATCTCTTTGGCTGCCTTGAGCTCCGCCTGGCTCAGCGCACTGAATGCCGCCGCCATTCTGAGCGGTCTGCAAGCAATCATCCAGGGAATGAAAGGGTCAGCATGCAAAGCGCGACCAACGGCTGCAGCGCCATTCGAATCCGTCCTGTGTAGGCCTCTTAATTGTAATATTCGGCCAGCGGGACGCCTTCGGCCTGCACGAGTCGCTTTATTTTTTCTCATCCGGATGCAAAATATTTGCAGCATTTTTGCTCCCTATGAATGCTGGCTTGCCATGCTTTGTCTGTGTACTGTACTCACGGTCGGTTTGTTGGTCTGTGTGCCTCTGTAGTCGGCTCCACAATGGTAATGTCATTTGCGTCCTTCAAGACTATCAGCGTTGGGGCAGCACTGACCTCAAACCATTTGCTTGTGTTTTTCTTCTTCGGGTGTACGATTGGATTGCGCGATGGATGGATGGATTGACAACAACAGGCTCCGAAAGCGCAGAAGTCCAAGGAGGCCAAACTGTTGGCCGCCCAGTCTGCCTCGAAAGGCAAGGGCAAGAAGAAAGTGAGTCAACCACACCTGTCTGTCTGATCGCAATGTCATGCTCATCGACGTTTATCGTTTGATTGTTGTGCGGTCTGATTACCCACTGCGCTACGATTCTTGCGATTATGCTTCTCATCTGCGATTGCGGTGGGCATGCGATTATCTTCGTTGGATGCATTTGATGCGATGTTCTCTCGGCTGTGCGTTCGCGGGTGGCTCGGGATGGCTGGTTGGCTTGCTTGGGCGCCGATGTCATGTCATGTGTCATGTGCGTGCGATGAGCGTAGTGGTCTAAGGGCAAAGTTCGTGAGAAGAAGAACTACCGCGTTGTGTACAACGCTGAAATCTTCGCGAAAATGCTCAAGGAGGTGCCTCGCAAGATGAAGGTCATCACCACCTACTCGCTCATTGAAGCCTACAAAATCAACGGCTCCCTCGTATGTGATGCTCTGCGCTGCGATGCGATGCAATGCGATGCAATGCGATCATCTATCAGCTTCTTGCAATCACGCTCGCCGACACCGCAGCCCCACCATGATCTCGTTAGCTTCGCCGCCATTTCCCATCAGTGTGTTCTAACCCTTTCACGTTTCGCTTTGCTCTCTTCAGGCTCGTCGCTCGATCCGCGAGCTGCTGGCTAAGGACCTCATTAAGCCGGTTCTGCTGAATGCTGCGGGCTCCATCTACCAGTCCACGGTCGACCCCAAGAAACTCAAAGCCGAGCAGGCAGCTGGTGCGTCATCCTCTCCGCTCTTCTCCTCTGAGCTCGCGACGCGCACGCATTGCGATGTGATGCGATTTGATATAATGCTATCATGCACTGGCGACACGGCGTGTCTGCGATCCAGCGCGTTGCTGCACTGCTGTCGCCATGATTTGCGCACGCCATGGTGCTGACGTCTCCTTCTCCTTTCCCTGCGTGTCTGTCTCGAAAACAGCTGAGGCTGAGGCTTCTAAGAAGAAAGGTCCCAAAGTTGGTGGCGGTGTCAAGGCCGGCGCCAAGAAGGATGAGGACGCAGACACCAAGGGTACGCAACACCCTTTCGCTCACACTCACACGCACACGCTCACCCACCTCGTACTTCTTCCTCTATCACAGACGGTGACGACGAATAGAGTGCTTATTCTCTCGCGCATTCGCCATTAAAGCCGCTTTCTTTATACCCCTTGATGCTGCGCTGCTAAGCTGCGGCTAAGATGAGGCGCGCTGGCTGAGGAGCACGTTCAAAAACTAAAAATCCGTTCGATGCAGAGGAATCAAAACAACGCGCAGATGCACAAGCGGCAAAGGGCCGCCCACTCTAATACTGCACGAAGTCCCACTCTTCATCATCTGCAGAAAGCCATCATGGCATGGGGTGAGACACGGCAGCGCAAAGAAAACGAGGAACGGCAGTGCATACCGAGAGGACAAGTGGAACGCGTCTTGAGCCAACGCGTAATACAGTGGAAGTGGTATGAGTGACCACATTGACCCCAAGCCACACTGCACTCTTCAGCGTGATGCGGCTCAGCCTCACAAGTGATACCTGAATACGCAAAAAAAAGAAAGGGGTGATCAGGGGTTGCGATGACCGTGCGGCCTGCTGCGTGTTGCTAGATGCTACTGTTGCTGCTGCTACAATTTGTTGCTATTGCTGTTGCTATTGCTCTTATTGCTATTGATATGCTTGCTGTGCTATTGCTGTGCTATTGCTGTTGAGCAGTGAAGCAGTGACGTACAGGGCACCATCAACTGATTGTGGCAAATGGCGCACACATCGTTTTCAATATCTGCAGTCAGCAAACGCACAGCACAAACGCACAGCACAAACATCAGGAAAAAAGTGGACAGCGAGTGTTCGTGCGTGCGTTGAACATATCCACGCCGCAGTGCGCCGAGCGGATTGACGCTCAAAAGATCGAAGTGCATACCGTAGGCCCAGAAAGCAACAGCGTTCCATTTCTTGACCTTTACGGGTTTGATCTTCACCTCATTGTCTTTGTCGTCACCCTGACACATCGCCAATGCAACCAATCAATTCCAGTTATGTCAGCACACACACCACCAAACGACATGATCAAAACTCCAGTCAGTTGCGGCGAAAGAGATAAAATATATGAAATCATTGTTCGTACCTCTGCTGGTTTGTCGCCAGCTTTGTCTGCTGGCTTGTCAGCCGCCTCGGGGGCTTTTGCGTTCGGACCGCCTGTCACCCGCAATTGAGAGGAGCAGTGATCAAGATCGATGAGCAAAGGGTTGACTGAAGCGGAAAGGACGAGGAAGGGCTACAAACCTGGTGCGTCAGCCATGGTGGTTCTCTTTGTTCTTTTACTTTTGTCGGCAGAGAATGAGGCGCTTGTCCGGTTCGGCCGACAAAATTCCCAAACGCGCTCGCTACACACGACCGGGTCGTTCTGCGGCATTGCGCGAAAGGCCGTCCGTGCATCTGCTCACTGTTGTGTGTTGCCTCTCGTTTAGGCCATGAGCAAGTACGGTGGTCGCGTCAGCAGCGGCAAAGCTTCTGGTGGTAGCGGCAGTGGTGCTGGTAGCGCTGGCGCAGCGAATGCTGCGGTTGGTGGCGACTTCCATCACCGCAGCAATTTTGGTAAAGACAAGAAGCCGTTCAAAGGCTCGACGGCCCAGCGTACGCGGTCGCGCAGCAAAGCGGGAGGTAAAGTGGAGCGCGCCGCCGTGAAAGTACAAGCGGATTTGTCTGCGCTGAAGCGTCGTGATCGCGTCAACACAAGCAAGCAACTGCTGAAACAGAAGCGCGCCGATGCGGTGGGCAAGAAACGTGTCGGCTCGTCGCAGGGCCCACCGCGTGTGGTGGCGCTGATCCCATTGGGTGCCAGCGCCGTCGACCTCAATGCGGCGCGCAGTTTCTTTACGGCGGGTTGTCAATCCGGCTCCGCCATTCCTTCAACCAACCCTTTGTTGTCCACCGTCGCTTATGCGTAAGTGCATGTTCCTCCTCCCTTCCGTGTCGCCGCGTCGCGCCACGCCACGCCGCGCGCTGCGAGCCGTTGGGTATGAGATTAAGTGATGATCAAATCGAGTCCAGATCCTCTCTGATGGCTCATCCTCTAAGAAGTCCTGATTCCCTCACCCAACAATCACCAATCACACCACACCGCTCTATCACGCTGTATTGTGAACCGACCTGCACTTACCCTCTCGATGTGTGTGTGTCTCTGCATATCGTATCATCAGTTTGAGCAATAAGGCGTATCGTGTGACGTTATATCAGTGCCCACGCAATGCGCTTGCTATTTTGGACATTGCGAAAGTAGCAGATGTGCTCGTCTTTGTGATCGGTGCTGATGCTGATGCCGCTGCGGGCAGCGCGGGTGTGATCCCGATGGATACGATGACTCAACACATCGCAACGATCGTACGGGCGCAGGGCATGCCGGCGCCATTGGGCGTGGTGCAGGGTTTGCATCGATTTGATGCGAAGAAGATTGTGAGCGCTCGCGCGCTCGCCACCAACCGCCTGCAATCCCTCATTGCAGACGACCTTAAAGTCATGTCACTTGACACTGCCGATGAGGCGGATCAGCTGCGTCGTTTTGTTGCAAACATTAAGCTCCGGTAAGACTCTGCACTGCGTTGCGCGAGTGTGTTTGTTTGTTTGTTTGCTTGGGTGCGCTGTGATGATACACAACTCAGCTCACACAGAGCCTATGGCTATGCTGAGACTTGAAATCCGAGCGCCACCTTCGACTGTCTACGAATTCGCTCGCTCGCCCTCGCACACACTTGCTGTGCTCCTATTTGCTGGTGTCTAACTCTAGCACCCTCGTTTCCCTTCCTGCTCTGTAGAGACGTGGCGTGGCGTGATACGCGTTCATATTTCTTGGGTGAAAACATTGCTTTTTCTCCGTCGAAAGACCCGATAAGCGGTGCGGTGCAATCGACGGGTACACTTCGCGTATCGGGCTATCTGCGCGGTGATCGTTCGCTCTCCGTCAATCAACTCCTGCATCTGACTGGTCACGGCGATTACCAACTCTTGCAAATTGACGGTGTACTCGACACAGCGCTGCGCGCTAAACAGCTGCAATCCGCCACAGCATCGGCGTCCACTTCCAGTGCCACGTCAGCCTCGGCCAGCCGCCCGACATCGCGAAGGAACTCTGGTGCTAGCGCGACTGCAGCTGCTGCTGCCACCGCTGCTGCATCAGCACCCGCAGCATTTGTGTTTAAATCTGACGCCGATATGACGATGTCGTCCACCAAACCCAACGGCAGTGGCGGCGGTGCAGCGGGTATGAATGTGGACCACAAAAAGCCGGGGCCCAAAGATCCGCGCATGGCATCCACCGTCTCCATCCCATCAGCCAAGAACCTGGCAGCCTCTGCTGCTGCGGCCACCGCGGCAGCTGCGCTCAGTGCAGGTGCGTCGTCCGACGCATTAATGAGCAAGATCTTGAGCTTCCAATCGCTGCTCAATTCGGCACCCAGTGCCACGGCTTCCGGTTCGATGGCCGGCGCCGCCAGTCTGCGACCACTCGGTGCTGTGTCTGCCGTCGCTGTCGGGTCAGGTGCTGCGCCGATGAGTGCAGTAGCAAGCGGTGGAGCGGCAGCGATAGCCACGACGACCGTATCGACGAGCAAACTGGCACAGGCCGATCCGCGACAGCAGGAAGCACTTGACGGATTGAAACCGATTGATCCGTTGGCCACGCACAATAACGATCAGTCAATCATCACCGAAGACGAACTGCGAGAAGCAGAAGAGGCCGAAGCGGAAGCGCGTCGGGCCAAAGACCCTCAGTCCGTCTGGAATCAGCTGTTGGATGACGACGAACGAGCGGGTGGGGATTCCACGGACGATCGCGCTGCCATCTCTGCCATGGAACGCTCTGCCGATGTGATGATGGCCACCGACGAAAAGGCCACTCTCGCATCGCGACTCGTCTCCACACTCGGCAGCGCGCTCGGCAGCGCGCTGGGTAGTGCCACCAGCGCCAAGCCCTACTCAGCCATGACTGGTACTGAGAAAAAGAAGCTCGAGCGCGAGGACGCGCTGGCACCCGATCACGTAGAAACACCATTGGAGACGCCCGCCAAACAGCGGTTTGCTAAGTATCGCGGTTTGAAGTCGTTTGTGCACTCGAAATGGGATCCGTACGAAAATCTCCCGCTCGAGTACAGCCAAATCTACGAATTTGAAGACTTCAAAGCCGTGCGAAAGTCTGTTAAAAACAAACCCGCCGCTATCACCAAACCGGCGAACGCCAATATCGATATGGCTGGTACGTTCTGCCTGCGGCTTCCCTCGCGCCTAGGGCTGTGCTGTGCTGTGCGGTGCTGTAGTGATGTTGCGTTGAGTAGCAGTCAGTCGGTCAGATAATGACGCAGTGCTACAGGCTGAGGATGAAAACAGTTGACTCCATATCAGACGATCATCACTGGTGATCCACACACTTATATTCGATTAGTCTTTCTTGAGGCCAATCACGCAACACCATGACCATCGCCATCACCAGCGCGATCGCTATCGCGACACCAGACCCCCAGCTCAACCGCCTTTCGTTGCTGTTTTGTTATGTTCCACGTGTTTCTTCAGACGCCAAATCGGATACGGCGAGCTCAGGGTCCACTGCCTCAGGCGTATCTGCCGTGTCTGCAGCGTCCGGTGCGGTGAGCGATGTCAGCGGCGGTGTGAGCGGTCACGTTGTGCTGTACATTCGCGATGTATCCACCGAAACGGCTCGCACTATCGTATCGTCACCGCTGCCACTATTGGGTTGGGGTCTGCTGCAACACGAGCGTAAAGTGTCGGTTCTCCACTTTCAGGTGCAGCGCCATCCAAACGAGTACAATGGCGCTATCAAAGGCAAAGACGAGATGCAGTTCCACGTTGGTTTTCGCCGGTTCAGTGCACGGCCTGTGTATTCACAGGTCATCAACAACTGCGATAAAAACGTTGGGCAGCGCTTTATGCAGACCGACCAGTTTTGCATCGCCACAGTTTATGCGCGCATTATGTTTCCACCTTTCAACGTGCTCATGTTCCTGCCACCCGCAGCAGCGGCAGCGGCAGCGGCAGCAGCAGCGACGGCCGCAGCATCTACCACGATAGCGACAGCATCCGCTTCTACATCGGGCAGCAAACCTCCAGCCAAATCCGTTGGTAAGAGTTTTGATGACAAAGAGATGTCGCAGGCACCACCCGTCGCTCTCAGCGCTACTGCGGCTGCATCTGCATATGCCCTTGCGCTACCATTTGGATCCGGTGCGGCTCCACCGAAGCCATTGGCACCGCTTGCATTCCTTCCGTTGGTTGCGAGCGGCACACTGCACAGTGTGGATCCAGCGCGTTGCATCATAAAACGCATTGTGCTGAGTGGCTATCCGGTGTCGTGTCACAAGCGTATGGCGGTCATCAAATACATGTTTTACCGCCCCGAAGACATTCGCTGGTTCAAACCCGTCGAAGTGCAAACCAAAAACGGGCTCACCGGACACATCCGCGAGCCGCGCGGTACCAAGGGATACATGAAATGCAACTTCTCGGATTTCATCAAATCCAATGACACAGTACGTGCGTAGCGCGCCCCATCACCTCCCCTTCGTGCCCGCACCCGCCACTCCTGACACCTCCTATGCTCTGTTGTTGTGCTGCTGCTACTGCTTCTGCAGGTCTATATGAATTTGTACAAGCGGCAGTTCCCGAAATGGGATCCTGCAGCGTTCAACACTCCCCACTAAGCTCGCTCTCTTGTCATCCCACAAGCGAAAAATTTTTCTTTGACTTCAACTTTTTCCATTTTCGCGCCTGCAAAATAGCAAATTTGCACTTGTTGGCTGGCAATCCTCACTCACGATCTGTTCGCTTTCGCAAGCGGATCGGGGAAGGTCTGAGGCGCCGCTCAGTCTTAGGCGGACACTCAGTGCCTCGTTGCACGGAGGTTTGGGCACCAGAAACGCACCTGCACTCATCGGCGGTGACGCCGGTTTCGAGGAGCAATGAAACGCAGCTCAAATGGCGCTTACTCCAATTGAGTTCAATGAGTGAGGCTTCACATCGTGTGGGGTAACTCAATTCAGACTACTCTCCCAGCCACAGACATAACCCTTTTTGGTTGGAAGGCCAGCATCGCCGCCGCGTACCGTCGTCGAGGGGTAGGAAGCAAACACGAAGCGATACCGGACACAACAAACAACAAAGGTCGCGTGGAATTAGTGCGAGAATATATTGAAGAAATACGTGCGTGACAATCGGTCCACCTCATCTGCAGCAACACAACACAGCACCACACAAGACAACATAACACAACAACAACAAAGGCAGTGCAATGGTAAGATGAGAATTCAATTGAGTGGCAAAAAGCAAGCGCGGTCGTGCAAAGCGGTCTTACCCTGCACGTCTGCGAGTGTTCCAACTTTTTCGTCGATTAAAACAAAGAATTCGCGATGCGTCTGTGTGGCGCGTCGACCCACCACCCAACCATTTGCTGCCGTCTTCACACACACCTCACTCACCTCCGGGGTTGAACGACTGATCAATACGCCACGTTTGTTGGTAGCAGCCGCCGCGGAGGACGACGCTGCAGTGGTATACGCCTGCACCGCTGCGCGTAGTGATGGGTCCGCAGTGGTGGCTGCGGCTTTGAAGTCTGCGTGAATGTTACGTATGAGTTTGATGGACTCCATAGTGAGCGGTGACTGTTTTGCGTTGAGCGATGTCTTAAGCGCGAGATTCATGTGATTGAAGTACAGGAAACGGAACGCGTCATCTGATGCGTGTGACCGCGTTGCCTGCTCGCCCAGCATTGCGGCCAACTTCTTTAGGTTGCCACTCATGTGCTGCTCCAGCGACGCGTAGAACTCGGGCAACGTCGAAGGCGCTGCCGCCGAACGCGCTGCCGCTGCACCGCCAGCACCCGCTGAGCCACCACTCCCACCAGTACTGCCGGATGCAGTAGAAGCTGCTGCAGGTGCACCCTTAGCATCGCTGCCACTGCCACTGACGCTGACAGGAGCAGCAGCCACAGCGGCGGGTTCCGGAGCGAGCCACACATCGCTGTCGTCGTCGGGGAACAAACCAGCGTTTTCAAACGCTGCATCGTCGATCAGCGTAAGCATTGCGGTGGTGATCTTTGGCTTCTTTGGTTTTGGAGGAGGGTCTGCACCTTCGGCTGCAGCTGCAGCAGAGGAAGCCGCGGCCGCAGCCGCAGTAGCAGTAGCGGCAGCAGCGGAAACCGCAGCCGCAAGTTCCGCACCTGCCGTTGGTCCGAGAGGTACCGTTTTCATGTCGTTCGCAGCCGGAGCGAGCGACGCTGATGGGACTGGCGCTGCCGCTGCTGCCGCCGCTGCAGCTGGTGGTTTGGGTGCCCCGACCGCGGCCGCCGCTGCAGTGAGTTGCGGCTGATCGTCGGCGATAACAAAGAAGAGCGTGATTTTTTCCTGCTGATACACCACCAGTCGCGCTGCATACGACCCACTCGCAAGAGCCACGGGCGCTGACGCTGAAGCTGAAGCGGTTGGCCCTGAGGAGGAGGAGGAGGAAGCTGGTGGTGGAGCACCGGAAAGCAAAGCAAACGGATCACCATTGGCCATAGCAGCGCTGATGGCCCCGCCGGACCCGATGGCCCCCGGTGCAGCGCCAGCGCCAGCGCCAGCGCCAGCGCCAAACGCGGTCGTCGCAGTGTTAGCATTGGGATACTCTGATAAATACAAAAGCGGCGCACTGCGCGTTGGCTTAAACCCCACCGCCGACGATGAAGACGATGATCCTGCCGCACCGCCCGCGCTGGGCGCTGCTGCGGACGTTGCGGCGGCCGCCGAAGAGGAAGCGGCTGCTGCTGCTACGGGCAGCGATGGGAAGATGCGAAGCGGACCGGTAAGGAAGCCAGTGCTGGTGGGTGCAAACGGAATGTTCGCTGTGGGCTTGGCATTGCTCATGGCACTGCTGCCATCCGGTACCATGGGAGTAGGGCTGGACACTCGCGGAGGTGGGGTCGTATCGCCGCTGCCGCTGCCATCCGCAGTGCCACCCGCAGCTGCAGCCGCTTCCGCTGCCTCTTGTGCTGCTTTGCGTGTATTGCCCTTTGATTGGTGTTTCTTTTTTGGCGCGACTCTGTCCTTGTAAGAGAGGTAATGGAAGAACGGTCGCATGGCGTCTTGCTCGAGGCTGTAGAGCAGGAACATGTCCTCCTGATTGAGACCCGACCAAATGAGTTTGCTGTTGTACATCAGAGCTGACGCGCGTACCACTCCGGGATACGTAGCAGTCACGAGATTCACCAAATACTGAATCGTTAAAAACGTCGCTTTGTCCACCGGCAAAAACTGAAACCCGTGAATATCCGTAAAAAACGGCAATTGCTTGAACCGAATCGTCGGAAGGTAATACGACATAAACGCTGATAGCTTTGCACGCAGTAATGTGATGCCATCAACCATGGCGTGAGGATCAACACCCGCTGTAGCGCTGAAACGATCGTTACACAGTTTGTACAGCGCATAGCCACGGCGTATGATGGCCTGCAAAACGGCGTCCTCCAATTCGTCCTCCAAATATTCTGTTTCGCCACTTTCCTCTTTGGCTTTCTTCTCCATCATCGCTTTACGCATGCGCTGCGCGAGAGGGCCATTGCCTGTGATCTCCTTCTGTGGCGCTGGCGCAGGGGCGTTCGGGTCTTTGACTTTGGCGTACGTCAGGGAAGGGTTTTTAGCGACCAAACAAATCCAATAATCCTTTTCGGCCTCAAAAAAGGCGTGGCGATGCTTCTCGCAGTGAACGGCTTCTGCGGGTTTGCCCCATTCGCGTGTGAAGTTGATCAGTCCCTCTGTGAGGCCGACATAATCCTTTTGGATGTCGATCGGGACAGAGGGAGGGTAGAAATACAGGATTTTGTCGCCCTCCGTATCCTCATCTCCCAGATTCGGATTAAACACAAAAAACGCTGCCAACTCTGACGGCGCTACAGCTTTGATCTCACGAACTGCTGCGGCTTTCGCGTCCGTCATCCCCGCTGCAACACAAAGCGCAACATCAGCAAGTGAGTCGGTTTGTGCCCTCAGCACGTCTGAAAAAAGCATGTGTACAGTGGAGCGCTGCGAACGCACTTGTTCGACGTAATAATCTCGCGGCTCTTTGGTTCTCAGAAACATGTCTCACGCCGGACATCACCACGCTCCAGGAGAGCCGTGCAATCACAACCACGGTCATGGCGGTGGCCCATCGGCATCGGGCAGCGGAGCAGGCGGCGCAGCCGCAGCCGCAGCAGCCGGTACGCTCAATGCCAATCCCATCATTCGCGCCGTCAAACCCAGCGCTGCAGAAGCCGATGCCACGGCACTACGACACGCCACAGGCGGTGCGTCGGCTGCAGCATCGTCATCCTCCTCGGCATTGGCCACTTCGTCATCCTCGTCGTCGTCAGCGTCCGCGTCAGCTGCGGCCAGTCGTATGAGGGACGATGAGAGCGCAGTGGAGGAGATCGATGCATTGGAGGTGTTCGATCACATTCGGCATATAAACGATCCTGAGCATCCGCTTACATTGGAGCAGCTCAATGTCACGCAATTGGAGCTCGTCGTTGTCGACGCTAAAGCGCGCGCTGTGGACGTGCGCTTCACACCGACGATTCCGCACTGCTCGATGGCCACGCTCATTGGGCTGTGTCTGCGCGTCAAACTGTTGCGTTCGCTCCCCGTAAACTACAAAGTGACAGTGCGTATCACCCCCGGCACTCACGCATCAGAACACGCAATCAACAAACAGTTGCATGACAAAGAGCGTGTTGCTGCGGCACTCGAAAACGGCGCACTCCTTGAAGTCGTCACCAAATGCATTGCCAATACCGATACTCCCCCGGCCTCGGCAGCAGCCGCAGCGGCTCCTGTGGGTGGGGCCGCAGTGCCACACCATACAGAGTCAAAGATTGGCTCCGCGGCAGCCAAAGCGCTGTAACGCACACCAAACCAGACCTTTGCAATACGACTTTTCTTTTCGTTTGATACGCGTGTGTTTTGTCAATCTAATAAACCCTCCTTCGCGATCCCCTGATTGGTTCAAATTCCTGTTTTCCTCCTTTGTGGTTTAGAAGTTCCCGCGAATGGCAGCTGCTGCAGCCTCGTCTGTCGCGGCGGCGGGAAAGATTGATGAAGCGTATTACCGCGATGTACTGGCACACAAGGGCTTATCTGATGCCGTGGCAGTGCGTTGGGTGAGCGCGAGCCGCGGCAAAGGGCTGGTGGCCCTGCGCGCGTTCAAACAGGGCGATGTGGTGTACAGTGAGCGCAAGTGGCTCGGTATGCAACACCGCGAAAATCGCGCCGCGGGTGTTGTGGCGTGTGAACATTGCATGCGCGCCGTCGGCTCACTCGAGCAGCAGCTCGTCTTCCTATTGTACACTGCTCACTGGCGCAGCCGAACGGTCGCTGCGCAAGCCGCTGCCGCTGCCTCTGGCAAAGGCAGCTCCACCGCAGCAGCAGCGCTCACCGGTGGTCATGCGTTTGCCTCGCCACTGCTCGAACCCAACGCTGCGCTCCCAAACAAACCTGCATCCCCTTCCACATCCGCAGATCCTACTCCCACCGGCGACGCGAAATCAGCGCCGGCAACGGCTTCGTTGACGGCCGGGCAATCGCTCGAGTCTTCGATCGTGCTGTGTAGCAACGGCTGTGACGACGTGTATTGCAGTGTGGCGTGTCGCGACGCCGCGTGGAATACATACCATCAGCTGCTCTGCGCCGGACACGCCAACTCCACAGCCGCAGCTACCGCCACCGCCACCACTGCCACCTCCACAGCCGCTGCATCGTCGGCCTCTGCTCCTTCAGCCTCCCCGGCCGCGGCCCCTTCAGCGGCGGGTAAAACCCCATTCGATCGGGTGTTGGAGAGTCTGTCACCACAATCAGTGTTGTCGAGCTCTTCTGTTCGCGTCGCGGCTCATCCTTTGGTTCGGTTCTACAAACACGCCGAAAGCACAAACGAAATCTTCCGATTGGCAGCCAAAGTGATCGCAGCCGTTCTGCTACGCTTGGAGTTCATGCCCAACGCCACGCTCGATACCGCGCTACAGCCATTTCGCAATTTCGTGTCAGAACTCTGGTGGAAGGTCGTACACCGCCCCGCCACAGAGGGAGACGACGACGATCACGATCACGACGATCACGACCATTCCGATGACGACACTGCCGCGGGTACCAGCGATCCCACAACACATGCGATGCTGTCTGAAGCCGGTGGCAACAGCTTGCTGGATGCGTTGGCAGAAAAGCGAAAGCGCGACGGCAAAGCAGCGGACCCCAAGAAACGTGCTGCGCTGCCGCCGCGCTCGGAACAGGAGAAAGACGCCGCGTTCGCAGACGAATTGCGGAGTATGATTATGGGCTCCTTTGTACTGCTCAAAGAGTGGCTCCTCGCATACTATGCCAAACGCGGGAAGAGCGCTGGTCCAGCGCCGAGTAGCGGCAGTGGCAGTGGTAGCGGCGGCGGTGTGGATCAGAAGGATTTGGACAAAGTATTATCCATTGATGTTTACGCACGCATTGTGGGAGCGTTTGAAATGAACAATCTGTCGATGTGCTCACGCGCTCCGCTGTCAGCTTATGCCAAACACGTGTTCGGCTTACCTGCCGCTCAGCGCGCTGCCATTCGCGCCAAAATCGGACTGACTGCATGGCGTGCCATTCGGCGACAGCTGGACACCGACGAACTCACTGATAGCGATGATGCCGCTCGCGCTGTTGCGGACGATCGGTTGCTCGACGCCAAGGAGAGCGGCAAATCCACCGATGAGGGCGATGGCGATGGCGAAGGGGAGGACGAAGAGGACGAGCATGACGCTGACGGAATGGGTACCGGTTTGTATGTAATTGGCTGTTGCATGAATCATAGCTGTCGCCCAAACATCGAACTGCTGAAAGGCGCTGCGGTTTTCGATGATACCACTGCAATGATTGCATCGCGCGACATCAAAGCCGGCGAAGAGCTCTGTATCTGCTACATCGATGGCGGCGATCGCGAAGCTAACAACGCTGCTGACAGCAAAGCTACCGCAACTGCTGCTGCGAATGATGGAGATGATGGCGAAGCCGACTCGGCCGATGAGCCAATGTCCTTAGCGGAACGCCGCGAGCAATTGCGCGATTATCTGTTTGTGTGCGCGTGTGAACGGTGTATCGAGGAAGAGAAGCTGCCACCCAAACCCAAGAAAGCCAAACCCCAGCGGCGGCATCATCACCACCACCGTAATCGCAAAGGAGGGAACGATGCAGACGGCGATGAGGACGATGAGGACGACGAGGATTATGTCGACGAAGGCGAAGGCGATGAGGACGAAGACGAAGACGGCGGAGGCGGCGGAGAGCACGACGACGATGAGGATGGCGACGAAGGGGAAGGCGATGACGACGCAGAAGACGACGCTGGGCCATCAGCCAAAGCAGCTGCTGCGGCCAAATCTACGAGTGGCAAGCCCGCGGTTGCAGCTAAACCCTCAACGCCAAGCAAGGCTCCTGCAGCGGCATCTGCGAAGAAATCTAATGCTCCGGCTTCTGCTTCAGCTTCTGCTGCTGCAGGGGCAGCGCCTGCTGCGAAAAAGCCTGTGGTCAAATTGGCTTCCGGTGCGCTTAAGCCCACGGCGGCTGCTTCTAACTCCGCAGCGGCTGCTTCGCCTAAATCGAAACCCACCACTCGTGCGGCCCCTCAGACCAAAAAAAAGTAAACACTCTCCTCTTTCGTTTCAGAAGCGTTTGCGAAGACTATTTTCGCGTAGAACAAGAGTTTGCATAGCAAGGATTGCAGTAGTGTTGTGCGTGCGACTGGGCGTAGCGGTCGTGCGAGGGTGCTGTCCACTATGCTGTCGGCGCTACGGCTGCAGCGCCCACCGCTTTGTTGAGTTCCGGGATGACGGTGAAGAGGTCGCCGACGAGTCCGTAATCGGCGACCTGAAAGATGGGCGCTTCGGCATCTTTATTGATCGCCACAATGGTTTTGCTGTCTTTCATGCCAGCCAAATGCTGAATCGCGCCGGAGATGCCCACTGCAACGTACAGTTCAGGGGCGACGACCTTGCCGGTTTGACCGATTTGCATGTCATTTGGTACATACCCCGCATCGACCGCAGCGCGCGATGCGCCCACAGCTCCACCCATGCGATCGGCGAGAGATTCGAGCATTTTGAAGTTCGCGCCATTCTTCAGTGCACGACCTCCGCTGATGACCACGCGCGCCGACGTCAGAGCCGGGCGATCGCTTTTACGGATTTCGTCGCTTACCCATTGCGTCAGCCCCGCATCCGCTTTGGCCGCAGCAAACGCTTCCACAGCCGCAGCGGCAGTACCGGCTGCGGCCTTCTCAAAGGCGGTGGTGCGAACGGTCAGGATTTTGACGCTGTCTTTGGATTTGACAGTAGACAATGCGTTGCCCGCATAAACCGGACGCACAAACGTGTCAGCGCCTTCGATGCCGATGACGTCGCTGATCGGCTGCACGTTCAGTTGCACTCCGACGCGAGGTAACACGGCTTTACCCACTGCAGTGGCAGCGCTTATGATATGGGAATAATTTTTCGCTTTCTGCAGGTCCAGCAGTAGAAGCGACAGGTTTTCCGGCAGAGCATTGGCGTACGCTGCGTGATCGGCGTGTACCACCGCTTTGACACCGGCCACTTTGGCGGCCGCATCGGCCACGGCCTTGCACGAGTGCCCCGCAACCAACACACTCACATCTGACCCGAGTTTGGTGGCGGCTGTCACGGCGTTCAACGTCGCATCGCTCAGCGCTTTGTTGTCGTGATCGGCGACCACCAACACACGACCGCTACCGCCAGTGCTCATGCCACGACGCGCTGCTGCACCCATCACAGTCGGAGCCAAAGTCTTGACCGATGAAACACGCAATCGCAGTGCCCCGCAGCGGAGCGCCGTCGTCGGCCGCAGGCGTGTCCGAAGCAAAAAGCGATGCATCTGTTCCAAGTCGCAAGACGCATGATCAGTCCTGTGTACACTCTTGCGAAGCAATTTTCTGCCGAATTTGCGGGGTGCGTTGAACACACACTTAAATTTTTTCGGATTTCAGCTCCTTTTTCTTGCGCTGCGCCTTGGCGCTGATCTTGCGCGGCGACGGCGCTGGCCATCAAGAAAATCCCATGCAAGCACAATCCACGCAAACCCCCTCACTCCTCCAACGCGTCCGCATGATACTACCCACTTTGGCGCAGTGGCACGCTGTGGTGGTGCTGCATAACGACCCCTCTGCTGACGCGTCTGACGCTGTTCACTTCTGTTTGGAGCTGACGCGCCGTCCGCGTGATCTCTGCGACCGTTGCGCCTGTCTCTCGCCTTTACCACTCACTTACTGATTGCCTCTGGTGTTGTTGTTGCGCAGTAGAGTTAAGGCCAGCCGTTGCTTGGTCTTTCTCTATCTCTTACTCTTTCCCGCTCCGCGTCCCGTCCTCCCGGTTTCCCGGTTACCTGAAGTCGCCTGCCTTTCGTGTCGCGTCGCCGCGTTCCCCGCTCTTTTGGTGCCGCGCGCTTGACTCCTGTGAATGGGAGTGTGTTTCTCGCCTGACGCTTCTGCTGCTATCGCTAACGCGAACGCTCATACCGTTAACGTCGCGCCGGCCACACCGATGGGGCCCACCAAAGTACAGCCCTATGTCGAAGCCAAAGCGAAAGTACCCGACTCTGCTGCCACTACCTCTGCCACTGGCACTGCCACTGCCACTACCACTGCCACTACGGCCGTGGAACTGACGCGCATGGCCGTGCGCAAAGGCACAGTCGTACCGCATGTGAGTCCGATGGACAACACAGGCAAAGCGGGGATGATAGAGTGGCATGTGAAAGGCCTGTCGCGTCACTTGCACGTCGGCGCGGAGTGTCGTGACACCTCCCTGCATCTGACGAGTCCGGAGTTTATGGCGGGCGAACACGCGTTTGTGGTCAAACTGTATCCATTCGAAGCGCTGAGCGAGTGCGGTGGTGGGCGTTCGTTGGGTGTGTATGTGGTATCGAACGATTACGAATCGCCCGCTGTGCGCGTGAGTGGCGCACTGACCATCGCTCACCCCTCCGATAGCAAACAGGATTATGTGTTTGCGTTCGGGCCCGTTCGCATCGATTACCACAACGCATGGGGCTTCCCCAATGCGATCAGTCGCGAATCCGCTCTCAAACGCACGTTTGCCAGTGCCGACCACGATACGCTGGTACTGCGCGTGTACCTGCATATCCTCCTTCAGCACCGCCGCAGCTCACTCATCATGAGTGGTATCCTCCCGGAACTGTAACGCCACACCGCGACCCTCCCGACTCCGCCTGCTCCTGTTCTTCCATACACACCACACACAGCTCGATGCACGCCCAAACTCTCGGCACACGCGTTGCCACGCGAACCCTCGATTCGAGTTTCGTCAGTCTTTTTGTTTGTTGTTTTGTCGTCTGTCACTTCCTCGAACCGGTGACCTGTTTGTGATGTGCTCGTTTTGTATCGTTTGTCGTCACACTCATAACTCACTCGCTAACTCCTGCCCCTTGCGTCGTATGTGTCGTGTGATGCTGTTGTTGGTACAGGCCCCCCATACCGTTCTTATCGTACCCCAAACTTCTGCGCTTGTTGCGATGCCGATCGTTAACGCGTCTCACAAGCAAGCCGACAGCAAAGCCGCGTCGTCGTATGCAGCTGTCGTGCCAGGCAGCGGCGGCGCCAGTGGCAGTGGCTACGGCAGCGGCGGTGGTGATCGCAAAGCCGCCAAAGGTTCCGTCTTAAAGACCGACGAGCGCTTTCCGTTGTCCGGTGTCAAATCCATTGCCGTGGGGTTGGGCTGGGACTTGGCCCGCAAAGGCAGCGTGGATCTGGACGCATCGTGTGTGCTGTTCGATAACGCCGGTCAGTTCGTCACTTCCGTATACTTTGGGAATCTGTCGACGGCGTCGTGTGCGGCGATGCAGAATCGCGTGTGTGTGGTACACAGTGGTGACAACCGCAATGGCGCTGGCGAAGGCGATGACGAAACCATCGCCTGTGCACTCGATCTCATCCCAACGAACGTACGAGCACTGTTCTTCTGTGTCACGTCCTATCAGGGCGACCCATTGTTTGCTGTCCAAAGCGCATCGCTGCGCATTCTCGATACATCCAAAGCGGCGTCGGGTGCGCTGCCTCAAGAAATCGGTTCGTTCCAATTGGCTGACGCTGGAGGTGCATCCACTGCTTTGCTAATGGCCAAACTGTACCGCGCAGCAGAAGGCAGCAACGATTGGGTGCTGCACTGCGTGGGTCAGCCCGCAGAAGGGCGGTCATTCGGTGATTTGCTGCCGCTGATGCAGCAGCAACTCAAAGATGTGATGCCAAACGTGGTTGTTAATCCCAAACCAAACGTATTGGTTCTGGCCAAAGGCGAGAACGTGACACTCAACAGTTCGTTGAAGCGCGTGATGTGCGGATTGGGATGGGACCAAATGGGGCAAACCCCAATCGATTTGGATGCGTCATGTTTGCTGTTCGACAACAAACAGCAGTTGGTGGACACCGTATTCTTCAATCGGTTGAGTAACGGCAACGCGTCAGTGCGTCACGGCGGTGACAATCTGACCGGTGAGGGTGAGGGCGACGACGAAAAGATCTTTATCGATCTCGATAAAGTACCCGAAAACGTTGAATCGCTCTTTGTCACTGTCACCTCCTATACCGGACAGCCGTTCAGTTGGATCAAAAACGCATTTGTACGTGTCGTCGACACACAAAACAACGCGGAACTCATTCGCTTCCAACTGAACGGCACCGGATCGCCCAATGACACGGCGCTTCTTATGGTCAAAATCACTCGCGTTCCAGAACTGCCATCGGCAAAGCCCGCGTCGGGCATGCCACCGGGCGGGTTGGGAATGGACCTGAAAGCTCCTGCAGCGTCTTCGTCGAGCAGCAGTCGTTGGATGCTCAAGGCCTTGGGCCACGGGACTGTCGGGCGCATGTACAAAGACGTGCTGAAGCCCTGTCAGGACGAACTGCGCAACGAATTGAAAATCGCTGCCAACACCGGCTTCCAATACACTCCGCTCGCGGTTGCAGGGGGGCAAAGTGGAGCTGCCGCACCAGCAGCCCCATCGAATCGCTGCTGTACAATCTTGTAAAGAACAACGCTCTGCCTATCACCCATCACGCCGCACTGAAGTGGCGGCTTTGTCCTCTTATTCATATGCTTTCTTTGCTTCTTCTGCTTTTTACCGCTTCTGTCCGCTTCTCTGGTCTGAAAACTGAATGCCGCGAATACTGCCGCGCACGCGCATGGCGAAGCGAGTCGACGTTCAAGAACACACGAGGTTTCTTCGGTGGAAGAAAGGCGCTAAGCGGAAAAACTGCTCGGTTTGGAAGGCGTGTCGACCTGCACAACAGGGGTTGCGGCAGAAGACGACGTACGACGGCGCAATTCGATGGGCTGCGGTGCCCGCTCCACCACATATCCGAGACGTTCCGCAAACTCTGAGCCGAGTTCGATCTTGCACATGAGTGAAGGAATCATCGCCGCTGTCAGCGTTGGCAAGGGATGGACCGTCTGGGCAGCAGCTGCAGCTGCAGCCGCGGCTGCGATTTTGGCGTCTGATTCAGGAGACAAAATCGAAATCGAACCATCTCCATCAGTTGGTGACGCAGAGCGGGACCCGTAAATGAGTAGTGCAGGACGAGCGGGAACACCGTTGGCCGCGTTGCCACTACCGCTAGCGCTGGCACTGCTACCGCCGCTGCCAGTCGCATCGACAGACACAGTCAGTTTGAAACGATTCATGCTCTCTGTGGTGCCATTCGGCTCGAGGATGGCTGGTGGTGCCACAGCGCCACCCGGAGGCGATGGAGGAGCGGGCTTCGGACCCGGGGGTGACACAGAGAATGGAGTCGCTTTCCTAAGCAGAGGAGGCGCACCGGCAGCACTGCTAGTGCCCCCACGCCCATCGCTGAGGCTGCGCGTGCGACCACCGACTGGAGGAAGGTCCATAGCGGCGCCAGAGCCTCCTTTGGGGCTGGATGGGGGACTTGCAGAACGGCCTGCGGTGGCGCGGCCAATCCCGCCCTTGGACTTAGCCAATGGAACAGGAATCGCAGAATAGACTTGCGTGATAGTCTCCTCACTACACAGTGTTTCAAGTGGGAAGAGACGCAGCGTGAGAACAGAGACTGAAAGCAAGGACGGAAGAAGTACTTACATGAGTGTTGGGTAGAAGGCTTTCCACGAGGCATTGCTTGCCAAATACGTGGGGAGCCACTCCGCTGGCTTTTGCATCGCCGCGCTGAGTCGGAGGTGATTGCACACCTCAATCACAAAACCGGTCAACGCGGAACGCGGCTTTCCAGCACAGTGGGATCCGAAGCTTGGAATTCACGTGACTTGAAGTCGC
>JADMIO010144966.1_pt1 | contig 22827 bp, 48 predicted proteins | sample 8958161 | NCBI WGS metagenome assembly JADMIO01 (sample SAMN16585339, study PRJNA669376) | soil metagenome | isolation source: Crop rotation soil | place: USA: Cullars Rotation, Alabama | collected 2011 | reverse complement strand
CCACTCGCCTTCGTTCGTGCGGACCCACAGCACAGCCAACCAGCGGCCATAGGGGTCGTCTTTGACTTTGCCGACTGACAAATGCGCGTCTTCGGCGAATAGTTGTCCGTGCTTTAACAAGTCGGCTAGAGCGTCGCGGGCTTGGACGCCGCGCTGAATCTCGATTTCGGTCACGTTTACCGTGCGCCGCGTGTGGTCAACCTCAAAGGCGTCGTAACCGTAGGCTCGGATATGAACATGCTCGACGCGCAGGCCGCGTGCGCAGGCCAGAGTCACAACAGGAGAATCGGCATCGTGTAATTGTTCGACGATGAAGGGCACGGCGAAATGAGGGCCGCAGTCATCGCCCATGGCGAAAGCGGCAGCCAATGTCAGGACGGCAATCGCAATAAAGGCGATGCGAAACAACAGCGGTGGTTCTGGCAAGTCGGGCCAGTAGCGTTCCGGCGGACCATCATGCGCAGCGCGTTCGGGCGAGCGGCCTTCGCTCGGCTTGGCGGTGAACAGGTTGGTGAGGAAGCGGAGCATTAGCAGGGCACTTTCTCGGTGATGGATTTCAGCGCTTCTTCGGCTTCCTGAATCATCTTTGAGCCTGCAATCCACAGGTCGTGTATTCGCTTAAGTTCCGGCGTTTCAAACTCATCGGCCAATGGCCCCATGCCTGATTCCATCGCGAGTTTGAGCATTTCTGCGTTAATCATCGAAGCGCCTCCGCCAGCATCTTCCCCACCCGTCCATTCGCCACACCCACGGCAATCGCGACCACAACCCAGGGGCCGTCAATCTCGTTTGTGGTGACGTGAACGAACGTGTCGGTGATTTGGACGGACGCCACAACGGACGCGCCGTAAGCGGTCAGCGAAGCGGTGAACGTGTGCGATAGCTCGTGCCAGGAGAAGTCGCCGGCCACGATATGCGGGTCTTCGCCCTTGTGCTTTTCGAGCATGGACAGGATGCGCTCTTTGGCCGTGGCGATGCCCAGCGTGTGCGATTGGACGACGTTGATGGCGCGGGTGGTCATAAGTTGCCTCGCTGGCCCGGCCAATATGGGCTATACGGTTCCTGCAACTCATACCGCTTCGGTTTCTCTGGCGGCTTTCCACCCTTGATCGACTCGATGTGCCACGTCTTGTCGGTTGGCTTGCGTCCTGGCCAGTCCCATACATACGGGTCGAACGGGTATCCTTCGAGTCGCTTCCGGTAGATAGCCTTCCAATAGCCCTCGTCATTCGGTACGTGAGTCTGGTTCTTCCAGAGATAGTCAACGAAGTCGCTAAAGTCTGTCTTCGTCCAATATCCATCCTCCCAATGCGGAGTCTTCTCATACCAGCGGCGCACGGGATTTTCATTGGGGTCCAATTCCCGCGTTGCTGTCTTCTGTTGCGGCATTGGATTGTGGGGCGCAGTGTAACGACGCCCACCGAATGGCCAGCACAACAGAAGCATGACAAGCAGTGCTTTCATTAGTCTGTTGCCCTGTCGATGAGATTCATAACCTTCGTGGCCACGTAGCAAATAACGAAACCGGCAACTAAGCCGATTCCGTACTTGTGCGGTTCGCTGGCGAGTTCGGCGATGAGAGTGAACATTAGGCTGCCGCTCCAATCGCTAAAGCTCCACTCGGACACTCACCAACCTGTCGCCTGATCTCATCCGCAGTCGCGCCGGCCATGTTCACCCACGGTCGGTTGCTCGGATTGAACACGCTTGGCAGTCCACGAAAGCAGTATTCGCAGTGGATGCACAGCTCCGGTCGCCATTCGACGGATAGCTCTGGCGTCGTGTATGTACGAGTTGGGGCGGTCATTGCGGTTAGCACTCTTTTAGAACGCCATCAGTGAGGTATCCGTGCCACCGATTTGCACCTTGGCAATCAATGCTCGGTGTAATGGTTAGGTTTTCTTCGATCTTTCCATCGGCTGATATTCCTCGCTGGATCTCCCATGACGGGAAGCCATCGGGGTGCGGTTCACTTGGCAATCGAACATGCACACCGCCGTTATCCAAGTTCGGCAGCGTAATCATCAAACGTCCCGTCTTGCCGTTCCAACCGCGCAAAATCACGCGGCCCGGCGTAACTGGTTCAGCAAAGTATTGCTCCGACGTTTCGCAAATGATGATCTTTGTCACCTTCGCCCTCCACAGTTCGGCCCACTGCACCCGCCGTAATACACCGCCGGTGCGGTTCGCTGTGGCGGCTGCTGCTGATACGGAACCCAGACCTTTACCGTCTCTCGGTTTCTCGGCAGCCACGCGCCGTTGCTGCGGAGTTCATATCGCCCGCTCGGAACCGCCGGAGCGTAGACCCTTGCCGGCGCAGGCGGCGGGTCGTTTGCGGGCTGTTGTATCGCTTCGCCGTTAATCTCTGGGTCTGGGTTGTTGTCCACCCATTCCGAAAGCGACTTGCCATCGCGCAACCACTTTTGCAGCTCCGCAAACTGCTCAATGGTCAACGGCGTTGGGCCGTCTGTGTAAGAAGCGGCAGCCGGGGTTACATCGTTGTCGATGGGCACGGCTACCGTATTGGGCTGGGCTTCGTCGCTTGGGTCATTCGCCACAGCCAGAGCCTTGACGGGCGATGTCGAGGCTACAGAAGGTTTTTGGTAATGAGAAATGCACGACGCAATGAGCGCGGCGGATGTCAATATGAGCCCTGTGTAAAACTCTTTCATGGCGTTCACAGATTGCTGGGGGTGATAACGCGGGGCGTTACTGCATCGTTCGCGGACAGTGAACTGAGCGTGAACGATTTAAGGTCCGGCGAACCGTCCTGCGTGTACGAGTCGAGGTCCACACAGCCGAACGCACCGTTGGATTGAATCGTCGCTTTGACCGAACAACGCTCGTGGCCGATGCGGTTGTAGCCCGACGCCACTGGCAGCGGGATGCAAAGGATGCTGAGCTTTTGCTGGTCGTTGTTCGGTTCCAGCTCCCAGAATTCAGTGACCTTGTGTAAGGCCGCATTGGCCCGGCTGGGGGCTAGATACTTGCGATCGAATGCCGCCATGTTGGCGGACTGGACCCTGCCCGAACCGGGAATACCGAATGGCCAGAATTCTTCTGTGGCCACACCCTCCTTGACGCATTGCTCGTTTGCTTCGCCGCCCCATCCGCCAGTGTTGGAAAATCCCTTGACGATGCAGGCCACCGAGAATGGCGACAATCGCTTGAACGGTTCTCCGGCTATCGCCCTCGCGATCATAATTGCGTGAATTACCGCGAAGCACCAACAGTAATTCGTTGGGTCTTGATTCAGGCCAATCCATTGTTTGTTGGCCCACAGATATTGCAGCAGCGATACGAGGTCGGTTTTAGTCCGCTCTAGTTCCTCGATACGCTCTTTGATCTGCTTGTCGTCAAGCAGCATCGACGATGGGAATGAGTTCGTGCCGTGGAGAGAGCCTAGCGGTTGCTTGCTGTAGTCGCGGGGAATGTACCCGCTCGTGGACATCCCATTGCTGTTGACGCGGACGGACGCGGCCTGTCGCGCGATTTCGGCCTCGTTGTGGTGAACTACGCCGGGGATGATTGGGGAAACGTACATTGCGTTAGCCTCCGTACTTTTTGAAGAAGGCCAGCGTTTCGCTTGCGGGGTACGGCCCCTCGAAAACGATGCGTCCAGTTGAGTCGGCAATAGCCACCCACGGCGATTCTGTTGGCTTTAGTTTGGCTCGAATGTCCTGCCATTCCTGCGGTAGATTCGCGGTGGATGAATCAGGGTCGAGCTTCCGCCAACCCTTACCGCCCTTGGAATCGGCAAGCGTCTTGGCGTCGAGGTAATCGCGAACCTCAAGAGAACGCAGGGCCAGAGATTGCTCATTCGTTAGCGGCTTGCTGGGCGACGTTTCCTCAAGAATCATCACCCGCATTCCATGCAGCGGAAGCGAACTGATATGAAACCAACTCGGAATGTTCCATGTTGTCGGCAGCGCAGGGGGCCATCCGCTGCCAAGGAAGAACCACCCGGCCGCAAAAATCGCCAGCACCTTCCAAATCTCAATGCTCGCCGAGAAGATGCCTGCGGTGGCCTCTTTGAGAGACGCCCCTTTGACGGAAGGCATGTGCGAGTAGAGAAACGTCCCAAGCCGCTTTATGCCGGACGCTATTTGGCTGCTAAACGTAATCAGCAGCACAGCAACGATGAATGCTAGTGTGCCCACGGCGTTATGCAGCTCCGGCAGGAGGTGACGGCAGCGGTACAGGCGGCGCGGGCGGTGGCGCAGGTGCAAAGCTCGCCAACATCAAATCCACGGCAGCCTTCACCGTCGAACGCGCCCCGACGAACGCCATCCCGATAAAGGCGTTTTCTTTCCCGGCCGCGAAACCGGCAGCGTCATAGGCTTTCATCACCGCGTCAGAGATTGCCGCTCGTTCCTCGGGCGTGGCGACTAAGCCACCGACAAGCGACGTGAGGTAATTCCAGACAACGGCCAGGATGTTGAACTGGTTGGCCGCAATGACGGGCGCGGCTGCGGACAGATGCTCAGAAAGAGCGGATGCGGAATGCACGGAGGACGCCTTTATGGCTATCCGCCGGCCGGAAGGTTCCGCGTCGGTGGCACGATGATTGCAAAAAGTGGCCTGGAACGGGCCAGTGCCACCGAGAGAAGGTTTCCCTTCCCGAACATTAGGGAATCTACTCTGCAACAGGGGGTAAAGTCAAGTTTGTGTCCGGCTGCGCGCCGACAGGGTGGCAGTCAGGCTGACAGACTGGCGTGTATTTGACCACGTATTTGCCGTCCTGATGTTCGATATTTACGATCGTTGGGCCGGAATTTTCGTCGATCAGCCGGCCCTTGGTCAGCAGTTTGTTGAGTTTGTCCCTGAGCGGCTTGGTCCGTCGCTCAAGGCGTTCGGTGTTTCCGTCACACATGATTTCAGCCCTCCATGAATCAATCCAAATCCACCCTCCGCCACATCGTCACCTCACCCGGCCCCTTGGCTGGTAAGGTTAGCCAGATTCGGAGGCAAGCGGCCAAAGAGGCGCGGGTGCCGCCGACTGTTAGCCATGCGCTGCGAAGTGAATCTCTTTCTTCACCAGCGACTTATCGTGCTGGCGAACTTCGTAGTCAGCCAGCCACGCAATCTTCCGCTCACGTCCTTCCCACCAAACACATTCGTAAGTAACGCCGTCGGTGGTTAGGCAGACTTGTCGCACTGTGGCCGGGCAATCGTCGCCGATAGTGACCCATGAGCTTGGCGCGAACACCGTGATTCCCATCGCTTGTTTCCTTTGCGTGTGTTAGCCCGCTTCGCCGTCTCTCGGCTCCATTACTTTGCAAGTAACAGCCGTGTCGGTGTCAACACCGGCGTCGATCCATTCGCTATCCGTAATCTTCCTGCACTTCGGGCAGCGAGTTTTGCGCGGTTCGTACCACGTTGGCATCCAAGCGTTTGGACGGCAATCGCAAGTGGTAATCCAGATCCCCTTGTTGCCGCCATACGCCAACACAATTTGCAAGGCGGTTTCAAGTGCTGATTCTCGATTGGTCATGTTTGTGCTTCGCCGTCAGGCGGGGATGGGGCGGGCGGTGCAATGCCACGGAAACAAGTGCAGCAATCTTGCTCCATCGGCATTGTTGGTCCGACAAGTAGCCCGTCCCAATCGCCGCAGAAGTGCCAGCCGTCACGTATCTCGTCATCGGTAAGTTTCAGGCTGTCACTTTCCATCAGCTTCAGCCATCGTTCTTCTTCCATTCTCGCCTACGCTCCTCTGCGGCTCTGTGCCGCTGCTTGGGTGGGGGTGGGGGCTACGACTCTTGTCGCATCCGCTGAATCTCACTGCCGAGCATTCCGGTTTTGTATCCGCAGCGGTCGCATCGACACTCGAATACGTTTGTCTCTTGACCGTGAAAGTGGGCCAAGTCGGGGGCAAACCACCGATGGCCGTGAATTAGGCACGGCGCATATTTGACGATGACCCGCACAGGCCAGAACACGACGATCGCCAGAACGCATAGCCATTGCAGCAGCGGACTATCGACGACGGCTTGCTCAAGTGACCATTTGGTTTTCACGTTTCCTCCGTGCGATGGTGTTCTCATCCAGCCCGTTAGTTGTCCTACGTTCCCCGGTCGCTCGAATCATTCCTTTGCCTCTAAATCATCGTCATCGCCCAAATCATCAACCGCGTCCTCCACTGATATGTGTTCGATGAATTCATACGCGGTTACGGCCAGCATCCAAGCATTGCTTTGCCGCGCATTGCTGGATTTCCAAAAGCGAAAACCGCCCGGCACGACATAGCCCTGCATCCGATAAAACAGCGTGGCAAGTTGGTTACACTGATCGACGATTTCTTTCGACGTTTTCATGGCTACTGCCTGCGTAGTTGGAGTAGTAGACGGCGATTCGTGTTGGTGGTTCATCATTGGCTACGCTCCCCGGTCGCTTAGTACTTCATTGACTTGGTTCGCTTGTTCGCTGGTCAGCGTGTGCGGCCAATGCTCTAGCACCGGCCCTACAATCTCCCTCACGCGCCCCATCTTCTCCCGCAGCGCCTTTAGTTCGCGGGCCATTTCGGTGGCGGCGTTGCAGGCGGCGACGATGAAATTCGCCTTCGATTCTGCATCGTGCTGATCGTCCGAAAACGCAATAGCCAAGTCCTCGAAATAGTCGTGTGCGTCGTATTCAACGTGACACTCGTTCGCGCCTTCACGACGGGCTACTAACGGGGAAGGCATATCACTTCCCATCGCTATCAACTCATCCAGGTTGTCAGGCATTAGGCTGGCTCCTTGAGGGTGATGCCCAATTTCCGAAACACCTGCCGAACGTCGCCGCGAGTTTCCGGCATGAGGCAGTGCGGGATTCTCTCCCCGCCGACTAACCATTCCTCTGTGCCGTCAATGGGTTCTGAGACGGTGATGGTATTTGGCCCGGCCTCTAGCTCCATGTACCCAAAACCGTTGGGCCACTTATTGCCGCCCACAAACCCCACGCTCCGCAGCCACCCCTCGTTGATTGGCGTGTCATCCCACAGCGGCAAGGCCGTGTCGAGTATCTTCCGCTCGTCACGTTGCTGATGGCCATGTAGCGTCGGCTCGCAACCATAGACGGTGTAATACGATTCGCCGCCATAAAGTCGCCTCAGCCTCTCCGCGCTTGTTTTTACGTCGTTCATCGTGTTCACCTTGGGGATGGGGTTATGCGGTACGAAACGTCGCCTTCGGTTCCTGAAACACGCTGGATAGGTCCAGGCTCTTGCGGAGTTTTTCGTTCTCCGCTTCCAACGCCTTGACGCGAGCCTCGGCGGCGGTGGCTGACTCCATCGCGCTGCCGTGTAACTTCCGCAGGTGTTCAATCTTCTCGGCTGCCTGCTTGGCAATCTCGTTGATGGGTAACGTGTAGTCGATTGTGCCGTCTGCCCCGAATGTCAGCGGGTTCGCTCTCAAGAGGTGCGACGCGGCATCATACGCCTCCCGTTGCTGCCGCTCGATGGTTTCGCGGGCGACGGTGAGTTCCTCTTTTAGCTGCACAATCTCATTAAACATTTCAGCCGCAGCAGAATCGGCTGGCCTGTCGTCCTCACGGTCCCATCCAGCAAATCCCTTGACGCCACGAATCTCCGCCCTCAACGCCTCCACATCACTCGCGGCAATGGCGCGGGACCGCTGACCAATTTCGATTCCTTTCCGCATGGCCAGCCGGTATTGGTGGGCCATCCAGGCAGCAAATTCTCGGCTGTAAATATCTTCGGGCGTCGGATGAATTGAATCTGATTCGCCCCGCTTCTGACGCTGTAAACAACGCTCGCATTCGTCAGGCGTGTACCATTCACAGGCAAACTCCCAAGGCGTTTTGCCATTTAGTTCGTCCTTCACCTCGCTCACGTCTGCCACTGGAATCATCGGGCCGTGTGTCATGTCGGGCTGTGGAAGTGATGTTGTCGGTGGGGCGCTCGCGGCGACAGCAACCATTACTGGCTCCCATCCGTTTGCATCCAACCAGCCATCGTCTGCCGCAGCACGCAAATCGCCATTCGACGGATGCCGCCACATTGGCAAGCCACTTACCGAATTAACCTCTTGAATCATCGCAGGCTGCTGTCGCAAACGCAGCTCTCCAGCGCCATTGCAGCAGTTGCAGGTGTTCGTGTCGTACTGCGGTCCTGCTCCGTGGCAGCCTGGACAGGGAATTGTGGCAACAGCTTCGGCGGGGACGCGGAGGGGGTCGGATTGAGTGGTCATTGGTTTGGGTTTGGGGTTAGGCAAATTGTGGATCGAATCGGGAAAGCATCTCATTGGGCACGTTGAAAATCCCTTGGGCACCCTTGAAAGGAATCGGGGCAGGCAGTCGTCGAATGTTGTCAAACACGATGCAAAACGGACCCTCGACGTGTTCATGCCGTGGCAACCATTCCAGGTGTGAAGGAAAATCTTGCTTTGTGCGAATCATGTGCGTCTTGCGGCGCTCTTCCTCGATGCGCGATATGTGAAAGCACTCCACGACGTTTACGATGGCCACGACCGCGCCCCAGTCCATCGACGTTAGCGGGATGCCGTAGTTGTCGCCGCTCAGGAACTTGCGCGACTTGCCGGCATGGATTAATAACGGCCCTCGGTAGAGCATTTCCCATGTTCGGTTTTCGACCTTTTTAATGCCGCGCGCTATAAGTTCGGCATACGGTTGGCAGACTGTCAAAGCTCGCATCACTCCCCCTCCTCCGTTTGTGCGACCAGCGGGCCGCGAAAGTTGGTCACGTTACGACTCCAGGAGTGCCGCCAACTGCCAATTCCTGCACGGCATCGCCGTCGCAAAAGTAACGGTCGCTCTTGCTGAACATGAACACGTATTCGTGAGCTGTGGTCGGTCGCCACTTGCCGCGACGCAGGACAAGTCCGCCGTTGGGAAGGCATTTTTCGCAGCCCGGGCAGGGTTCATAAACCGCAACCGTCTTCTCGCGATTCTCAATCTGCCGGTAATTGCCTCCGGCGACTTCATCGTGAGATCCTTCGCCAACGTCCCAGCCCTTGGGCGTAACGGACCAATCAACAGCCTTGCGGCCAGTCTTCACCATGCACCGCTTCCATCGCCACCCGCTAATGCTCTCCGGCATCGGTGATTTCTTCGCCCAGATAATCGTGCTGCGAAGTATCCAGCCGTCCGCCTGCATCGCCATTGCGACACGGTGGGGCATGAGGCACTGGTCGCCTTCCTGGTAGCCGTGCTGAGCTTTGCGGTGCTGGCCAGTCACACGCTCGCCACGGTCGTCGTCTCGGCTGCCACCGCCGCCACCTTTACCACTTGCTGCGTAGCTATCCCCCAGATTCACCCACAGAACGCCATCGTCCCTCAGCACGCGCCGCACGCCACGAAACACGTCAACCATCGTCGCCACGAATTCATCCGGCGTTCGCTCGCTGCCGATTTCCAGTGGCTTTAGCGGGTCATCGGATTTGAGATAGCTGCGAAGATTCCAGTAGGGCGGCGAAGTCATGCAGCAATGAAACAAGCGCGCATCGAGAGACGCGAGCGTTTGCCGCACGTCTCCGAATAGCACTGTGTTCATCGTCGCTTCCATCGCTAATCGCTCCCTGGGGGCGTGGTCAAAGGGCCAGCAAGTAAAATCAAACAATTCCCTCGATCATCACTTCCACATGCGGCTGCTCATTCCCTGCCGCGTAAAACTTCTGCACCGCTCCGTCGCATACTTGGGCGTCGTCCGTGAATAGCAATCCCTTCAAGGCGTCCATGAGCGATTTTTCGCAGTTGTCTCGGTCAGGCTTAGCGCCGTGTGGCAGTCTCGGCATGGGCTTGGTTTTCCAGGTGATTGCCTTCGGGCGCGGGAACACGAACACGACCGACATTTTGAGCGGACCAATCAGCGGCGGTCCTGAATACGCCGCATTCGCAGCTAGCCTCGCCGTCGCTTTGAAGTCGTTGACCTTGTGCTTGGTGGGCGTGTAGTTGTGGATGAACGTTTTTCCGTTGCTGCCATTAGCGAGACGATGGCGCTGGCGTGGCTGGGCCACTGGAATAGCAGGAACGGTAAATGTGATTCGGTCGTTCATCGCCTTCCCCTCCTCGGCATCTGCCCAGTTTTCATATAGGCCCGCATGTCTTCTTGAGTCCAAACTTCGGCGGTCATGGGGTTTCCTTAATCACTTTTTTGGCACGCTTAAAAAACTCCTCCAACCATCCGCGAATTTCCTCGTCGGTCCAGCATGTTCCGTCAGTTCCAAGCCCGGCGTCGTCTGGCACAAGTTCAGTATTCGTTCCGGCAAAGTTTGATATGTCACACGCCAAAGAGTTGACCTTACGAACGATGTGCATCTTGGCAGTCGTTTTTGCGTCCATCGTGAACATTATTCGCGCGCCTTCCCTGTCTGTTTGGCCATCCGCTTGGCTTCGTCTGGGGATGTGAGGGTCATGGGGTGGACTCCGGTGGTTCCGGTAGTTTCATCCAGTGCGTGGGTTTCAAATACTCGGTATCTGATCGGTGTTCATAGCCAACCCACGCTGGCCCGTACCAGCAGCCGGTTGACCAACATCCAAGCCAAACCTTTGGCCCTTGATTGCAATCGTCGATGCCCCAAAGAAGCATTGGTGTTCCATCTTTTGGTGCCGTCTCAATCGGTTGCCAGTCGTGATTCGCCGTGGATTGAGTCATTCGCAAGCCTCCACTGCTGCCACCCAACCACCGCAAGGCCGCTCCGTTTCGTGGCAGTAAAACGGCGTTCGCTCTGCGATGCACTTCACGGCGCTCATCAGGCTTGGCACTGAGCCATTGGCCAGATGATTGCCAAGACGAAAGGCGCACGTCTCGCAGCGTGTGTCGCGACCTGTGCGTTGATATTCAGCGTCAGCCAGTCGGGCGAGTTCTCGTCCAAGTTCGCGGCCTTCCGACGTTGCTACGTTTTTGACCGGGTACTTCACCGGGTTATCGCCGCCTGGAATGTGCGGCCAAGGTAGTTCGCGTTTCATTTCACAGCCCCCGCTCTTTCCTCGGAGGAATCCACTGATGCTCGCAGGATGGACACTTCTGAGTTCCGAACAATCGAATAGGCGACATTCGCGCACGCTTCCGATGGCCGCACTTAGGACAGAACACAGTCACTTGGACGGCCTTGCCTTTGCGCAAATCCTCAGCGGCTTTCTTTAGTCGCCTAACAAAATGTTTTCCCATCTCTGTCATTCCACGCCCTCCTGTTTGGGCGCTGGCTCGTTGTGAATCCGTCCGCCAAAGCCACGAACCCAATCAATGTCTTCTTTGGTCGCCTCCTTGGCCTTGTAAGGACCACTCGAAGACCCAAATTCCCGCCGCGCCCATGCCGCCGCGCTGTGCGATGTCTTGGCGTATACGACAGTGCAGCCGGCCGCGAAGCTCACGTAAAACGGTTTGCATGTGTCGCTCATCGCGTCCTCATCGACAAAAGGGGGTGGGGGCTACGTGATGTACATTTCCGCCATCGGCGAATTCACACACCAACTCCGCAATGTCAAAAGCAACTCTAAGGCTCCCTCATAGTTGCCCCATCCATTGTCTGGGTTCATCGCTCGGTACTTTTCAGGCTCGGCCTGCATCTTCGCGATGGCGGCGTCTAGCAGAGGTTGACATTCATGGCCAAGCAATCCGTTCAGCCCGCGAATTCCGTCACCACCGAATGCGTCGTAAAACATCTCCGACACGTTGTAGGTGTAGTTGGCTTCATACTCACGATATTGGTCGCGAACTTCCGCTTCCTCTATGATCGAGGCAGCATGCGCGTATCCGTTTTTCCGCAGTAATGCACGCGCGGCCTCCAAGTCTTGCCTCGTCTGCCGACATCGCATTCCAAAGTCCCAACTCATTGCTTTAACTCCCCTGTTACTTCCAAAAGTGCCATGTCGTGCGGCGTCACTGGCATTCCAAGTATCTCGTTCACGCACGCACTCACTTCCTCCCAATCGGGCCAGCGCCTTCCTGTCAGGGCGTACCATTTCTCTAAGTCGAAGTCGGACGGTCGGGCGATATAAAGCAGCGCCAGCCGCTTCGCACGCGACCAATTCTGTATCCGGTCGTGATGGTCAACGCGCACCACCAACAGCGCAAACGGCTGGTCAAGAGCCTTCTGCCTATGGCCGCTCCCTCTCGCGATTTCGTCACAACAGAGGTTTTCTACCGACGCTGGTTTCAGGCAGCATTCGCAGCGCCCTACTCTGGCGCAGAACTGGTATCGCCAATCGCGAACGGCTGCCTCGCGGGCGGCTCGGCGTGGTGAGGTGCGCTTCATTGAATGGCCTCCACGCGATGCTGCAATGTTCCGAACCATTTCCACATGTCCCGCTCGTCAGCGCCGCGCCACTCGACCGGAACTTTCTCTGGCAGGCAGCCCAGCAAGTGCCAAACGTTTGGATACACTTCAAATGACCTCAGATACCAACACATATCAGGCCATTCTTCGCCAGCACGTATCAGGCGGTAATGACGATCCTCCGGTGGCAGTGCGGTATTGGCTTTGAAAAACATGCACAACGCGCCGTCGTCGTGCCCTACGAAAATCGGCTCGGAATTAATCGGCACCCGCAGCACGATCTTGTCTTTCGGATCAAATTGGTATCGCAGAATCGTGTTCACTGAACTGCCTCCGCTGCTTCAAGCACCGATTCCAACAATGCGGCGTCACTGAGGTTTTCCAACAGCGCCCGGCAGTCGATGCAAATGACTTCGATGCCCTGCCCAATGACGCGCAGTTCGTGCGGGGGTTCACTGCCGCAAATTCGACAAGGATCGAATATCGGGTCGTAGTTCACCATGACGCCACCGCCTTTAGAAAATCCGTCCCGCTGATCGTCCCAACTTCATTGAGCCACGCGCGAACGTCTTTGGCCGGTGGCAACACCCACCGCACGCGCCGATGCAACTGATCGCTCATTCGCTCCGCTGTCGTGACTGCGCCTTGCTTGCCGGGCCACATGCCGTCCGGTTTCTCGTCCCGCTCGCCAACCACAATCCACCGCGTATAGCGCGACACTGACCGCGCCATTGCCACCAACTGATCGACGCCACCCATGTTCGATGGACGACCTACGACGTTGACGCCTAGCGTTAGCAGGGCTGCTGTATCTGATCCGCCTTCGACGCAAAACACCGGGCCGCAACGCATTCGCATTAAGGGCGCAGCGAAGTAGATTCCGTGGCTCGAATGCCGCATCGTTTTCTTCGCGCCGTCCCGATACCGTCTCACGATCCCCACGACGTTTCCTTTCGCGTCACGTTCCGGCCAACTCGAATAAGGCAGCCCTCGGTATTCGTCCCATCCTCGCCCCACGCCAAGCTCGACTAGCGCCGCTTCACCAACGCCTAGCGTCTTGGCTAGGTAGTGTCGTTCTTCGGCTGCTGTCGGTGATTCAAACATGGTTTGTGCTAACGTCGTCCAGTCGATTACAGGCTTATCTTTTTTTGGCAGGCTCGTCAGTACCGTCTCGGTGTCCTCGCCAATCCGATGCAGCCAACCACCCATCCGGTTTTTACTAGGTCGCGGCGACTCCACCCTCATACACAGCACCAACCCACCGCTCCGCGTGCAATACGAATCCTTGCCGCACACCGGGCACCGCTCCGTTCTCGTAACTCTCGTCCATGTCCGTTCCGCCATCCGTGTACTACTCCATTCACTCGACTACCTACCGCGCTCCATTTCCTAAAAGTTCTCGGCGGGTTCCGAACACCGCACCGAAACCAAACGTCTCTCTAACACCAAGTCCGCAGTTCCCCCCTCCCGTCACCGCGATTAAGGCCGCAACCAACGCGATCTACCCGCGTTCCCTTCACCTTTCCAAATCTCAGACTTGGTTGACGGATTCGCCTCGGCTTGTCTGGACCGTCCGGCCAGTTGCCCTATCTCGATTGGAGGGCGCTATATCGAATCGAATCAGTACGGCGCAACCAACTCCCTTCGCGAGCTGTTCGGAATCTCTAAATGTGACAACTGGAAATGCGAGTCAACGTTTCCATTAAACGGCTCGTCGAAAACCTGTTTGTCGGTGTCGCACGACCAGAACCATCCACTTTCACCTTGCACACAACACACTCCGCGTAAGGTAATTTTGGTTCCCTCTCGAAGTTCCAGCCGCATTCCGTCGTATGGCGGCGCTGGTAAGTCAATTTCCATGTCGCAGTGAGCGTGCATGTCTGTGTAGATTTCGACGCGATTTATTACGCATGGATATTTCATGCTGCGTTCTCCCTTCGATTGAGGTCATTTACCGGAACGTCTTTCACCTTGCGAAACCAATCCGCCTCATGCGTTGGCATGTACGGAAGGTTTCGTGGCGGATAGTAAAAGTTCTCACAGAAGAACAACGCCTCGGCCTGCCGAAACGTCATCCCGTTTTTGCTGTTCTTCGCCCGCATGTAGCACTTCCGCCAAATCTGTTCGGTGTCGGGAAGTTCCTTCACGCGGCGCGGCTTGTAAATGTCGCCCTCAATTTCCTTGAGGTCGCCGTTAGCCTGCACAACAACTCGACTCTTGCGTTCTGACTTGTGGCCGCATTGGAGGCAGGAGGGGCCCCGCAGGCGAACGAAACCGCATTGCGGGCAAACTATCGGCTGATCCTCTTTATGCTCCCTCATGCGGTCCTGCTTCATCGACGTGACCATGTGAGAGGTCAAGCCAAGCGACCATTCGCGATCCGAGTTCAACGATCCATGTCGGTGATAGTTCCCGCCGTGGTCCTGTAGCAGAACGTGGTCAAGCGACGGGTGAGCGCGAAGCAACCGCCCACCAGCCTGTAGGTAGCTCGTCACGCTCCCGAACACGGTCGCGAATATTCCGTGATAGAGCCAAGGCCAGTCTATTCCTTCCCGCATCACGAACCGATTGCAGACGACTTGCACTTGTCCCGTCCGGCTCATTTCCGCCAGGTGCCTGCGGTTCTCCGGGTCGTCACTGGAAAGAACTTCGCCGTTGATCCAGATGCGTTCACTGTCGATATGCGCCGCCGTGACTCCCTTGGCGTAAAACTGCTCTGCGAACCACAGCGAACCGGCTACGTCAGGGCCAAACAGGATGGCTGGCTTGCCATCGGGATTGAGGCGCGCCCAGTTATCGAACACGCGCCCGAAGATGCCGGGTCGCATGATGGCTTTTTTGTTTTCTTCGTCGGTCAAGTCCTCGCCGACTTTGACTTGCTTGACGTGCCGTAGGTCCGGTTCGTCCGGGGCATAGGTTTGGCAAATGACGTGTGCGCCGCAGTCGCGTAGTTCCGAGTTCACCGCGCCGATAATCAAATGATCCGGGCGCAGGTCGCTCATGTCGAGCGGAGTGGCCGTAAACAATAGACTGACAGCGCCGGCCGCTTCGTGAGTGTCGAGAATCTTTTGGGCAACTGCGCCAGTCTGGTTGTGGGCCTCATCCACGATAACGAGTTTGGCAGGGTGCAGTTCCCATTTCTTCTGCTTGAACACGCGGCTGTGCTCGGTCATCACCGATGAAACCTGCACGTCCTTTAGCAAGGCCGGGTCAACGCCGCTGGCCCTTACGCCGTGGTCGATGCCAAACGATTCGATCCGCTCCGAAATTTGCTCCCGCAGCATCCGGCGATTGAGATACCAGATTGTCGGCACGCCCATGCGAATCGTGGCTTCGCTCTGAATCACAGTCTTGCCGCCGCCAGTGGGCAACGTGACGACGATCCGCCGATAGCCGGCCGCAACAGCCGCGTCGATGGCGTCGAGCGTTCGGATTTGGCAGGGCCAGAGGTTCACGACTTCCTCCACGTTAGGTAAGCGTCGTAAGCCTCTTTGAATTTCTGCACGCAGATGCGGCGATTGTTTCCGTGTCCGCCGACTTTATTCCATCGGTCATCAAGCGCCCGCACGAGCTTTCCGTATAAATCTTCAATCACCGACTCTTTGAATTGCGACTTGCTCTCCGTGCCGTTCTTCGGTTTCTTTTTCTCAATCTCGGCCGGGTCGAACGGGTCGTTGTATTGCTTCGGCTTGTCCGCTGCCTTTTGCTCTTTGACTTTCTTCGCCGCTGACTTAACGGCATCACCACCCTTGGCGACAATCTTGGCTTGCTCTGCCTTCGGAAGTTCCGCTATCTCCGCTGCCGCCGATACCGAGACTTCGCCAGCGTCAACGGCTTTTTGTAGCGGCTTCGCCCCTTGTTCAATTACCTTCCGCGCCGCCTTCACTGACCGCTCACTGACATTGAATTCTTCGGCAGCTTTTGCGGCGGTAATTTCACCGTGCAAATTTGCACGGTGGTCGCCTCCCGCCTGTGAATTTACTAGCTTTGCGGCTAGGCTAGCCCTCTGACTTTCGCTCAGATTTCGGCGTCCGATTTGCGTCCGAATAATCCACGCCTTAGCGTCTTCGCGGCTGTCGATCTTGATAGCCTTCGTGGCGAATTTCCGGCCATGCTTTTTGCATATCCGATAGCGGTTGTGGCCGTCGAGAATCGTATCGTCATGGTTCGCCCACACGATGATCGAATGCAAACACCCGTCCGCTAACACGCTCTGCTCAAGTAGCCGTTCCTCGTCAGGCGTCAGCGCCGGACAGAGGTCGTCAAACTCGCGATCAATTGTCAAATCGTCCATACCGGCTCACTCCATTTCCTTGCCGCACACAGCATCCACATCCGAGACATAACCTAACGATATTCGGTTATGCAATCAAGCCTATAACCGAAAAACATTTCGGTATTTATTCGGGCAGCAGTTCCCGAACCGTGACTTTCAGCGCCCTGGCAATCTTCGGCCAGTCGTCAAGCGGTGGCGTCGAGCGGCCGGCGTAGTAGATGCGAACCATATCGCCAGTCTTGCCGATCCTCTCGCCAAGCTCGTCGGGGGTTAGTCCAACCGTGTCGGCCAGATAGGAAAGGCGCGCACCGAACCGGCCCGCCAACGTTCGGCGGATTTCCGGTGACTGCGGCTGTCGCTTCCTTCCCACAGGTCGGCCCTTTAAGAGCCGCCTATCTTTGCTTGCTAACGCTGTCGCTGCCATAACTGCCTTTCTGTTCAACTGGTGTGTTTTAAATGCCTGCCTATGCGACGTTTCCCGACAGGCGGGGCAAACGCTAGGGGTATGTTGTTAAAACGGATACAGTTCTTCGATGGTTTCCAACACGTCCTTAATCTGTTTTTCTGCGGTCACGATAATGTGTGCGTTGGGGTTGGATTTATTCCGCGCCACAAGCGTCAGGACGTAATCAGTCGTGAGAATCGGTTCGATTTCCACAAGCTTGCTGGCTAACTGGCTTCTTAGCTTCTCGTGAAAGTTGCTCATAAAAACTCCGGCTGCAACGTCCGCTGCAAAATCGACCGGAAGGAATACACACCGTCCGGCAGTAGTCGCAGACTCGAACCTTTCTTGGCCCTTGGTTTGTTTGGATGTCGATCAGCATTACGCCGTCCTCAAAACATGCGGTCGATAATCTCAATCAAATACGCCGCGTTTATCTTCTCCGGGTCTGACTCCTTTAACCGCTGAATGACTTCTGAGAAGTAAGCCGCATCCACTCCGGTCAACTGATCCCGCAATACAACTGGGTCGGTCAGATTCAATTGGCTGGCTTGCATGACCATCTTGAGAATCTGGCCTGCGTTCACCATCCAGTTACGCTTGAGGAATTTTCGCAATCGAATGATTGAGCAAATCGGATAGCGGCTGCCGACGTAGCGAAGCTCTCGCGTCAAGAGCGATTCAAGCGCCGCCAGATGCAGCACCGCTTCGTTGTCCCAACTCGTCCAGTAGTTCGTGCAGTGAACGAAATCGTAGTTCTTGTGTATGTCCTCTGGCTCACCGAAGAACCGCAGAACAATTTGAATGCGACCGCTTAGCGTGATGGCGTGCGTTGACATGAAGACGGGCCGGTAATCCAAGCTGTCGTCTTCGTTGGCCTTGCCTTCCAATTCTTCTCGCGCGTCTTCAATCGCGCCCGCGCCATCCATCACACCGGACACGTACTCCGTCGCAGCACCGGCCTCGCGAGCCTCAAAATAGTCATACGGCTTTTCGGTTCCAGCTTCGCTCACAATGCCTGCCGACTTAATAACGATTCCAACTCGATCCTCTCCCGATTCAACGAAAATATCGCAGTCGATGCCGTGCCGCTTTTGCGGCTGGAATCGCGACACGTAATAGTTTGCCGCCGCCAGCGCGCATTCCTTGGTTCGGAAGTACACGTCGTAATCGTTCACCTGCTCGTTCAAGAGCATGGAAGCGATAGCGCCTCCGGTGACAATCACATTCTTTTTCAGTAACTCCCGCAACGATTCGTCCTGAATCGACGCTATCCATTGGTCAATCTTTTTACGACACGCCTGCCTAATCGTTTTTCGTTTCATTGCTAAGCCGCATCCCTTTCATGGCTTGGTTCTTTCTTCGCCGCTTCAATCGTCTTCTCCGCTATCGCAATCGCGTTCATCAGCGCGGAGTCCTCGGTTGGTCCGAATACACCTTCCTTGGTTCGCGCCGTGACCGCCTTGGCGACTTTGCCCAGGTAGTCGAGGTCGCGATTGCGGATGGCCTTGCTGATTTCGTCGAGCGCCTTTTGATAGGGCGTCTTCTCGGTCGGTAGTGGCGGCAGTTCGTCGGCTGTCTTCATGCCGTGTTCTTTGGCGACTGACTTGGCTTTGCCGTTTGCCTTGGGAGGTTCGTCGTGCGGCTGCTCTGTACCAACGCCAATGTCCCATTTGTGACCGCAGCCGAACTTTTTCTTCTCCGTGTTTTTCCAGCAGAAGAACCGACCGTCAACTTCCCGATCTGCAAGCACGAATTCATTTCCCTTGTCGCATTTTGGGCAGGCAGGTTTAGACGTTCGCGCCTTTGAATCTTGAACCGTGTTTCCGGCTGCCGCGTTTCCGTCGTCGTCCTCATCTGAGGCAATGCCAAGCATTCCGCAATAGGCGTATCGCTTCATGTAAGTCACAGCCGATCCAATTTGTTGCGGTCCAAATGATTCGGGCGTCACGGCGATTTCCTCCTCCTGCCACTGCCCCGATTTGTGCATGAGTCTCGTCAGCACAATCACAGCACCGTCGCGAACGGTGGGCGGCTGTGTGATGGAAAGTCCATTCTTGGCAAGTACCGGCCGCGCCATGTCCATAACGCAGTCGAGCGTCGAATACCAAAAGCGATATTCGCCACCGGCCTTGGTCGCGACCTTAACTTCCCGATTACGTTCGGGGCTCGTGAATTGACCCTGAGCATCAGCCAAGGCAGCCGCCAATTCGTTGATGTGTTCGCTCGTTCTCACGATAAATTCTCCTTCACCTTGAGTTCCAAAACCTTCCGCTCATGCGCCGCTCTCAACTCTTGCGCCTCTCCAATCACCGGCCCCAACGCCACAGCCGCCTTACCACACAACGACCGTATCTCGTCCGTGTCGCTCGTAGCGGTCCACACCTTTTCGCCTCGCGATCGGTTCAATAGGTAATCGCGCTCCTTGATGAATTCCGCAACGACTCTGCCGAGCTTCCGTACATTGGCCTCCGCTCGCAAATACTCCGCAGACGGTTCCTGGGGCACGATATGCACGTCTTCGCCGCCGAACACCGGCAAGCGCTCTTGCACGCCTGGGATGCCGAGCAACGCGGCGAGTGGCTGATTGGTGTTCATGCGGAGTTACTCCAATGGTCCGTTGGCGAACTTACGGATTTGGGCAGCGCACCGATTTAGCTCTGCCTTGACCGCCTCACAGCCCGGCCCTGTCGGCACGCCGATCTGCTCCACGGCGACAGCCACGGCCAGCAACTTCTCACGCTGCGGTCGCTCGGCTTCCGCCTTCAATCGTGCCGCCTCTTTGGCTTCCGCGTCCGCCTTCTCTTGTGCGGCCTTGCGTTCTGCGGCCAATCGGGCTTGCTCTTGCTCGCGGGCTATCCGCTGTTCGGTTTCGACGCGGGCACGCTCTGCCGCTTCCGCCTTGGCTTTTTCAAGTTCTGCGGCGCGACGTTGGGCCTCTTTTTCGGCCTCTAGTTTCTGCTGCTCTGCGCGAATGCGGGCGGCTTCCGCCTCTTGCTCTTTACGCAGGCGGTCAAGCTCTGCACGCTCTGCGGCTAACGCGGCTTCTTCGGCCTTGCGACGTTCGGCTGCCTCTTGCTCCGCTCGCAGCTTAAGGTCGTGTTCGATCTTGGCGCGTTCCAGTTCTTCCGCGAACCTGTCGTCGCTCATTTGTTCCGCAGCGGAAACTGTGATCTCTCGCCCATAAGCCAACATTGCACTGAGCCTGTTTTGCAGCTTAATACGCGCCGCTTCTGCTGCTTCTTTCGCGATGCGGGCTTTCTCTTGCTCAACGGCGTCTTCCTCGGCCTGCAAATGATCTTCGATAGGCTCTAGCAAATCGGTTAGCGACTTCGCAGCCGAATCGACTTGACGGCCGTATTCCAAGCTGGCAGCCTTGAGTTCCTTCCGCCGCTTGTCCACATTGACCCGCAGGTTCTTGACAGCCATCCTGGCATCGTGAACGGCCTTCAAACCCTTTTTGTCTTCCAGTCCGTCAATCCGCAGCGGCATGTATTCCGCAGCCAGTTCGTTGATCTTGTCGGCCAATACCGGGTAGGTGATTGGCTCGATTGAAAATGCCTTGCGTTCTGAAATCGCCGTACTCATTTGATTTACTTTCTGCTTTCGGTTTGCTCCAACACCTCAATCGCGCGTTCCAATTCCCGCTTCGTCCAGCCAATCACATACGGTGGCGAACGCTCTTGCTTGGGGTTAGGCCAATAGTCCACTTGTTTCAGTTTTTCCAACGTCTCGCGTAGGCCACTGGCGAGCGTATGAATCTGCCCCTGCGCTTCACGTAGCCTCCGATAAACCGGGTTATCGGTTCCGTCTAGGTTGTCGATCTCTACTGCGGCCTCGCCGAGTAGGTCGGTAAGGGTCGTTTGGGTGGTGGTCATGTGGCTGCCTCTACGATTCGTCTGCCGATCCACTCGGAAGCAATTGGGCTGACGGAGTTTCCGCATCCTCTATAGCGGTCCAGTTGATCGGGAACCCCATTAGCCACTCGACAAAGTTTGCTGTCGGGACACCACCGAATTCGATCTGGCAATGTACCACCACGTTTAAGCCCGCCGGGCCAGTGCCGAATCCGAGCCTCTTGTTTCGCGCTTGCTGTTTTAGATGGGCCTCGCGAGAAAATTGCATCCGCTTCGCATCGCTGGCCTGTGGGGTAGGCCACAATGAAAAGCCTTTCTCGCTCTGTCGGCGCGCCCAGCATTTGCATTGAAATAACTTGCCACTCCGCATCAAACCCGCACGCGGCAAGATCGCTGAGTACTCGGTCAAGCCCCCGAAAAGTGAGCGCTGTGACGTTTTCAGCAACGATGAATCGTGGTCGCAAAACGCGAATGATTCTCGAATACTCGAACCACAATCCGCTTCGCTCTCCGTCCAGTCCGGTTCCTCTGTAGTTTGCCGCGCTAATGTCCTGGCAGGGGAATCCTCCACAGATAACATCAACGCTCCATTCACCGGCTGGCGGGAAGGTTCTAACGTCGTCCCATCGCCGGACGTTGGGCCAGTGCTTGGCGAGCACTCGCTGACAGAACGGGTCAATTTCGACTTGCCATTTGCATTGCATTCCGGCGCGCTCGAATCCAAGATCAAACCCTCCTATACCGGCGAATAGTGATCCGAACGTCAACATCTAACCCACCGCCCTCACCCCCAAAAGATTCCCCCGCACCTCAACCGTTACGAACTCTCTCGGCGTGTAAGCACCGTGAGAGTCTTCCTTGAACTTCCGGCGCTCATGGATGGCCCATGTAGCCGCTGCAATTGCCGCGTCCATACGTTGCTCATCAGCCGTTGACAATTGGTTATTCGCTGCATCTGAGGCTAAGTCGGCTGGTATCTGCGGCACAGTGGCGAGCGCTGTTAGGCGCTGCTGGAGTGTGCGGCGGTTTGAGGAGGCTGTGGAGTGGCTACTCATAATTGTCGGTCCTCATAAGCAGCCCTCTCACGGCTTCTCGTCTCGGCAAACAGCCCTAAGAGGCTCAGTAGGCGGTAAAGGTGTTTCATGTCCTAAGCCTGTCTTCTAGTTCCGCGATCCGCTTCTCGGCCGCGAACAATGGATGCTTCTGGCATTTGTGAATGTGAGCCTTCGCGTCGGCCTCGGCTTCCTTGTAGGAAGGAAACCGCTCGATTCGCTTGCAGAACAGGCAAAAGTTATCGACCTTCCGGTTGGGGAAGATTCTTGCAAGCACGATTACCAAAACCGGAATCGTTGCCACGCCAGCGAAGTAGTAAGCGATGCTAGTCATTTCTTCCCGTCCAATCCGCAATCGAGGTCGCGCTGCATAACGTCGTCACGCAATACCTTCACGTCGCTAATCAACTCAAATCCGAGTTTGATTCGCTTCCCATCAACCTTCGTCACCATGACCGTTCCCAGGTCCACACCAAAGAATTCCAGGTGAGTCGGTTTGTTCACTTCCGTTGACAGCACAAGCATGTTCACTCCTTTGAAAAAGTGCGGCTCCATGCCGCGTGGTCATCCGTGAATGCTTCGTCGCACCATCCGAGTCTTTCCGTTTCGCCCTTCTCACCTTCCAAGTTGTTCCGCAATCTTCAACCAGTTATCCCGCCAATCCAAAAACGCCTCGGCCTGCTTCAACGTCGCGCACAACACTTGTTCGCCGTCCGGGTAGGTCAGTGTGCAAGTGCCGTCTGAGTTGATGGTTGGTTGAATGCGTCCGTCGAAGCGGTTGTCGGGTCGGGGGAGGAGGGTGGTCATGGGGTTAATACCTCCGGTTCACGCTTGTCGTTAAGGCGGTATTTCTTGTTCGGTTCAATGCCGCTTTCGCCAACGTAAATCGTCACCACTCGGCGGAACGATCCATCCCAGAATCGGAAGCACAGAGTTGACCCGTACCCGCCTGTGAGCGTTGACC
>JADMIO011418027.1_pt1 | contig 22828 bp, 23 predicted proteins | sample 8958161 | NCBI WGS metagenome assembly JADMIO01 (sample SAMN16585339, study PRJNA669376) | soil metagenome | isolation source: Crop rotation soil | place: USA: Cullars Rotation, Alabama | collected 2011 | reverse complement strand
CCGCGACTTCAAGTCACGTGAATTCCAAGCTTCGGATCCCACTGTGCTGGAAAGGATGCCATTGCGTTGAACGCCATCAAAAAATCACCCAAATGGAAGCCGGCCATCAGCCATAACCGAAGGATCAAAAATTCCATTCGTCAGCCCGTGACCTTCGTGCAGAGTGAATAATGATTAATTTCATAGATGAAAATTTATTTCGCCGGGTCTATTCGGGGAGGCAGAGAGGATGTCGTGTACTATCATGCCATCATTGATCATCTTAAGAAACAGTGCGAAGTATTGACTGAACATGTTTCCGACAAGGCCCTTTCCGAGTTGGGAGAAAGCACGCTAACGGATGATGAAATATTCCAGCGCGACCTGGAATGGTTAAGGGAATCTGATGCCCTGGTGGCTGAAGTGACCAACCCTTCACTCGGAGTCGGATATGAAATTGCCTTTGCAGAAAATATGGACAAACCGGTGATCTGCATGTTCAGGGAATTATCCGGAAAGAAATTATCCGCGATGATCGCCGGCAACCCAAGCGTGGCAAAGATGACGTATACAAATATGTATGACTTTCAAACTACCCTCGATGAACTAATTGCTCGCGTTTAAAATCAATACAGTGAATATAAAGGTCAGGAAAGCCAATTTTGAGGATGCATCGAGTATCAACATCCTCAGCGCCCAACTCGGATACCCGGTTTCCTTGAATCAAACGAAACATAATCTGCAAGTCATACTCCCCAAACAGGATGAAGTTGTTTTTGTCGCCTGTATTGATGATACTATTGTGGGCTGGACCTATGTCTTCCTCGCCACAAGACTTGAATCTGGTGTTTCCTCTGAAGTGGGCGGACTCATCGTTGATGGAGAGCACCGGGACAAGGGAATTGGCCAACTTTTAATGGAGGAAGCCATCAAATGGGGGAAAGAAATGGGTGCGCCCCTTCTGCGGATCCGGACTAATGTGATCCGTAAAGACGCGCACCGATTTTATAAGCGCCTTGGCTTTGAAGAGGTCAAGGAACAAAAGATCCTGGAAATAAAACTAAGTGGTCCTACTGCGCCTTATTCGTCATAGCGTTCCAGCCGCTACTGGGTTTATTTGGCTCTCCATAATTGTCTTCGATCTTGATCGCCCCGTAAGTCAATGTCATGGTTTCCTGCGGTGGTTCGGTCCCGGCAAGCGCAATGTCAATTTTGGTTATAAAGACGGTACTGAGCGTAATGACCATAAATGGATCTGCCTGGCCCGGTTTGTAATAGTTAATGACCACTTTCTGGAAGTGTTGACCTGAGTATAGGCGCTGTTGTAATACAGTGGAGATCTTACCCCTTAGTTTGGTAAATGTAATGTCCTCCAATTTTGCTTTACCTGCTCCTGCTCCTGTCGTAGCGCTGCCGATGGTGGTTGCATTGGTAGATCCAACGGATAAGGATTGCAGCATTGTTCCTTTAACCTGGGATTTTCCCAGGTCACCATCAATTCCTTCAAAATTGATATAGATCTGTCCCATTAAATGCAGACTGAATTGCCCGCCCAGGATCAGCAATAAGGAGAATAATAGTTTTTTCATGTTTTTGTTTTTAGGTGTGATGAACTAAAGATATGATTAATCAAACATGGGTGGCATCATAACCAGCCTGATCGCCTGAAGAAATAGAACAACAGGCCACAGACACAAAGCGTCAGGCCCACGATCAGGGGGTATCCATAATGCCATCTGAGTTCCGGCATGAATTTGAAATTCATCCCGTAAAAACCTGCCACCATTGTTGGGACGGCTATGATCGCAGCCCATCCTGCAAAGCGTTTGGATACTTCACCGTGGGAAATAGAGATCAGCGAAAAATTAGCATCGAGTGCCGTGTTCAGCAACTCTCTAGCATTGTCCACCATTTCATTGATCCTTACGGCGTGATCATATACATCCCGGAAATAAGGCTGAACTTCTTCAGAAATAAACTTAAGATCGAATCGCATCAAACGGTTACTGATATCGATCAATGGGGAAACAGCCCGTTTGATCTCCAACAATTCTCTTTTCAGCGTATATATCTGTTCTGTTGTTTCCCTGCTGGGTTTTTCCTTGAATATTTTGTCTTCTATTTCTTCAAGGTCGAGTTCCAGTTCATGGATCACCGGGAAATACTGGTCCACTATAAAATCCATGACCGCATATAAAGCAAAACCCTGCCCTTTGCTTAGTAATTCAGGATTGCCCTCACAGCGGGCCCGTACATCGGCATAAGAAATACTGGATCCATGTCTTACAGTCACTACAAAATTGCTGCCCAGGAAGAAATGCGTTTCACCGAAGTCAATCCTGCGATGCTCACTATTGACATGGGCGGTACGCAATACGATAAAAAGGGAATCACCATACATCTCCAGTTTGGGACGCTGGTGCGCGACGTGCGCATCTTCAATTGCCAGGTCGTGCAAATTAAATTCATGCTGAACCTGTAATAATACTTCTTCGGAGGGTTCGTGGAGGCCTATCCAGACAAACTGACCGGGTTTGGCCAGCATATCATGAACTTCATGAAGTTCAACATTGGCAACGCGCTTGCCCTGGGAATAGGCAGCGCAGTTTACTACCTCTTTCATGAGTATTACAATATACAATCATCCACGCATTTGCCCGATAATTATTTGGCCTAAATTTGAAAAATAATATTGCGTTCATGAAAGAAACGGCGGCCCAGATCAGGTGGTTGATCAGCCAACACAGCGAGGCATTGTTGAATGGGGCTGACTCATCCATGGGTCACAAACCAGCTCCCCATCGCTGGAGTAAAAAAGAGATCATGGGACATATGATCGATTCCGCGCAAAATAATATCCGAAGATTTATTGTAGCGCAATACCAGGACAAACCGCATATTGTATATAACCAGGATCAATGGGTATCGATCAACCAGTATCAGACTTATGATGTAAAAACGCTGGTGGCGCTTTGGTCCGCATTGAATACCCAGATCGCTGTCATCCTGGAAGGATTATCTCCTGAGATGGAAAAAAAAGAATGTATGTCCGAGGACATACATTCGATCAAATGGTTAGCTGAAGATTATGTCAAACACTTGAAGCATCACCTGCACCAGGTGTTGGAGTTGGATCCGGTCGCCTATCCCTGATTAATTCTCCAGGGTGCCGCCATCCCTGAATGCCTTGAATACATTGATAAGGCTATCGCTTAGCTTAGCATGTTTGAACGGCATAAACCCACGATCAGTCGGGTTTAATTCAATTCTCCTGACGATTTCATTGATATCCGCTTTCACATTAGCGTAATTGTCATAAGCTTTCTTGTTGCCGCCTTTTGAGGGTACGTGGCAAGGCACGCAATTTCCCATGATCGCGGGAACAATATTGTTGGTATAGGTCACTTTAGCAACAGCAGGTGTAGTATCTCCTGTAGACGAAGTGGCCTTTTTGGAATGGCTGCAATAAGCAAAAAATAATACGGAAGAAATAAGGGTCATGAATAAAACAATTTTTTTCATATCGGTCATATTTAGCGATAAATATATCAAATTCTGTCGATACTTACCTTTGCGCCAATTTCATGCTTACCGGCACCGCGAAAACATACCGTAACGCCTATTCTGGCTTATCCCGCTCCACCTGGTTACTCTCATTGATCATGCTTATCAATCGAAGTGGTACGATGGTGGTTCCTTTCATGACCCTTTACCTTACCAGTCCTAAAATGGGTTATACGGTCGGTGAGGCCGGTATGGTCTTCGGGCTGTTTGGTTTTGGCGCTTTCACAGGAGCTTATTTAGGTGGAAGGCTCACCGATAAGATCGGATTTTATCCTGTACAATTATTTACATTATTCGGTGGCGGCATTCTTTTTATGTTATTGGGCCAGATGAAAACATTTCCACTCATCTGCACCTTCACATTCCTGCTGAGTTTTGTGAATGAAGCTTTCCGGCCCGCCAATTCAACAGCCATCGCCTTTTACAGTCGTGAAGAGAACCGGACCCGCTCCTATTCACTGAACAGATTAGCGATCAACCTTGGCTGGGCGATCGGCAGCGGCCTGGGCGGGATCCTCGCCCATTTTAACTATGAATTACTTTTTTGGGTGGATGGCATCACCAATATTTTTGCGGCTATCATCATGTTTCTTTTCCTGAAACCGGTTCAGTACAAACCATCCCAGCAAAAGATCGTTGAAGGTGAAGTGAAGAGATCGCCATTTAAAGACAAGACCTATATTTTTTTCGTGATCGTCACCATGCTATTCGCGAGTTGTTTTTTCCAGCTATTCACGAATATGCCTGTCTATTACAAAAAGGAATTGCATTTTTCTGAACCTTTTATCGGGTTGCTCATGGCCACCAATGGCCTGTTGATCGCACTGGTTGAAATGGTGCTGATCTATAAATTGGAAGGGAAGCGTCATCACCTCGACTATATTATTGCGGGCGTCTTTGTAGTGGGTGTATCATTTTTAATATTGAATAGTCCGGGTATGGGAGCAGTACTCGCGTTTGTAATGATCGGGCTCGTCACATTGGGAGAGATATTGGCCATGCCCTTCATGAATAGTTATTGGATCGGGCGAACACAATCGACCAATCGCGGTCAGTATGCTGCGCTCTATACAATGGCCTGGTCCGCCGCCCAAACTTTAGGTCCGATGGGTGGCGCACAATTGGCCCAATTAACCAATTTTCATATCCTATGGTGGGCCGTGGGGGGCTTGGCCATTATTGCATCATTGTCCTTTCTTAAACTTCGAAGCTCCTAATGGTTTGCAGCCTTTTCTTTAGGCTTGTCGTCCAATTTGTTTCCTACATTCCACTACATTTGTCAAAATAGACTTGAATGTACAGGCTACTTGTTCCTATCCTTATCTCTTTGATTTGCAACGTTTCCCATGCCCAGGCGCCGCAGCGTCCTAAATTGGTTGTGGGGATTGTAGTGGACCAGATGCGCTGGGATTATCTCTACCGGTATTATGACAGGTTTTCGGCAAACGGCGGGTTCAGGAGAATGTTGAACCAGGGTTTTTCATGTGAGAATACTTTGATACCCTATACACCCACTGTAACGGCACCCGGACATAGCTGTATCTATACCGGGTCAGTGCCGGCCATCAATGGCATCACCGGCAATATCTGGTGGGATTATGACCAGGGTAAATCGGTTTACTGTACAGACGATTCCACCGTTACTTCAGTGGGTAGCGATGATAAATGGGGTAAGATGAGCCCCCGGAAATTATTGGTCACCACTATCTGCGATGAGTTAAGAATGGCCACCAATTTTAAGAGTAAAGTCATTGGGATTGCTATGAAGGACAGAGGCTGTATACTTACGGCCGGCCATTCTGCAAACGCAGCTTATTGGTTTGATGAAACGACGGGTGATTTTATCAGTTCCAGTTTTTATATGAAAGAATTACCGGGTTGGGTAAAAGAATTCAACAACAAGAAACTGCCTGATAAATATTTTACACAGGGTTGGTCTACACTCTATCCCATAGAATCATATACGAACAGCACGGCAGACGATAAAAGCTATGAAACGAAAATGCTGGGAGCTGAGTTTAAAGTTTTTCCTTACGACCTGAAGAGTTTCGTGGGAAAAAAATATAATTCCTTATTGAATACCCCCTTCGGCAATACTTATACGCTTGAACTGGCTAAAGCCACGATCACTAATGAAAAGATGGGAATGGGCACGGCCACCGATTTCCTGGCCATCAGTTTTAAGTCCACTGACTATGTCACACATGCCACCGGGCCTAATTCTATCGAAACCGAAGATGTTTATCTGCGGCTTGACAAAGACCTTGGTGAGTTATTTGACCTGTTGGATTCAAAAATAGGCAAGGGACAATACACGGTTTTTTTATCTGCCGATCATGGCGTGGCGCAGATACCGGAGTTTATGCAGGAAAATAAGCTGCCGGGTGGAAGATTACAATCCTCCCGGTTAATTTCTAACCTGAATACATTATTGAAAGAAAAATATGGTGTTGAAAGGCTGGCAGTGGCCGGAGACAATTACCAGGTATATCTTAACCATGTTGCAATTGATTCTGCAAAATTGAATAAGACGGAGATCATTTCGACCACCGTGAGCTATTTACTGACATTGCCGGGCATCACCAGGGCTTTTGCTTTAGCGGATATGAATTCGATCACATTACAACCACGCATGCGCGAAATGCTAAGCAACGGATATTACCCGAGCAGGAGCGGTGATGTTCAGTATATCCTGGCGCCCGGATATATCGGCTCATGGTCGCAAACGGGAACGACACACGGAGGTGGATATGCTTATGACACCCATATTCCATTGTTGTGGTATGGATGGGGCATCAAACAGGGAAAACTAAACCGGGAGACGAACATGACTGATATCGCTCCTACCCTCGCGGCCTTGTTACACATACAGATGCCGAGTGGTTGCATTGGTAAAGTGATACCGGAGGTGATGAAATAAACTTTAGTAATTTTCTATATTGAACGTTAACAAGCAAATAAGTTTTATGAAAAGATCCACCTTTTTCCTACTGGCACTCCTCCTGACCGGAATGAGCGCATTTTCACAGCGCGTTGACAGTATCCGTTTCTTTTCCGATGAAAAACCGGTGAGGGTTGTTATCGAAACCGATTATAAGAAATTATTTGCCGAGACTAAGAGTGAAATGGTATTACCGGCAACAGTAACCATCACCTTTCCGGACAGCACTGTGATCAAAGAAGAGATCAAGATCAATACACGCGGAAAGACCCGTAAAGAACTTTGTAAAATGCCTCCTATCCAGGTAAATTTCAAAAATGCCACCTCTCCCCGCCTGAGTCCGCTGAAGAAACTGAAACTGGTCAGCGCCTGCGGCACCCAGGGAGATGATGCACAATACTTGCTGAAAGAAGCCTTGGCCTATAAGATCTTCAACATCCTCACTGATAAAAGCTTTCGCGTTAGGGTGGCCTATGTTACTTATAGCGACTCTAAAGGCAAAACCAGGACCTACACACAGCCTGGTTTCTTCATTGAAGACGTAGACGCAATGGCCAAGCGCAATAAATGCAAGCAAATAGAAGGACAGATGATCTACCAGGAACAAACAAACAGGGAACATATGACGCTGGTTTCCCTCTTTGAATACCTGATCGCGAATGCTGACTGGTCTGTCCCGGGGAATCATAATATCAAGTTGATCCGTGCCTCGAAGGATACAACCGCAAAGGCGTTTGCAGTGCCCTATGACTTTGACTACAGCGGCATGGTGAACACCCCTTATGCGATCCCGCCGGAGATCCTGACCATCACTTCTGTTCGCGAAAGAGCTTATCGCGGATTTCCAAGAACGATGGGTGAATTACAGGATGTACTTAAAGTATTTCGCGCAAAAAAGGATGATATCAAGAACCTGATCATGAATTTCGAAGGGTTATCCAAGTCGACCAAAAACGAGACCTGGGATTACCTGGAGGAATTTTTTGACCTGATCGAAAAGGAAAGCAAAGTAAAAGACATATTTATAGACAACGCGAGGACACGTTAACAAAAACAGACATGGAATTAAAAGAGCAATTTGACCAGGCCGTTGCGGAGAGCAAGAACCTGAGAGAAAAACCCAGCAACGAAACTTTGCTGCAGTTGTATTCATTATATAAGCAAGCGAGCGAAGGCGATGTCAACATTGACCCTCCTTCCAATCCATTTGATTTTGTCGCAAAGGCCAAGTATGATGCATGGGCAGGCTTAAAAGGCAGGTCAACCTCGGAAGCGATGAGTGAGTATATAGGTTTGATAGATAAGCTGAAGAGCAACTAGGAACCGGTCAGCACCTGTTCATACCATTTCGTAAACATCTTACCTACTTCCCCGTAGTTATATTTAGCGGATATGTGTTGGGCGATTGAAGCGTTGTTAAAATCGCTCTTGTAGGTCATGAACCAGATCATTTTACCGGCCAGGGCCTGGGGATCTTCTCCTTTTGCAAAAACGGCGTCTACTCCTTCCCGGGTATTTTCATGCATGACGGGAATATCACTCAGGATAACTGGTTTACCACAAGCCATGGCTTCAATGATCACGCATCCGAAAGTTTCGTACCTGGAATAAAGCAGCAGCGCATCGGCAGCCCGCACCCAATGTACCAGGTCTTCCTGGACCATTTCAGTTTTCATGATCACATTTTGTTCAATGCCCAGATCTTTTGCAAGGACCTCCAGCTGAGGTCTCGGTGGCCCGATCATTACCAGGCTTGCCATTTCATTACGTTTCAGGACGATGGCCAATGCCTTCAAAATATCTTCCGGATTTTTTTGATGATCCATTCCGGAGATGTGAATGAAGCTGGTAAATGGATCTTCAACTTTAGGAACCGGATTAAAAATATTTGTGTCTACCACATTGGGGATCACTGTAAAGTTCAATCCGGGGTGGATCTTACGGATCGCATTGCCCAGGTAAGAAGAAACCACACTGAATCCTTTGGCATCGTGAACAACTTTTTTCCATAATGACTTAAGATAAAATGGCCACTGCCTGAAATTAGGACGGGCTTCTTCAAGATAGGCTGTCCACTGTTCTGAAAGTACATAAGGAATACGCCATTTTTTCCAGATCCAGCGAGCGATCATACCCACTTTAGTCACAATATGAACATTGACAAGATCGGGGCTGCCATCTCTTTGAAAATGATTTTTGACGGCTTGCTTATATAAGCGGTTATAAATCTTGGAAGAAAAGATCTTATCAAACAGTTTGATCCGGTAATGGGGAGAGTAGTAATAAATGATCTTCTCTTTCAGGTTACCGGAAATGGTCTCCTCCATTAAAACATCCCGGGTAACCGATCCCGAAGGATCCCGGGTGATGAAGATCACCTGCAATGAATGATCGATCGATACGGCACGCGCATGGCGTTGCACAAAATCGCCATTGAATGGCTCCGTCCTGCACGGGTACCAACCCGGAAGCCAAAGTAGTTTCATGAGATCTCTTTTATAGCATGCCAGTCGTTTCTCTTCATGATAAAAAATTCAACCGGTGACCGTTGATAGGTGCCGCAAAACCTGGTCACATAATATATTGCTGTTGATCCATAAGCGATACTGCTGGCGATCGCCGCCCCTTTCAGGCCCTCCTTTGGGATCAACCATAGATCAAGTACAAAAACGAGGGCAAAGCAGAAAACAGATCCGTAAAGATTGACCAGCAATTTACCTTTTCCGGCATACCAGGAGGCCAGGATGATCGTGATCACAAACAAATAAAAACCCGGCACTAACCACCTGAATACTTCTACTGAACCGGCATAGGCGTCCCCGAACCATGCAGGAATAATATACGGAGCCAGCAACCATGCCATGACAGAAGTGGCGAAAAGACTGGTATTGATCAGCCGTAACAATGACAGGAGCTTATCCTCATTATATTTTTTTGCCTGGTCAGAAACCATCGGAAAAATAATGCTTGCTGCCAGGATCGGTATGGCCCATGTCAGTTGGTTAAGCCGGATGGCCAGGGCATATACCCCGAGGTCCGATGCACCTTTAAAATGATCGACTAACCAATAATCGACGCGGTAGGCCAGGAACTGAATCACATTCGTGACAAAAACAATAAACGAGTAACTAAAAAATGTTTTCAGGTCTTGTCGGTTGACACGAAGAAATTTTACGCTGACTCCTGAAAAAATATGATAGGAAATGGCCAATAAGATGGCCTGGGCCGTGATACTCGCAACATAAATACCCAGGTAAAACAGGGTGTTCTTTGTCGGCACATTGAAATAGTAATAAAGGAAAGCGGCCAGCGCCATTAGATTACTGAAAAGAATTACCCGGTTCGCCAGTGTATATTGATGGAGTCCATACAATAACGTAGTATACTTGTCGGCCAGGGTAATGACGAGAAGAAATACAACACCAATGAGTAAGTTGGAAATGGCTGCACCCTGGAAAAGCCAGTAACTTCCGGTCACAGTATACATGATCACTTCCACGATAACCAATAACAAAAGTTGGAATACAAAAACGCCATAGATCAAGGTCAGGATCTTGCCCTGGGAAAGTTTCTGTGAAGCGCTATGATAGATGGCACTCGATTCAGCCCCCAGGCAGGATACCAGGTTGAAGAAGGTGACATTGGCGATCAGCAGGGAAAGAATGCCAAAACCGGCTGTGCTCATCAGCCTGGTCAGCAATAGCATCACGAGGAAGCCCGTGATCATATTCAAACCACGGTAGACTATATTGCCGGCCAGGACAGACCTAAAGCTCAAGGATAGCTTGATTTACAATTAAAAACTTAAACCTTAGCACTGCGCTTTAGCGCCTTAATGATCTCGATGAATTCAATGGAATTCAGGGAAGCGCCTCCAACTAATCCGCCATCCACATCGGGACAGCCAAACAATTCTTTTGCATTTGAGGACTTAACACTTCCGCCGTAAAGAATAGAAATTTCATCTGCAACAGCTTTTCCATATTTCTGCTCCATGGTAGAACGGAGGTGCGCATGCATTTCCTGTGCTTGTGCTGTTGTGGCCGTTTTACCTGTACCGATAGCCCAAATGGGTTCATAGGCGATGATGATATTCTTCACTTTTTCCGCAGGCAGGTGGAAAAGCGATTCCTGGAGTTGTTTAGCCACGAACTGGTCCTGATGACCAGCTTCCCTGACAGCAAGTGGTTCCCCGCAACAGAAAATGGGTGTAATAAAGTATTCAAAGCAGAGATTTACTTTCTCCGCTAATTGCTGGTTGCTTTCGTTGAAATATTCCCTGCGTTCACTATGCCCGATGATGCAATAATTAACAGCCAGGGAGTGTAACATTTCGCAGGAGATCTCCCCGGTGAAGGCGCCTGACCGCTGGTGATGACAGTTCTGTGCAGCCACCTCATAATTAGTTTCATCTTCCACTTCGCTGCGGGTCATGATCAGGTAAGGAAATGGCACGGCAAACAGCACTTTTTGTGATAAACCCAATCGAATGTCTGCACCCAGTATCTCATCCAATAATTTTTCCCCTTGCTGGTAACCCAGGTTCATTTTCCAGTTTGCTGCTGCGATCTGTTTTCTCATTGATACGTTGATTTTGCCTAAAAGTTATCAAAGATATACTTCAGAATGCTTTGTTCATTAGCCGTCACTGCCGATCCCTTCAGTTTTTTCCATCCTTCAATATCCGCCATCGCTTTGGAAAGATCATATCGATGCAGCCCTTCGCTTCCCCATGAAAAACTAGGAATATATTTTGGTGTAAGTCCCGTGCCGAATACATTACAGCAAACGCCGATGACCGTTCCGGTATTGACTGCAGTATTGACGGCGGTCTTTGAGTAGTCACCCATGAACATACCACACTTAGAACCGGCCGCGACTTGTCCGCCTGGCGTCCATATCCGAACTTCTCCTGCATTGTTCTTCAGGTTCGAATTAGTAGTACCGGCTCCCAGGTTACACCATTCCCCGATCACTGAATCTCCCAGGTAACCATCATGTGCCTTGTTGGAATAGCCAAACATCACGCTATTCTTGATCTCACCACCAGCTACGCAACGGGGTCCTAAAGTGGTCGCTCCATAAACTTTGGTTCCCATTTTCAGACATGCCCCCTCTCCCATCGCAAATGGCCCCCGGATGATCGATCCATCCATGACTTCCGCATTTTTACCAATATAAATAGGTCCGGTAGCCGCATTCAATATGCAATTTTCCACGATCGCTCCTTTTTCAATGAATATTTGAGATGGTTTCACCACCCTGTTCGATCGGGGTATTGGTTTCGACTTCTTTTTCTTTAAGAGTGCAAAGTCCTGGCGAATGGCCCAGTCGTTGAGTTGAAAAATATGCCAGGGATAATTGATGATACGCAGCTCCTCATGAAGGGGAATCGCTCTTTTGACACGGATCTTATGCTTTTCGCTCACTTCATGCCGGCTGAACCGGTAAGCAATGCCGGTACTGTTTCCGGAAGAAATGAATTCGCCGTTCTTTAATTTTTGAGCCGCTTTGACCAATGCGGGGGTGGGTAACAGATTGCCATGGATCACGAAACAATCACCGTCTGCCGCTGCTTCATCAATATGGACAGAGCGATCCAGGTCCTTATAATCATCCTCTTTCTTGTCAAAGGAAGGATAGCCGAGCATTCGCTCCCACTTTTCCCTGATGGTGAAAATGCCTACACGGATGTCCTGGATCTGCCGGGTGAGCGTAAATGGATGCAGGTTCTCTGGTTGGCAGAATTCCTCCGTGAAAATGATCTTATACATCAAATAAAATTACCAATAAAAAAACCCCGAAGAAGAATCTCCGGGATTTAAAGTATAGCCATGAAAAACAAAACTTATTAAGATCAGCGATTGAAGTCGAACTGAAATTAAGTATTTATTTTTTCTTCTCGTATTTTCTTTTAAACTTATCGATACGACCAGCAGTATCTACCAATACGTTCTTTCCGGTGAAAAATGGATGCGAAGTGTTGGATATTTCAAGCTTTACCAGGGGATACTCATTGCCATCTTCCCATTTGATCTTTTCCTTTGATCCAGCGGTAGAACGACTAAGAAAGGCATGCCCATTACTCATGTCCTTAAAAACAACTAACCTATAGCTTTCGGGGTGAATTCCTTTTTTCATAACTCGATGATTTTTAGCTAGATAAATAAGAGTGAAGTGCTTTCTAGCCCTTGAAAACGAATAATTTAGGCGGCAAAGTTAAGGAAAAAATCAATTCTATAATCAAGGATTACCCCCCTTTAGGGGAAGGGGGCAAAATACGAAAGCACCAGATCCAGTTATCGTACCTGCTTGCGCCTGTACATCAACTTTCCTAGTGCTTTCAGGATTGACTGATTTCTTTTGACGGAACTCAGTCTCCCCATGCATTCTTTTTTGTTTCCAAAAAATCGTGCAGTTGTAAAACGAATATACATTCCATCTACCTGACTCACCAAATATTTGCGCCTGATGATATGCACTTGTTCCGCACATGCTTATCCCAAAAAAACTTCAAGTTATCCAGATTTTAGCTGCGCATATTCACAAATTGGAGCGGAAATTCCAGGCCCGCGTTCTTACAGAGCTGGATCACTGCCTGGAGATCGTCAATTTTCTTTGCCGTTACCCTGACGAGGTCGTCGTTAATGGAGGCCTGGACCTTTAATCCCGAGTCTTTAATGATCTTCACGACCTTCTTGGCATCTTCCTGGGCGAGTCCATTCCTGACCTTCACTTCTTTTTTCCAATCCTTGCCGCTTTGATAACCCTCCTTGCTCATATCGAAAGCCTCCGGGGCGATACCCTGCTTATGTGAACGGCTCACTAACACATCCAGGAGCTGTTTCATTTTCATATCACTTTCTGTTTCCAGCTTGATGACGAATTCCTTCTTATCAAGATCGATCACGACATGAGATCCCTTGAAGTCAAACCTGTTCGTGATCTCTTTGGAGGTTACATTCACGGCATTATCCAATGCCTGGAGTTCTACTTTACTTACGATATCAAAAGAAGGCATGATGGGAAATTATAGATTAAAGATATAAGAAGATTTAATATGCTAATTGATTACCCCTTTAGGGGGCCAGGGGGCAAAAAAAGTCCCTCCTGGAAAGGAAGGACGGCTCCTGTACTAAAACGTACATGAGAAAACTTAGGTGAATATGGTCAGTAATAAGTTAGGATACTATTGAAATATGACAACCTTCGTAGTTTGCGTGATAAAGGGTGGCAAATGTGAAAGGACGTTAACAATTGAAAAAGTCTGAGATCAAGAGGTCATCTCTAAATCTCAGACTCAATATTTATTTAGAACTTAGAATTAGTTATCAGTGCCGGTTTTCACCCTGCTTGATTCATCAGCAGCGCCGCTATTCCTTCTTTTTGCGCCACCTGTTTTACCCTTGCTGAAGCGATAGGTAAAGTTCAGGTTAGCCACCCTGGAATCTCTTTGTTGTTGGAATGTAGCGTCAATATTGCTGAAGCGGCTTTCTCCCCTGGCTTTATTGGTCAGGAATACATCGCGCAAACTGAACCTGACAGATCCTTTGCCTTTCATGATCTGCTTGCTAAGCGCAATATTCATCTGGCCGATTCCGAAGATCTTGAAGATCCCTTCAACGGCTGGTGTCCTGTAAAAGCCACTCACCTCCGCAGTCCAGGTCTTGGCAAACTTCATTTGATTGGTGATGTTGATCAGGCCTGATGTACCACCCTTTTCTACATAATCGCCGTTGACAATCCCCTTATACAAATTATTATAAACGTTTACATAGAAATTTGCTGTCCACCACTTGGTCAAAGGACCACCCGCACTAATGGCTACTCCATACTGGCGTTGTTTGGCAATGTTTGATTTCTTGATGAAAGTCTGGTTCTCATCCACATGCTGTTCCAGTACTTCTGTAATGATATCAGTCGTATTGGAATAATTCAGCGTGGTGGTGAGAAATCCTTTATAAGTGTGACTGAGTTCGATATTATGGCTGAACTGGGGCTGCAGGTCAGGATTACCCTGCTCAAATGTGTATTTATCCAGGAACAGGATGAATGGATTCAGGTCTTCATAATCAGGGCGACTGATACGACGACCATAATTCATGACAAACGTGTTCGTCTTATTGAGTTCGTATTGAATATAGACGGTGGGGAACAATTGCGTGTAATGACGGGAGAATTTCTGATGAGTTGTCACCTGGTCGCCATTGGAATTGGTGTTTTCCACGCGCAAACCGAATTGACCGCTCCATTTCTTGCCTAATGGTCTGCTGTAATTGACATAGGCAGCATTCACATTCTCGTCATAGACGAAATGATTGGAACGACCGATATCCCTCACTTTTTGACCGTTCTGCAAACTATCATATACCGCGTTGTTATCTGTTTTCACGAAACTGGTCTTGGCACCCATTTCAAATTTGGCACCGCCCTTTAACGGCTTTGAGTAGTCGATCTTCGCTGTGAAAATGTCAATGTTCTGGGGCAGATCACCTAATAAAGTATCCGGTATGTCGTTCGGAACGCCATTGGCACCGAAATAAGCGTTTACCAGTTGCTGGCTGTTTTGGCTACGATAGCCAAGATAATCCACGTCGGCAGTTAACTCTTTACCTGTTGAATCGTACACATGGCGGAAATTCAGGTTACCGCTAAAGTTCTTCCATCTTTTTTCATTGCTGGTACGTGCGCGGGTATTGCTTTGCAGTACGTGATTCTCATCATAGATCAATACATCACTCGTGTTGGTGAAAGTACCCGGACTGCTGAATCCACTGAAGACACCGCCAATGGTCGTTTTATTTGAAACAAAATAATCAAACCCGACTTTTCCATTGATAGACCTGTTGTGGTCGTTCAGCCTGGATTCCTGTTCGAAATAAGATTTCAGGATCTTGGTGCCGGCATCAATGAATTTTCTTTGGATATCAAGATCGTTCGGATTCTGGCGATTGCTGTATCCGATGTTGGTGAACAGGTTGACTTTATTCTTGCGATAGTTGAAATTGAATGATTCGTTGAATTTAGGTGTGCGGCCCTGTCCATAATTCAATGAAAGGCTGCCGCTATGACCCATGGTGTTGGTCTTCTTCATCTTGATATTGATGATCCCGCTGTTACCTGCTGCATCATATTTAGCAGGAGGATTGGTCATGATCTCGATCTGGTCCAGTTGGTTGGCGTTCATGTTGCGCAACAGGTTGGCCAGGTCCGAACCCGATAAGTAAGAGGGTCTGCCATCAACAAAGATCTTCACGCCCTGTTTTCCTTTCAGGCTGATATTACCGTCTTTGTCAACAGTCACGCCCGGTGCCTTTTCCAGGACTTCCAACGCAGAAGAACCAACGTTGGTGATGGAAGCTTCTACATTAACAATGGTACGATCAAGCTTTTGTTCGATCAAAGGCTTCTTTGAAACCACTGTAACGCCTGCCACTGTTTTGGCAGCAGGAATGAGTTCAATGGTCTTTATAGTTACTTCAGGATTAGTCGCAGTGATCTCGATCGGTTCTGACAATCCTTTTTCATGACCCACAGCGGTGATGGAAACGAAATATTTTCCTTCAGCCACTGATTCAAATACAAATTTTCCTGTCTTATCAGCAACACTCATCTTGGCTACTGAAGAATCTTTGGATCTCAAGAGCGTGATGGTGGCTGATTCAATGGTCTTGGTGTTACCGTCGATGACGGTCCCGCTGATCTTGCCTGGTTTTGCCTGCGCATTAGCTGTGAACGAGAAGGCTGTGAAGGCCAGAACGAAGAGGGTGATTAGCTTTTTCATTTCAATGTTTATTAGTACTTGTTTTTAGTTATTACAGCACAAAGATAGGTACTTTGCATTACATAGAACATTGTTTTGTACCTAATTTGCTATAAATCGTGATAAACGGCAGTTCAGAGAATTACAAGTGGGACGCTAAACCGGGAATGGGGTTACAATCTCATGACATTTTGGGATGAACGGCGGCCAGAAGCATTTAGCGGTAAATTACAGGCCGAATTCCTTTTTGATATCATCATGGTAGGTCCTGCCGGAAATGATCCTGGTTCCGGCCTTATCCTCCATAATAAATTGGTACCGGCCGTTAAAATGGCGGTGCATTTCCCTGATTTTCTCCCTGTTTATGATGTAGGATTTCTGGATCCGGAAGAATTGGGAAGGTAGTTTCTCGGTAAGGGTGGCAAGGCTTTGGTCAGTCAGGTGTTTTTGGCCTTCGGTGGTATATATATATACATATTTATCCTGGGCCTCGAGGTAGGATATACTTTCAAATCTCAGCAGTGTGATCCTGTCCCCGGTGCGAATAGGAAGCGCTGTGGCTTTCTGCGGAGCCCGGAATTGACGAATGATCTCTTGTAAACTATCGATCTCTATGGCCTGGTTCACTTTTCCCAGTTGCCTTAATTTCTCGATGCTGTAATTCAATCGCTCCTCTTTGATCGGCTTCAATAAATAATCAATAGAAAAAGTTTCAAAGGCCTTGATCGCGTATTGTTCGTAGGCGGTGGTGAAGATGATATTGGGCCGGCTACTCAATCGCTCGATGACTTCGAATCCTGTAAGATCGGGCATCTGAATATCGAGAAAGATAAGATCGGGTTTAAGTTCTTCAGTCCGCGCGATCGCCTCTCTCCCATTCCCTGCCTCCCCGATCACCTCAACGATATCTTTATGAACCTCCAGGAGATTTTTCATCAACCTTCTTGCAGCAGGTTCATCATCGATCACTATGGCTTTATACACCGGGTTCATTTTTCATGAGTTTATTGACTTGAATGAGTACCTGCTTTTGGGGATGATTCATAAAATGAATGGCATATTGGCCAGGGAATAACAGATCCAGCTTGTCATAAATACTTTTTAGACCATAACCCGGCAAGAGTTCCTCCGGGAAAGGAGGGCCATTATCTCCTATTTCTATCTCCAATACCTGGTGCTTCATGCGTACATTGATCAGGATCTCCGTCATTTGGCCGGTCGCCTTTAATCCGTGTTTCACTGCATTTTCAACAACGGTCTGCAATACAAATCGCGGAACAAGCCAATGCATGGCAGCGTCTTCTGAATGGATCGAATAGTTTAATTTATCCTCGAAGCGGATCTTTTCGATCTGCAGGTAGACTTCCGCCATTTCCAATTCCTCCCTGACAGTAGAGAAATTATGATCGCTATAATTAATGCTATACCTGAAAAGGTCAGCCAGCGCCACAGTCATCTTTCTCGCTTTTTTACCATCGGTAATAGAAAGGTCGGCTATTGAATTCAGGGCATTGTATAAAAAATGAGGATTGATCTTGGAGTGCAGGGCATCCAGTTCAGCCTTTGTCTTCATTGCCTGCAGCCTGGACACTTCAAGTTCTTTTTCATTTAATTTTCTTTTCCTGTCCAGGTCAACATAACTCATGGTGACGTAGATCAACCCGGTCATCACGCCGGTATAAAAATTATAGAGGATCGTGAATTCAATCCCTTCAAAATTTCCCTTATTGCCGATCAAATTCATTGAAACCCCCGCTACAATACATCCGGTTACGATCGTCGTGAGGACGATCGTCATTTTGGGGCGGAAGGATAATGACTTGAACCAGGCTTGCTGGATGACCAGCCAGGTGACATTGAATACAAATATTGCTTCCAGGATGATGACGGCCGACATCTTCAGGTAATAATGGATCAGCTTCGCACTGGCCGCCGCTTTGTGGAAGTCGGGATAAAAAGGACAAAGTGAATAGGCGATGCAGAGTGCGATCAGCACAACTGCTATATTCTTACGAAGAAGTTCATTGCCGATCCAGCGCGTAAAAAGCCTGTTGAATTTGGCCAACAGGTATAGTCCCGCTACCAGCATCATTGCTGAAAACAGGATCAGGCCAACAAGATGAATGAATTTCGGCTCGTTCATTTCCTATGCCCTCGCTCCGCCGAAGCTACGCGGAGGCGCAGCAAATTAATCAATGGGCTCTGAAACAAGCTGTTCACTTCGTCAACTGCATGATTTAAGGAGTGAACGGAGTATATTGCAAACAAAATTTCTCCTTGGTTATTGATTTCAGGTCTGATACGGTGACGAAACCCTCCCCGGCCATGCTCAAAGCGATGTCTTCAGCCAGGGTAGGCGACGATGTTTTTGGCGAGGATCCCTCGATCAATGAATTGGAATCCATGGCAGCTGCTATGTTTGGGATGGAGGCGGCCGTTTTTTGTCCTTCCGGCACCATGACCAACCAGATCGCGATCAAATGTCACACGCAGCCAGGTGATGAGGTCATTTGCGATGAGTCTTCGCATGTTTATCAATATGAAGGCGGCGGTATTGCATTTAATTCCGGAGCATCCGTAAAATTGATCCTAGGAGATCGCGGAAGGATATCTTCAGAACAGGTAGCGGAGGCCATCAATCCCAATGACAACCATCGGGCAAGAACCAGCCTGGTCAGCCTCGAGAATACATCTAATCGCGGAGGAGGATCCTGTTATGATTTTGCAGAGATCCAAAAGATCGGGGAGATATGTAAAGAACACAAGTTGTTATTTCATATGGATGGCGCCAGGTTATTCAATGCACTGGTAGCGAAAAAAGAATCGCCGAAACAATATGGATCCACTTTCGATTCGATCTCTCTTTGTCTTAGTAAAAGTCTCGCCTGCCCGGTTGGTAGTTTATTATTGGGCAAAAAAGAAATGATCACGAAGGCCAGGCGCGTTCGCAAAGTTTTTGGCGGCGGCATGCGGCAAGCCGGTTTTATCGCGGCTGCCGGTATTTATGCATTAGAAAATAATATTGAACGGCTGGCTGTCGATCATGCACACGCAAAGACACTGGCTGCATCGATCGAGAAGAATCCCATCGTGAAAATGATACTCCCGGTTGAAACGAATATTATCATTTTTGAACTGAAGGATGGGCATTCACCTAAAGAACTGGTGGCGCATCTGAAAGAGCAGGGTATTCTTGGATATGCCATTTCATCTAAACGCGTCCGTCTTGTACTGCATCTTGATATCAGCGAAGAAATGGTGAAGAAAGCTTGTGCCGTTTTCGAGACCATATCTTAACTAACCGTTATTTTTGAACAAAGATGGCTATGCTCCCCAGGATCAATCCTCTCCATACAAATGCCTGGAAAAATCTAAGCGCGCATTTCGCGGAAATGGAAAAGGTCCACATGAGGGATCTCTTCAGCGCAGATCCCGGAAGATTTGATCGTTTCTCTATTGTCAACAAAGACCTGGTATTTGACTATTCAAAAAATATCATCACGGAAGAAACCATTCAACTACTGATCAAACTCGCGGAAGAAAGCAAATTGAAAACGGCCATGGATGCCATGTATAATGGAGATGCAATCAATGGCACAGAGCAACGATCAGTCCTGCATATCGCGCTCAGAAACTTTTCCGATCGACCCATGGCTGCCGGAGGCAAGGATGTAATGCCTGCAGTGAAAGCGGTATTGGCCAAAATGAAAAAATTCTGCAAGGCAGTCCATGAAGGAAAGTTCAAGGGCTATACCGGTAAGCGGCTCAAATACATTGTGAATATCGGCATCGGGGGGAGCGATCTCGGACCTTATATGGTCACTGAAGCCCTTCGTCCCTATAAGCTGGATGACATCGAAACATTTTTTGTTTCAAATGTGGATGGTACACATCTCGCCGAAACATTGAAGAAGGTAAAACCTGAGCAAACATTGTTCCTTATTGCTTCCAAGACCTTTACCACGCAGGAAACAATGACCAATGCCTTCAGCGCCCGCAAATGGTTCCTGAAAAAAGCGAAACAGGAAAAACATATCGCCAAACATTTTGTAGCGTTGTCGACCAACCTGCAAGAAGTAGAGAAATTTGGGATCGACAAGAACAATATGTTCGAATTCTGGGACTGGGTGGGCGGCCGGTATTCATTGTGGAGCGCAATCGGTCTTTCTATTGCCCTTACGATCGGCTATAAGCATTTTGAACAATTACTGAAAGGCGCCCAGGACGCAGATCAGCATTTTATCAATACCCCGTTTGAGAAGAATATTCCCGTACTGATGGGACTGATCAGTTGCTGGTATATTAATTTCTTTGGTGCACAGAGCCAGGCCATCCTTCCATATGATCAATACATGCACCGTTTTGCCGCTTATTTGCAACAGGCAGATATGGAAAGCAATGGGAAATCGGTGGATAGGAATGGTGAGAGAATAGCATACCCTTCCGGACAGGTCATCTGGGGAGAGCCGGGTACCAATGGCCAGCATGCTTTCTACCAATTACTTCACCAGGGAACACCATTGGTGCCTTGTGATTTTATCGCACCGGCTATATCGCATAACCCGATGGGTGATCATCACAAAAAATTGTTGGCAAACTTTTTTGCACAGACACAGGCATTGATGGCAGGCAAGACAAGCGATGAAGCAGCAAAAGAATTAGCGGACCAGGGATGGACAAAGGAACAGGTCGCAAAGCTTTTGCCTTTTAAGGTTTTTGCAGGAAATAAACCAAGCAATTCATTCTTATATAAAAAGATCACCCCCTTCTCATTGGGTCAGTTGATCGCCTTCTATGAACACAAGATCTTTGTCCAGGGCGTTATCTGGAATATTTACAGCTTCGATCAGTGGGGCGTCGAATTGGGAAAACAACTGGCCGGAAAGATCCTTCCTGAATTAGATGCTAAAGAAAGTACCAGGACCATGGATTCTTCTACCAATGGGCTCCTGAATGCCTATAAGCAAATGAAATAAAATCGTACTTCGTAATTCGAATTACCATTTGTCGACTTCCTCAGTAGAAGAATCGGCAGATGAAGTATTAGCCGCAGCCACGGGTGCAGGTTCTTCCACTTCTTGTGGAGTTGGAACTTCCCTGGTTTCTGTTGAAGTATTTACAGGGGCTGCATGAGAGACACCGTTGGATTCTTCAGGCTGTTCATCGTGGTTGAAAGCATCGAAATCGAAATTGGGCATTAACTCTGTCTTGACATAGTCAACCGCCTCTCCCAATGCTTTGATGAATTTGTTGAAGTCTTCTTTATAAAGAAAGATCTTGTGCCTGTCGTATCCGTTATCGTCGAATCTTTTTCGGCTTTCCGTGATGGTGAGGTAGTAGTCATTGCCCCTGGTGGCTCTTACATCGAAAAAATAGGTCCTTCTCTTCCCGGCCCGGATGCGTTTGCTGTAAATGCTCTCGAGCTTTTTGTCATTATTCTCGTAAGTCACTGTGTAAGTTTTTAGCAGTTAAGGAATTGCCTTGGTTATCTACAAATATAGTGTTGTTTTTGAAACAGCCAAAGGAGCTTACAAAGTTGATGATGAAAATAACCTTCTCATTCTCAGAGTCCTGCAGGCGTTTCCAGGTCAGTTTCCCATCCACCAACCTTCAATTCCCTAACGTCTTCCGTCTCCTGTTCCTGTTGCTTTGCATATAAGCCGGCGTAATAACCGTTAAGACTTATCAATTCATGGTGCCTACCGGTTTCCACGATTTTGCCGTCTTCCAACACGATGATGGAGTCGAAATCAAACAAGGAAAAGATCCGGTGCGTAATGATGATGGCTGTTTTATTACTCAGGTATTGATTGAGGTTTTGAATGATCTCCTTTTCCGTCCGGGCATCTACCGCACTCAGGCAATCGTCGAATATGACGAGCTTGGGTTCCTTGATCAATGCCCTGGCAATGGATATTCTTTGCTTTTGTCCCCCGCTTAACGTAACACCTCTCTCCCCTATCATGGTTTCATATTGCTGCGGAAACGACATGATCTCTTTATGAATACAGGCCAGTTGGGCGGCTTGCTGAACTTTTTCTTCATTCGCTTCCTGGAAGCCAAATCGAATATTGTTAGCTACGGTGTCGCTGAATAAGAAAACATCCTGGGGAACATAGCTGATCTGTTCACGCATAGATCTGAGCGCTGCCTGACGAAGGTTGATGCCGTCCAGTTCAATCACACCACTACTCACATCATACATTCTCAATAATAGCTGGGCGATCGTTGATTTTCCACTGCCTGTTCTGCCTACGATGGCTATTTTTTGTCCGCTCTTTATCTCCAGATTGAAATCGCTGATCGCCAGTATACCCGTGTGAGGATAAGTGAAATTGACTTTTTCAAATTTGATATGTCCATTTACCTGCATCGGAACCGGAACCGGCGGGTCGGCAATAGCTGGTTTAGTCAAAAGGAATTCATTGATCCTCTTTTGTGAGGCAGCCGCGCGCTGGATCATACTGGCAGTCAATCCAATGGCACTGACAGGAAATGTAAGCATGCTGATATACATTACGAATTCTTTCCAGCACATTGGGATCCTAAGCTTAGAATTCCACGTGGACAAGTTGTCGCGG
>JADMIO011560730.1_pt1 | contig 22830 bp, 15 predicted proteins | sample 8958161 | NCBI WGS metagenome assembly JADMIO01 (sample SAMN16585339, study PRJNA669376) | soil metagenome | isolation source: Crop rotation soil | place: USA: Cullars Rotation, Alabama | collected 2011 | reverse complement strand
CCAGACGTGCCTCGTTGTAGCCGCGGCCGAGGAGCCACTCCGATGCGGGCGGCCGGGCGTTCGCCTCGCGCAGCCGGGCTCGGAGGTCGGGCAGGCTCCGGGCGCCGCGCAGGTCGACCAGCGTGGTCAGCAGGTGGCCGATCTTCCAGATGTGCGCGTGGGCATCGATGAACCCGGGCACGACCGTGCGCCGGCCCAGGTCGATACGCCGCGTCGCCGGCCCCGCCGACGCGAGGACATCATCCGCCCGTCCCACCGACACGATTCGTCCAGCCCGCACTGCCAGTGCCTCGGCCGCAGGCTGCCCCGCGTCCTGCGTGAGCAGAACGCCGTTATGGACGACCAGGTCGGGAACCGGGGGTGTCACCGCGCCGTCGCGACCTGCGGGCGCATCGCATCGACATGCGCGATGGCGTCCCCGATGATCTGCAGGCCTTCGTGGAGCTGCTCGTCCGTGATGACGAGAGGCGGCAGCAGCCGGATGCCGTTGGTGTAGAGGCCGGCGCGCATCGCGATCACGCCCAACTGGCAGGCGCGGCGGATCACGGCGAGCGTCTCCTCGGGCGCAGGCTCCTTCGTCTCGCGATCCTTGACGAACTCGGCCAGCATCATCGACCCGAGGCCCCGGACGTCGCCAACCAGTTCGGAGCGGGCCTTCCACCCGTTCATCGCCTCGCGCATGATGTCGCCGATGCGTTCGACGCGGGCGAGGAACGAGGGCTGCCGGATGATTTCGATCGCCTTGATCGCAGCCACGCAGGCGACCGGATTGCCGCCATAGGTGCCGCCCAGGCCGCCGACGTGCGAGGCGTCCATGATGTCGGCCCGCCCGGTCACGGCGCTGATCGGCATGCCGGCACCGAGGGACTTGGCTGTCACGACAAGGTCGGGAACGACCCCCGAGTGCTCGATCGCGAACAGTTTGCCGGTGCGGCCGAACCCGCTCTGCACCTCGTCGGCGATCATGACGATGCCGTGTCGATCGCACAGCTCGCGGATCCGACGCAGGAACCGGAAGGGCACGGGCACGAAGCCGCCCTCGCCCTGCACAGGCTCGATGATGATCGCGGCGACCTCCGATGGATCCATCTGCGCGGTGAACGCGTCCTCCAGGTGGCGCATGGCCCAGTCGACGTACTGGTCGGGCGTCATGCCCTCCGGGACCCGATAGAGGTTCGGCATCGGGAGCCGTACGATCTCCGACGCGTAGGGGCCGAACTTCTTCTTGAAGAGGGCGTGCTTGCTCGTCAGGCTCAGCGTCAGCAGCGTCCGGCCGTGGTAGGCCCCTTCGAAGCAGATGATCCCGGGGCGTCCCGTGTAGGCCCGCGCCAGCTTCACGGCGTTCTCGACACTCTCGGCCCCGATGTTGGCGAGAATCGACTTCTTCGGGCCGTCACCCGGTGTGATCTCGTTGAGCAGTTCGCAAAGCCGCACGTACGAGTCGTAGGTCGCGACCATCGCGCACATGTGGATGAGGCGTGCGGTCTGCGCCTGCACGGCCTCGACCACGGCAGGCGGACAATGGCCGACGGCGAGCACGCCGATGCCGCCGACGAAGTCGAGCAGCGTGTTGCCGTCGACGTCGTAGACCAGTGCGCCCTCGGCGCGCTCGATGGCGACGTCGGTCGCTTTGCCGAGGCCCGAGGCGACGGCGCTCGCGCGCCTCGCCACCATCGCCCGGCTGTTGGGTCCCGGCACTTCCGTGACAAGTCGAATCGCGCCCACTTGTGCCTCCCGTCGGTCTTTGATGACCGTGCCAGATAGTAATCGACCTACGGCGCTTCCTGACTCGCCGCGGGACGCCGGGCGCCGACGACGTTTTTCGACGCGGGGAGCACGATCAGCACGCTGTAGTTGTCGCAGACCGGATCGTTCAGATAATTGGGGAGCAGCGCGCGCAGCTCGAAGCCCACCCGCTGCTGGACGGACAAGGTCGGATCGGTGATGCGCCCGCTTACCAGTGCCTCGTAATACTCCTCGGCCGACATCCGATCCTTGACCGCGCCGTAGCCACTCATCATCCCCGCCGTCACCTGCCCCTTCAAACCGAGCGCCCACACCAGCTCCTGGCGCGCCGCGTAGAGCGCGTGGGCAAGGCCGCGGCCCCGGTAGGCCGGGTGGACGCCGACGTCCGCCCCGTACAGCCAGTCCCCGTCCGGCTCGTGCGACGTCAGCCAGCCGCCCTGGATGATGTCGCCGAACGTGTGGTTCGTGTGCCCGAAGTCGAAGTGCAGCCGGATGGTCGCAGTCGCCGCCACGACCCGTTGGTCGTCGAGGCCGACGAACTGCCCCTCGGGAAACAGCTCCAGGTGCTTGCGGTAATGGGCCGCCTTGAACCGCTCGTCGTCGGCCAGCGTCGGGAAAACCACCCGCTGCAGTTCCTCGAGCTGCTCGGCGTGGTTCGGCCGTGCCGAGGTCACGACCAGGCTGTCCGACAAGATACGGTGGTAGGGCAGGAAGGTGCCGGTCACGGAATCTCCGGGCGGATTTCGGCCCACTCTACCCCAACTGGCCGGCGTATCATCGAACCCGCTCGTTGACCGCGGACATCCCATGCGCCCTCTCCCACGACTCCTCCTCGCCGGCCTCGTGCTCGGAAGCCAGGCGACCGCGCAGGTCGCCGTCCAGGGGCGGCCAGCCGATCTCGTCTATCGTCATGGCCGCGTCTACACCGCCGATCAAAACGACCGCATTGTGAACGCCGTCGCCATCCGTGAGGGCCGTTTCGTCTATGCCGGCGACGATGCCGGTGCCGCCGCGCTGATCGGACCGGGCACGCGTGTGGTCGATCTCGAGGGTGGATTCGCCATGCCCGGGCTCATCGACGGTCACATGCACCCGCTCGAAGGCGGCCTGCGTCAGATTCACTGCTCGCTGAACTACGAGGCGCTGACCGTCTCCGAGTTCCGCGCCCGGATTCAGGTCTGCCTCGACGAGAACCAGCGCCGCGAACCCGACGGCTGGCTGGAAGTGGTCAGCTGGTTTCAGCAGAGCATGCGGCCGGACGGAACGGTCGCGGATCGGTCGATGCTCGACAGTCTGAACACGAGGCGTCCCATCCTCGTGCGCGACGCGTTTGGCCACACCGTGCTCGCCAACTCGAGGGCGCTGGCGTTGGCGGGCATCACGCGTGCGACGACAGATCCGGCGGGCGGCAAGATCGAGCGCGACGCTCGGGGCGAGCCGACCGGCCTGCTCCAGGACAACGCGTACGCCGTCTTCGACAAGCTCCTTCCGCCGCCGAGCGCGGAGGAGCAGATCGCGGCTGCCCGGGCGGCCTTGAAGGCGATCGCGGCCCAGGGCGTCACCTCGGTGCTGGATGCCGATGCCAGCGAATCCACGCTCGCAGCGTTTCGCGCCGTCGAGCAGGCGGACGGGCTCACCGCGCGCATGGACTTCGCCCCGCAGATTCACATCGAAGAAAGTAAGGACCCGGCCGGCGCAATCGGCCGCATCGAGCGGCTTCGCCAGGCGTACGACGAGGGCAACCCGATCCCAACCCCGCGAATGACCGTCCGCCACGCGAAGCTCTTTCTCGATGGCGTGATCGCCGGTCCGGCCTTCACCGGCGCCATGCTGGAACCGTATCTCGTCAACGCGGGCACGCCGGCATCACCGAAATGGCTGCCAGGCCCCAGTCGGGGCCCCGACCCCTACTTCGCGCCCGGACCGCTCGCCGATCTGCTGATCGCGCTCGGACGCGCCGGCTTCGATCCACACCTGCACGTCGACGGCGATCGCGCGGTCCGTGCCGGATTCGACGCCGTAGAGGCTATGCGCAAGGCACTCCCTGGCCGCGACATCCGGCCGGGCTTCGCCCATGCCGAAATCGTCCACCCTGACGACGTCGGTCGGTTCAAGGCGCTCGGTGTGTTCCCCGTCCTCTCCACCCAATGGGAGAAGCCAGCCGCCGACACCGTCGATCAACTGCGCGACTACCTCGGACCCGATCGCGCCGCGATCCTCGAACCGGCGGGACTGCTCGCCGACGCCGGAGCGTCGGTCGCATTCGGGAGCGATTGGCCGGTGGACGCGCTCGACGAGTGGTTCGCGCTGAAGGTGGCCGTGACCCGCGAGAACGCACCGGGTGCCGGAGCTCGATACGGGGGACGGCTCGGCCGCGACCGTGGCTTGACGCGGCTCGAGGCGCTGCGCGCGATCACGATCGTGGCTGCGCGCGCGCTTCACCACGACGAGGCCGTGGGCTCGATCGAAGTGGACAAGCTCGCGGATCTCGCCCTACTCGATCGCGATCCGCTGAGCATTCCGCCCGCCGATCTCGCGAACGTCAAGGTCAAGGAGACTGTCGTCGGCGGGCGGACGGTCTATCGCGCGGACCGCTGACGCGTCGGCGAACCGGGCCTTCGCGAAGCCGAGTTGGAGAAGAGGCTCGTAACGCCCGTGAATCGCCGCGCCACGATCGCGTTGAAAAAGCTCCGCTACGCCCTGCCCCGTATAATCCGCAGCGATCCCCGTGGTCCTCACCTCCGGCACGCGGCTCGGTCCGTATGAAATCCTTTCCGCCCTTGGGGCGGGTGGCATGGGCGAGGTCTATCGCGCACGCGACACAAAGCTCGGTCGCGATGTCGCGTTGAAGGTCCTGCCTGAGCGGTTCGCTTCCGATCCCGATCGAATGGCGCGGTTCACGCGCGAGGCGCAGACGCTCGCTGCACTGAACCATCCGAACATCGCGCATATCCACGGCCTCGAGGAAAGTGACGGAGTTCGTGCGCTCATCATGGAGTTGGTCGGAGGCGAGGACCTGGCGCGGCGCCTGGTGCGCGGTCCAATCCCACTGGACGAAGCGCTGCCAATCGCGGGGCAGATCGCTGAGGCGCTCGAGACGGCTCACGATCAGGGCATCATCCACCGGGACCTCAAACCCGCGAACATCAAGGTCCGCGAGGATGGGACCGTCAAGCTGCTGGACTTCGGACTCGCCAAAGCCTTTCAGCCTATGGCTGGCATGGGCGCGGACGTGACGGCTTCGCCAACGATGACGCGCCCGTCGATGACGGAGATAGGCATGATCCTCGGGACCGCCGCGTACATGAGTCCCGAGCAGGCGCGTGGTGCGGTGGTCGACAAGCGCACTGACATCTGGGCGTTTGGCTGTGTGCTGTACGAGATGCTGACCGGCCGGCGGGCGTACGCCGGCGACGACATTGCCGGCGATATGGGCTCCAGTCTCACGAGCGGGCCCGACTGGAACGCGCTGCCCGCAAACACGCCAGCTGCGGTGCGACGGCTGCTGCGGCGCTGCCTCCAGAAGGATCGTAAGCGACGTCTGGCGGATATCGCCGACGCCCGCCTGGAGATCGACGATGCCGTGGCCTCACCAAGAGAAGCGCTACCGGCCGGCTCGCGGTTCACAGCGTGGCGGCTCCTGTTACTCGGGATCGTGGGTGGCTTGATCGTTGGTGCCGCGACAATGGCGCTGTTCCGGAACAGACAGTCCATGCAAGTGCCGACTTCAGGTGCTGTCGCCCGCATGGTGATCGCGTTACCGCCGGGGGACCGATTGGGGGTGGCGTTGGATCGATCGCGACTTGCCATCTCACATGACGGTAGCCGGGTGGCGTACGTCGCCAGCCGGGCCGGAACCGAGCAGCTTTTTCTGCGGGCGATGAACACCCTGGAAGCGGTACCTCTGCCCGGAACCGAAAACGCGTATAGTCCGTTCTTTTCCCCCGACGGGCAATGGCTGGCATTTTTCGCGGAGGACAAACTCAAGAAAGTGTCCGTAGCGGGTGGGACGCCGCAGATCCTTTGCGACGCACGCGTAGCAACGAGCGGCGACTGGGGACCGAACGATGCGATTGTGTTCAGCCAAAGCATTCCAACAGGTATCTGGGGAGTTTCAGCCGGAGGTGGAACGCCACGTCCTATCACCACGACAGACCCGAAGGCGAACGACAGCCATGCTGCGCCCGAGTTTCTTCCCGGGGGAAAAACACTACTGTTCGCACGAAACACCTCAGGCCGCCGCGAGATCGTTGTGCAGTCTTTGGAGACGGGTGAACGGAAGGTCCTGATAAGAGGCGGTCACTCCCCGCACTATGTGACAACAGGGCATCTCGTTTTCGTCGAGCAGGGAAACCTCATGGCCGTCGCGTTTGATCTTATGCGCTTGCAGGTCAGTGGCTCCCCTGTGGTGGTGCTCGAGGGCGTCGGACAGTCGGGCGAAAGCCAGAGTGATTTTGCGATTTCTGATCAAGGCGCACTTGTCTATGTCGCAGCCCGCGCAGCAGCGGGCGAAGAGAACCGGATGGTGTGGGTGGATCGCAAGGGAACCGAAGAACTTCTGCCCACGCCACCCCGTCCCTATCTTCGACCTCGCCTTTCGCCCGATGGCCGGCGCATCGCCGTATCTTTCCAGGCCGGGAGTGACGCCTCCCAAGTCTGGATTTACGACCTGCAAAGCGACCGGATGAACCGTCTCACATTCGAGGGACGCAACGTGTTCCCCATCTGGACAAGGGATGGAAAGCGGGTGATTTTTCGGTTCAGCCCAGTGGACGGCGCGAGCGCCGTCAGTCTGGTATCGAAGTCCGCGGACGGCGCTGGCCCGAGCGAAACGTTGGTGACCGAAGAGGACCCTTCCACACTCTCCACTCCGGCATCCGCGTCGCCCGATGGCATGGTTCTGCTTTATAACCGCGTCACTCCAATGTCTGCCGACGTTCGCCTGGTGCCGCTGCGAGGTGACCGCCAGCCGCAGCCCTACCTGCAAACCTCCTTCTCTCAGGGTGCAGCTCAATTGTCTCCGGACGGACGTTGGGTTGCATACGTGTCGAACGAGTTCGGTCGGTACGAGATTTACGTGCGGTCGTTCTCCAACGCACAAATGAAGTGGCAGATCTCCGACGGCGGTGGCGTCGAACCGGTCTGGGCCCGGAACGGACGAGAGCTGTTCTATCGAGCGGGCGACCGCTCACTCGCCGTAGACATCACAACATCTCCCGCGTTCCGCGCCGGGAAACCCAGGGTGCTCTTCAAAGGACAATTTTCCAGGGGGTCAACGGCTGTCGGTGCCGCGGGATACGACGTTTCCCTCGACGGTCAGCGTTTCCTGATGGTCAAACCCGTCGGACAGGCCGAAGCGACCCACATCAACGTCGTCCAGAACTGGTTCGAGGAGTTGACGCGCCGCGTGCCAGCAAACTGACGCTCGGCGAGCTGGTCGGGATCGAGGCGGGATAGCGCACAGTTTTTCTAGCCGAGGGTCGCAGATTCGACTCCTGCCGGGCGCGCCAACCATCGTTGTGTGAAATCTCAGTACCTGGCAGCGAGCAGCTTGACGACCGCTCGATGTCCTTCAGATTCCGCGAGCATCAGTGCTGACCGGCGTTCACTATTCACCAGTGCCGCGTTGGCGCTGTGTTTCAACAGTTCCGCGACCACGCTCGCGTCGCCGTCCCACGCGGCTGCCATCAAAGCTGTCCAGCCATGCTTGGAGGCGGCATTGACGTTCGCGCCGGACTCCAGCAAGAGGCGCACTGCGGCAAGCCGGCCGCGCATCGCGGCGTGAAGCAGCGGAGAATTGCCGCCGGAGTCGGCGAGGTTGACATCCGCGTGGTGTTCCAGAAGGACACGCATGACGCTCAGGTGACCGCGCACCGCGGCGTAGGCAATGGGCGTCATCCCATCGGCCCGTACAACTTCGTTCACACCGAGACCACGATCGAGCAGAAGCCTGACCACATCCGCGTGGCCCCCAAGCGCCGCGGCGTGCAGGGGGCTCGCGCCGTCGATGTCGACCGCTCCCATATTGGCACCATTCGCGAGCAACGCTTGGACGGTTTTCTCGAGCCCGAGATAGGCCGCAGCCGTGATGGCGGGCTGTGTCACAGCATCACGAGCATCCGGGTCTGCGCCTTGCTTGAGCAGCAGCGCAGCTCTTGGCTCATCGCGTTTGTTGATGGCGTCGATCAGATCCGCCACAGGCGCCTGGCCTGACAGCGACGCTCCCCGCCACAGGATCAGGAGAGCCGCCAGCAGCAGGTGGTACCGTCGTGAGCGGCTCATGTCGACTCCTCGCTGAGTCAACGGACGTTGAGGACGAAATCGAATTGCGCCGAGAGACCGTCCGACGCTTGCCGCGGAGACATGATCAGCGTGGGCCTAACCTCGGGATCATGATGATTCCACGGATCGCCTTTGAAATACAGCTGGGTCGTCAAGATCGGCGAACGCTCGACGCTTGCCTTCACGTGAATGTGCGCCGGGCGCATGTCATTGGGCGAGCCATAGTGAAGCGGCTTGATGGTGCGCAGCGTATAACGGCCATCGTCGCCGGTGTAGAGGCGCCCTCGCAGCCGGAAACCGGTGTTGTCGTAGGCCCCGGTGTGATCGGCTTGCCAGATGTCGAGCAACGCGCCCTTTAGTGGCTGCCCGTTGGTGTCGAGGACGCGTCCCGTCACAGTGAGCGGTGTGCCCGCCATGCCGGGCTCGAGAAGCCCCGAACGCACGGGCGCGCCAGGCTTGTAGAACGGCCCTTCTATGTTGTTCTCAGTTTCGAGCGATTCTTCGGTGGCTGCCAATTGTTGCGGCACCGCGGCGGCCAGGCCGACCAGCGGTATTACCGCGGGGCTGACCAGCGTCCCGAGGAGAAAGCGTCGGCGAGAGAGTCCTTCGCGATTCAGGACATCCTGCAAATGCCGGTCGTCGCGCACGTCGTTCATCACGCTAGTCCTTCCCCATCAAGATGCATGGCTCGCAGGCGGGCTGCAGTATATGCGCAAGCCGCCTTCCGCGCTGCAGCGGCGCCCTCACCTTTGAGGCGCCATGGCGGCCACACACGTTCATCATCGCCGCGATGGCGTTCGTGTTAGCATCCGCGTCCGCGCGAGCCCGCGAACCAGTCTGCACCCCACTCGATGAAACACTTCACAATCCTCCTCCTCGTCGCCGTCGCATGCGTCTCCGACGCGTACGCCCAGCGTGTGACATGGGACATCCCGTATGCGACGGCGCACGAACGGCAAGTCCTGGACGTGTATGCACCAGACGGCGCGAAGAATTTGCCCGTGGTTTTCTGGATTCACGGCGGCGGCTGGCAGGCGGGCAACAAGAGCATGGTAGGCGTCAAGCCCAAGGCGTTCATCGAAGCCGGCTTTGTCTTCGTGTCCATCAACTACCGTCTGCTGCCCACCGTCGACATGACCGCCCTGACCAGCGACGTGGAAACCGCGCTCGGCTGGGTACATAAGACCATCGCGACGTACGGCGGCGATCCGACCAGACTACTGGTGATGGGCCACTCGGCCGGCGGTCAGCTCGCCGCGTTGATGTGCACGGACGAGAAGTATGTGAAAGCGGAAGGCTTCTCATTGACGACGATCAAGGGGTGCGTGCCCGTGGATGCCGACACCTTCGACATCCCCGCGATCATCGAGGTGGCCGAAACGCGCGCTCGCGTGCACCACTTGCCATTGCCAGCCAACGGTCATCGACAAAAGTTCGGCAATGACCCGGCGAAGCATCTCGACTTCTCCGCCGTGACTCACGTGGCGGCGAACAAGGGTATTCCACCGTTCCTGATCCTTCACATCACGGGCAACCCCGACACCACCGCGCAGGCTCGACGCTTGGCCGATGCTCTCCAGGCGGCTGGAATTTCTGCGAAGGTCGTCGGCCGCGATACCACGCACGAGGGTCTCAACGACGCGATCGGCGCGTCAGACGATCCCGTGACGAAGGACGTGTTCGCATTTGTCGCCGAGGCGCTTCGCCGCTAGGCCAGGCCACGGCGCGCGGGATCGGGGCTGTGGAATCATGCCCAAAATCAGAGGCGACCATGGGATCTGGACGGCTGCTGGGAATGGACCAACGGATCACACGGCGAGACTTTCTCGACGCGGCACTCGTGGGATCGGCGGCCCTGCTGATGCAAGGCGTCGCCCCAGCCCATGAGCTCGACCCGGCGGCGGCTGTCTTCGACGGCTATAGCGGCGTCGGTGACTACGCGGGCGCCAATGGAGACACGTGGGCCGTCATTCAGGAAGGTCACCGGTTACGAGATCGCCGCCTCACAGAAGTCCGCGTGCACAGCGTACGTCCAGACGAGCACGTTGACTGCGTGATCGTGGGTGGCGGCATCAGCGGCTTGTCCGCCGCCCTGTTTCTCCAGCGCGCGGACAAGGCACGCCGGTGCCTCGTCCTCGACGATCACCTGATTTTCGGCGGGCTCGCGAAGAGCAACGAGATCGTCGTCGATGGCGAGCGTCTCGTCGGCAACCAGGCCTCAGCATTGTTCTTCCCGCCGCTGCCAGGATCGTTCCTGGCGGACTTCTACCCGTCGATTGGCATCAGTCGCGACGTCTTCGACTATCAGACGTGGAATGGTCGCGATCCGGAGCTGCCGGTGGGCCGCACCTGCTACCTGAGTGGCGGCCCGAATTCCTCGTTCTACTTCGGTCCGTCGTTCGGACGCCCAGAAGGACAATTCGTCGTCGATCCAATCGGCCGCCGGCTCGAGGGCGCGCCGCTCAGCGACGATGTGAAACGCGAGGTACTCAGCGCCTCTCGCGAGGCTGAGGTGCGTGCTCGATGGCAGCCGAAGATTCACGGAGACGATCACGCACGACGGCTCGACGGCATGACGCTCGAGCAGCATCTGATGGAAGCGTACGGCGTCAGTCGCGAGACGGTTCGACGCTTCATGTCTCCGATTTCGGGCGGCGGCTCGGGAATCGGCGCCGACGTGCTGTCCGCGTATGCGGACTACGCCGCCGACGTGCTGCTGCCCTGGCGGTACGGCGACGGCGTGCAGATGTTTCCCGGCGGTAACGCCGGCGTGGCGCGCCACATCGTCAAATCGATGCTGCCCGACGCCGTTCCCGGCGAGAACACGCTCCAAGACGTCGCCCGAGGCCACGTCAGGCGGGCTGCACTGGATAGACCGGGCCGCAGCGTCAGGATCCGCAGCGGCGCGACGGTCGTGGCGATCGAACACGATGGGGCTCCCGATCGCTCGAGCGGCGTTCGCGTTGTCTATAGTCTGCACGGCCGCCTCCGCGCCGTGCGCGCCGGGAGCGCCATCGTCGCCGGAGGGAGCTGGACGGCGAAGCATGTCGTCCGCAATCTTCCAGAGTCGCACCGCCAAGCCTACGCGCAGTTCGTCAGGACACCCTGTCTGGTCGCGCACGTTGCCGTCCGGAACTGGCGCTTTCTGTACGACCTCGGCGTCCATGAATGCCGCTGGTTCGAAGGGTTTGGCAATTTCCTTGCGGTGCGCCGACTGCCCACGTTCGGTCCGGGATCGAAGACGCTGTCGCCGGAATCGCCCGTGTTGCTCACCTTCAAGGTTCTGTTTTCATCGCCCGGAGAGCCGCTCGAGACGCAGGTCCAGAAGGCGCGGGCCGAGCTGCTGGCGACGCCCTATCGCGAGTATGAGCGGCGGCTGCGGGAGCAGTTGTCGATGCTGTTCTCGCGCACCGGATTCGACGTGCGGCGCGACATCGCCGCGATCGTGCTGAATCGATGGGGACACGCGTACCTGTCGCCGCAGCCCGGGTTCTTTTTCGGTCGCGAGGGCGCGCCCGCGCCCGGCGACGTGCTGCGGCATCAGCCGTTCGGTCGCGTGGCGTTCGCGAATTCCGACCTCGCGGGCATCATGGACCACCGCTCGTCGATCATCGAAGCGAAGCGGGCTGCTGGGCAGGTGCTCGAGCGGACGTCGTGAACCGTCATTTGAAAACCACTTTTGCAATGCAAACGGATGATACGGTCGCGCTTCTCGCCGACCACCACAGCTTCCCGCTCGATCCCGGGATAGATCTCTGGGATGGTCACGATGCCCGGGTTGATCGACTTGGCGTTACGTCCTCACCAGGCGTCCGTCAGCGGAATAGCCGTGCCGCGAAGTCGTCGAGATTGCGCCGCCAGGTCTGCCACTCGTGATCGGTGCCTGGCGATTCCTGGTAGACGTGGGCGATGCCCGCATCGGTGAGGATCGTGTGCAGCTTCCGGATGCCGTCGCGCATGCGCTCGGGCTCCGCCGTGCCGACGCCCAGCCAGAGGACGTGGACCTTCTTTGCGAACGTGGCCGGATCCGCGAGCACGCCGTTGTAGTCGCTCTTGAGGTCGAGGTCGCGGCCAGTGATGAAGGGGCCGGCCGCGCCGCTGAATCCGCCGATGTGCGAGAACAGGTCGAGGTGACTGAGCGTGATGTGATACGTCTGCATCCCGCCCATCGAGAGGCCGGCCATCGCCCGGTGATCGCGATCCGGAATCGTCCTGAACGTCTTGTCGACGAACGGAATCAGCGCCTCGGTGACGTCGGCCTCGAACGCCGACATCATCTCCTGCATCGCCTTCCGGAACTCGGGTGACCCAAAACCCTTGCCCGCGAGATCGGGCGGCTGCGCGCCCGCCCGGCGTGCGTAGCCGTACGCCATCACGACCAGCATCGGTTTCGCCTTGCCGCTCGCGATCAGGTTGTCGAGGATGAAGTTCGCGTGCCCCTGTCGGACCCACCCGGTCTCGTCCTCACCGCCGCCATGCTGAAGGTAGAGCACCGGGTATCGCTCGGTCGTCTTCTCGTCGTAGCCGGGCGGTGCGTACACCAGCGCGTGTCGCCATGTACCGGTCACCTTCGAGAAGTACCAGACCTCGCGGACCTGGCCGTGGGGCACGTCCTGGATCGAGTAGTAGGTCGACTCGGGCTCGGGCACCTCCACCGCACTCGCGTACTTGCTGCCGCCGAAGAACGAGCGGCTGCCGGTGTCGGCCATCTCCACGCCGTCCACGATCAGGGTGTAGTAGTGCAGCCCGGGCACGAGCGGCTCCGTGATGACGCTCCACATGCCGTCCGGCTGCTTCACCATGTCGATCTTCGGCCCGCTCCAGAAGTTCAGCCTGACTTTCGCAGCGTCAGGAGCCTTGAGGCGGATCTCGACGCGCCCCTTGCTGTCGACACGCGGATACTGCGCGTCCCAGACGTTGGTGGAGGCCGGCCGGAAGTCGGCTGATTCCTGCGCGGACGTGAGCGGAGCCAGGCAGAGCAGCAGAGACAAGGTCAGTCCAGAGCGCTTCATGTATCGTCCTCGGTTGTGATCGCGAACCAGGCGCCACAGCGGATCTTGCGTCTCCCAGAGATTGCCCGCATCGGCGAGCCAGTAGGGCATCAGCAGCTTCGGGCGCCCCATCACCCGCTCCGCGGGCGCAGCGGCCTCTTCGATCCGGCCGGCGAAGATCAGCTGCCGGAGTTCCGCGAGGTGTGAACCGGCCTCGGGATTCGTGTAGTGGTGTGGACGACCGCCCCAGAGCGTGCTCTCGTTGATCTGCACGCGCTCTTCGCTCGTTCCGCCGAACACCATGGCGCCGATGCGTCCATTGCCGATTGGCAGCGCCTCAGTCCACGTGCTCGCGGGCGTGTCGTAGCGAAGCGTGTGCTCGGGTTCGGCGGCGCCTGCCGCCGCGGACGAAAGGAAGGTGGCGGCCAGGGCCGCCACCAGCAGGAGGAGCGGAAACGGGCGAGGCATGGGGGCCGGACGCGGTGCGCGCCGCACGTCGGCTCGGGAGCGTATGCGCTTTCATCCCGTCCGTCAATTGAGGACCAACCGGGGACGGCCTCTGGTCACACGCGACTACGAAGTATGGCGGCAGGAGCGCCGATGGCGGCCACACACGTGCATCATTCGAAGGCGCACGCATCAGATCCGCGGCGACCCGCTCAGCGCGCGATTCTCACCAGCGCCGCCTCGAAGTTCCCGCCGTAGGTCGTGCTGCCGTTCGGCGTCGCCGCGCCGAGACCAGGGTCCGCGACGACACCGGCCACGATGTCGAGATTGCCCTCGGACGCCGACAGCGTTCCCTTCGGCGCCGATAGTTTTGCCGCAGCGGCGAGCAACGAGTACGGCGGCGGCGCACTCGTCGTCGCGCCGAGCGAGACGGTGCGGCCGCGGACAGCGACGCCGGCGCCCGTCTCGAAACCGGTTCCTCCCCACGTGACCACACCCAGCGCCTTCTTACCCGTTGGTTGCAGATGCAGTACGAACGCATCCTGCGAACCGGCGCCGAAACTGGTGGTCGTCCCGGCGACAAAGATCGCCCCATCGTCCGGAGCGACCGCGACGCCTTCCGCGGTCTCGCCGTTCCGTCCCGCAAATTGCTTGTCGAACAACAGGTCGCCGTCGGGACTGAGCTTGACGATCAACGCGGCGATGTCCACGAACCGTGCAGTTGCCGCCTGGATGGCCCCCGCGAGAACGACCGATCCGTCAGGTGCGGCCGTCATTCTGCCGCGGGGATCCACGACTTCGCCGGCGCTGTAGGTCCGCTGCCAAACGAGGCTGCCATCGGACGTGATTTTGAGCACGAGTATGTCGAAGTTGCCGATCTGATCCGGGCGCGGCGTCGTGCCCGCCGCATACACGCTTCCATCAGGTGCGACGGCAACCGCATTTCCCGCTGCTCCATCAGACATCGTTTGCCACACAAGGTTGCCGGCTGAGTCGAACTTGACGACAAACAAGCCCGCCGAGCTCGGCCCGAAACTTGTCGCCGTACCGGCGATATAGGCCGATCCGTCCGAAGCTGTCGCCACGGCAAGACTCTCGTCGGAAGCGGTGCCGCCCCAGGTCCTTTCCCACAGCAGCGTCCCGCTCGAGTCGAACTTCAACAGGACTGCATCGTTGCCGTTGTCGGCGGTGACGCCGGTCACGTATGCCGAGCCATCGGAGGTGACTGCCACGTCAGGTCGCCCGAGCCCGCGGATCGTCGTCCCATTCCAGACGCGCTGCCAGGACAGTGACCCATCAGCTGCGAACTTCACGACGAAGATTCTCGCACTCGGGTTACCGAATTGATCGATGGCGAAGCTGTCGGTAATCCCCACGACGTAGGAGCTGCCGTCGGCTGAGGTCGCCACGGCCTCGGCGACGTCGCTTCCCGCGCCGCCCCACGTGGTCTCGCTCGACAGTGTCTGGGCCCGCCCTCTTCCGGCGGCAAGGAATAGCAGCAATAGTCCGATGCTGGTTGTGGTGACGCGGCTGCGCTTCATGGTCCTCCCCTGGTTGATGTGCGTCGAGCTGCAATGCTGGAACCAGCGGCGGTGTTGTGAGGATCACGAAGGAAACACCAACTCTTCTTCGTTGCTCTCTTACTCTCGCCGTAATCCGATTACGATCGTCGTGGCGGGCGACGGAGGGCGTGATTTACCTTCCCACACGCCGCCTCGCGAAGAGAGATCCCGCGGACGCATACCTCTGCAGTTGTCAAACCCTTTTCAGGGACAACGCGGCAATGATCTCGTCGACGGCCCCGGCAACTGAGCACATGGTTTCGATCTTCCGTACCGGCATCGCCATGTAGATCTCGAACCGTGCTCGGATGACAGCTTCTTCCCTGGCTGAGGAGCGACCGAATGGACGAGCGATCTGCCGCCGAACCGTTTCTGCCACGCAGAGATCCCGATCAAGCGATGGCAGGAGCACGAACGTGTTCGGGTGTTGCTCGAGCTGGCGGCGGACACGCGCGTATTCAGCATGGATGTCGGGTGAATACGTCAGGAAGCCGGACGACAACGCGAGTACTCCAGGCCGAATCGCTGCGCGGAACATCGAGCAATACGTCTCGACATTCTCTCGAGCGTAGGCGTCGTACCCGTGCCGGCCGATGTACTCGCTGATATTTCCGACCCGGCCAGCAAAATGCCGATCGAGGTCGACAAAGGGGACTTCCAGACGCGCCGCCAAACGCGCACCGATCGTGGTCTTGCCCGCTCCGCCGGGACCGACGAGTCGAATCTCCAAGGGGACGCTCATGCGACCTCGAATGCTGGCGGCCGCGGCGACGGTCGCAGTGGCCTGTGCCGTTGAGACCGCGCTCGGCTACACTGAAGCGATCCTCCGCCGCTCGATCGGACCGGGCCGGCCTGTTACCGTGACGCCTTCTTTGGGAGAGAACGATGCAAACCCGAGCATACGCCGCGGCAGCGCCCGATCAGCCGCTCGTTCCGTTCACGATCGCGCGCCGCGCGATCGGTGACCGCGACGTCCACGTGGCAATTGACTTCTGCGGGATCTGCCATTCCGACATTCACTTCGCACGGAATGACTGGGGTTTTACCACGTATCCCTGCGTACCTGGGCACGAGATCATCGGCCGCGTTGTGGCGACTGGCCCCTCGGTCACCCGCTTTACGCCAGGCCAGCGTGTGGGTGTCGGGTGCTTCGTCAACTCCTGTGGCCGCTGTAGCCGGTGCACGAGCGGACACGAGAACTATTGCGAGAACGGGGTCACGATGACCTACGGCAGCATGGAAGCCGACGGCACGACGCCGACGTACGGCGGTTATGCCACGCAGATTGTCGTCGACGAACATTTCGTCTTCACGCTGCCCGAAGGTCTCGATGCGGCGGCGGCGGCGCCACTGCTCTGCGCGGGTATCACGACCTATACGCCGCTGCACGAGGCGGGCATCGGCACGGGAGCGCGAGTCGCGGTGATGGGCCTCGGTGGTCTCGGCCACATGGCCGTGAAGCTGGCGGCCTCGTTCGGGGCCGAGGTCACGGTGCTCAGTCGCTCGGCCGACAAGGAAGGCGACGCGCACCGGCTTGGGGCGACTGACTTCGTGCTCACGAACAGAGCGGGCGCGCTTGACACGTTGGCAAGCCGGTACGACGCCATCGTCGATACGATCTCGGCGCGGCACGACCTCACCGCCGAGCTGAATTGCCTGAAGCCGGGCGGTACGTTGATGCTGGTCGGCGCATCCCCAACGCCGCTGGAGTTCAACCCGATTCCCTTGCTCTTCGGGGGGCGCCGCATCGTCGGATCACTCGTCGGCGGCGTGCCTGATACGCAGGCCCTCCTCGATCACTGCGGAAAGCACTCGATCGTCAGCGACATCGAGCTGATCGAACCCGGGCAGATCAACGCGGCGTACGAACGGACGCTGAAGGGCGACGTCAAATATCGTTTCGTCATCGACTGCGCAACAATCTGACGTGCATGAGCCGTGATGAACACCGGCGCGGCGCCGGACGCGTCGACGCCGGCCTCTTTCTTTGGTTTTCTCAACGCCTTTTGTGTTTTCTGACCCTTACGAACGGCTAGGACATCCCGATTCGAAAGCAGACTTCGATAGCTGTGCGAGTTCCACGCGGGTACCCATATCGTGAACAAGAGTCTTTTGGGGATTTCTCTCTTTACGAGGCTCGTCACCCGCTGCATCAAATACTCATCCTGGTCGAGGGTTGGATCCAATTCCGTGAGAATTCCGGCAATGGTGACCTGCGACTTGATAAACAGGTTCAAGCTAAATTTAGTGGCATGTCCTGCATCAATCAGATCGACAAGTAATTCCTCAAGTGCATCAAATGCCGTCCGCCTTTCGTTGGGCTTCAGGACCCGAGCGATGATCGCATCGACTTTCTGCACTCTGTCTGGATCGGCCGGCATTCCGTTTTCAAGCAGTCCGCCGACGTTGTCGTGAAGGCGTTTCGCATCTCTGAGCTGGACGCCCAGGATCAACTGCATCAGCGCAACCCGATCGTCGCGCGGAAACGTCCCGTAGAGACCCCAGTCCAACAGCGCGATTTGATAAGGATTTTTCTGGTTCCCGGTCACGTGATAGACATTGCCCGCGTGAGGATCGCCGTGAAAAATCGGCGCGCTGCTCGACGCAAAGACCACGTCACGCGTCATGACATCGGCCAACCGCTTCGCCATGATCGCGCGTCGCTCCGGCTGCCCTGCAAAGGCACTCGTGATTTTCTCGCCGGCGATGTACTGCATCATCGTCACGTGGTTGGTTGAGATTGGAAACAGCTCCGGCACGACGACATTCTTGTTATTTTTGTAGTACTCTCGCGCGCGCACCAGGTTCTGCTGTTCATCGACAACGTTGATCTCATTTGTCAGCGCTTTCTTCACGTCCTGAAACATCTGGACCAAGGGCATCGTGCCCAGCTCATAGAAATCGTGCTCTTTCGTGAAATACGCTGCCAGTCCATCGATGATTTCGAGCTCCTCCGGCAGGTTGGTGAGCACGTAGGGTTTGATGACCTTGCAGATCGCCTCGCGAGCCTCCTGCGAACCGGGTGGAACATACGTCGCGCGAATAACCGCTCCGACGTTGGCTTCGGCCAGTATCGCGTCTGCGAACTTGACCTGATAGTTGGCAATGGCCTGCTTTCCCAGGTCATCCGTGCTGAATTGGACGAGCTCGTCGCGCGTCATCGTGTGGATGCCGTTTTCCAACTGCTGGAGCGCCTCCTGGTACTCCGGAGACAAAGCCTGATTTCTGGCGAGGATCTGTCCCACCTTCTGCAGGCTTGGAGTCTTGGCGACAAAGGCCATCAGAGCGGCGCCGCGACTGGAACCGGCAGGGAGATATGCGATATCAACCAGCTTTTCCAGTAAACGATCCTCCGACAGATGGTCGAGAAAATAGAGCAGCGAGTCGTGCACGATGGGATACAGGAACGGTTGGTATTTCGCTGGAAGAATGTTGAACACTTGCGCTTGATGAACGACAAATTCCAATAACAGCGGTTTCCAGGGGCCCCAGTTCACTTGCTTCAGCAGCGCAAGAGCCTGCGCTTTCGGCAGAAGCGTTGCTGCTGAGACCCCGTGGGCGCCGGCCATGTCGAGAAGGCGTGCCTCTTGTGAATTGGGATCGGCTGCCGCTCCAGACTTCAACAACTGACAAGACGCAACGAAGGTCAAGACGATTTTCTGGGTCTGTGGATCGAGACTGTTCACCAGGTTCTGCAACAGCGGAAGCCCGGAAATGTCCGGGGGGAACGTCCCGTAGTGGCTGCGGGGAGTCGGCAGCGTGAGAGTGGATTCAGCTCTGGCCGCGGGACTGCTTACGAACATCAGCCAAAGAAGCAGCTCGCAGGTGATCAAGCGCCTTGTTATCGTCACGATGCGTTAGCTCCGGGCAGGTCGGCACCGAGCTACTTCCTCTTTTGTTAGGTGGGCCGCCGCTTCGCCTTCGTCTTGGGCGGCATGACGTCACGTCCCCTTGTGTTCCTGGTCGTCCTCGTGTGGTTAGCGGACGGTGGTCGTTGCAAGCTTGGTCATTTCCTCCCCGGACGCAGACGTCGACGACTTCGTGCCGAGAGCCTTGCGGAGGACTGCGGTCGCCTGCTCAATGGCGGCAGTTGCCGCGGCGGTCTCGCGAACAGGATTGAGCATCATGAAGTCGTGGATGATGCCGTTGTAACGGACGCTGGTCGTGCGTACGCCTGCCTCGGTGAGTTTGCGTGCGTAAGCCTCGCCTTCGTCGCGCAGGACGTCGTTCTCGTCAACGATCACGAACGCCTCTGGAAGGCCGCTGAGATCGTCGATGCTCGCGCAAAGCGGAGAAGCGGTGATCTCTGAGCGCTTGGCAAGATCGGGGCAGTACGCGTCCCAGAACCAGGCCATGGATCTGGCCCTGAGGAACGGACCCTCCGCGAATTCCCGGTAGCTGTCCGTGTCTTGCGCCGCGTCTGTCACCGGGTAGTACAGCGACTGATGCACAAAGGTGACATCGCCGCGCCGCTTGCCAAGAATCGCCAGCGCTGCGGTCATGTTGCCTCCGACCGAGTCCCCGGCGACGGCGAGGCGAGATCCGTCGAGGCCCTCGGTCGAGCCCTGCCGAGTGATCCATTCGGCAGTAGCGTAGGCCTGCTCGATCGCGACGGGGTACCGGGCTTCGGGGGAGCGGTCGTACTCGACGAATGCAACGGCGGCGTTCACCCCGACGGCGAGTTCGCGGACGAGTCTGTCGTGGGTGCCGGCGTTTCCAAGGACCCAACCCCCACCGTGAACGTAGAGGATCGTGGGAAGTGGGCCTGCGGCGCCGACGGGCTTGACAATCCGCACCCGCACATCGCCTCCGCTTGCAGGAACGGTGATCCATTTCTCATCCACATTGAGCTTCGGGACCGGCGCGGCCTGAATATCGTCCAGGACCTTTCGGGCGCCTTCAGGGCCAAGGTCGTAAAGAAAGGGTGGCTTCGACGTGGCATCTGCGATTTCCTGGGCCGCGCGTTCAAGAATGGGCTTCTTCATGGTGTGACTTCCTTTCATCCCTCAGCGCGTTGGCTGTGAGTCTGGTGCAACTTGCGACGCCAACGTACGCGGCAGCGAAGTCGAACATCTGTCAAGACCGGGCAGCCTCCCGGGACGTGACAACAGGGGTGAGACCGGGCGGATCACCGCAACGAGCTGAACGCCGCGCGCAACTCGCGCGCGAAGATCTCCGGCTCTTCCCATGCGGCGAAGTGGCCGCCCTTCTCGGCCTCATTGAAGTAGGTCAGGTTGGGATACACCTTCTCTGCCCAACTGCGCGGCGCCTTGAAGATCTCACTGGGGAACACCGTGAACGCCACGGGGACCGAAAGGTTCGCCGGCTTTTTTCCGCTCGCGACCGCGGCGAAGGTGGCTCGGAAGTTCTCCCAATACAGCCGCGCCGACGAGGCGGCGGTATTCGTCAGCCAGTGCAGCGTAATGTTGTCGACGACCCGCTCGGGTGTCAGGCCACCCGTGACATTGCCTTCCAGAAACGCGCGCGAGATCTTCTTATAGCTGTCTTCATCGTGGTCGAGCATCCACGCCGCCAACCCGACGGGCGTATCGGTCAACGCGTAGCCGATCGTCTGCGGATGCTCGGGCACCTCGACGAAGTAGCCGCGCCTGAAGAGGGCGGCCAGCGCATCGAGCGCCACGGGTTCCTTCTTCTCGGCGTGTGCCGCGAGCACGGCAATCACCACCCTCTTGAAAAGACCGGCAGGCAAAAGGCCGCCAAAGAGGGCCGCCCCGACTTCGAACGGGAACGCGCTGAGGAAATTGAGGTGAATGCCGGCGAGGCCCGCTGGCGCGAGGCGTCCGAGCTCGTCAGTGACGTTCGCGCCGATGTCACCGCCCTGAGCGACATAGCGGGTGTAGCCGAGCCGTTGCATCAGTTCCGCCCAGGCACGCGCCACGCGCCCCGGGTTCCAGCCGAGTTCGGTGGGCTGACCCGAGAAGCCGAAGCCGGGTAGTGACGGCACGACGAGGTCGAACCCCTCGTCGGCACCGCCGCCGTACGCGGTCGGGTCCGTGAGCGGACCGATCACGGCGAGCATCTCGATGATCGACCCGGGCCACCCGTGGGTGATGATCAGCGGCATCGCGTCCTTGTGACGCGACTTCACGTGGATGAAGTGAAGGTCGACCCCGTCGATCGTCGTGGAGAACTGAGGCAGTGCGTTGAGCGTCTTCTCGACCCGGCGCCAGTCGTGCTCGTTCTCCCAGTATCGCGCCAGCTTCTGCAGCATCTTCGACTGCACACCCTGAGACGAATCGGCGACGAGTTCCGCGCTGGGCCAGCGTGTGGCGGAAATGCGACGGCGCAAGTCGGCGAGCTTCTCGTCAGGAATGTCGACGTGAAAAGGACGGATGTTCGTGGCGACCTGGACAGTGGTGGCCATGGAGCGACCTCCTCACAGGAGTGTTTCTCCTCCACAGCGTGGCGTCCATTAGACCTTGGTATCGATTGAGACCTTTGTGCTTCGGGTGCATGATGCGGCGAGCGCCGGCGGCTTCGCGGGCCGAGTCGACGGGCCGCGAGGGTAAGTCTGTCAAGGTGCGACGGCTCATGGCCGCGCCTGCTTGAGTTTCCGGTACAGCGTCGCGGCACCAATGCCCAGTCGTTCCGCCGCCTTGGCGCGGTTGCCTCCTGAGGCGCGCAGCGCGGCGGCGATGTAGTCGCGTTCCACCTCCGCGAGCGTGCGAACGTCGTCTGCGGTCTGAACAGTCGGAGGCGTCGCACCCAATTCCGGCGGCAGGTCATCGACGCCAATGCGATCCGACCGCGCAAGCCCGAGGGCCCGCTCCAGCGCATTCTCCAATTCGCGCACGTTTCCTGGCCATGTGTAGCGCAGCAGCAGGTGCGCCGCTTCGGGCGATAGGGCCGTCGCTTTTTTGCCAAATCGTTTTGCGGCTCCGGCGAGGAGCTGCCGCGCAAGCGGCAGAATGTCATCGCGCCGCTGCCGCAAAGGCGGCACCGTGATTTCCACGACCCTCAGGCGATAGTAGAGATCCTGACGAAACCGCGCGCCATGCACATCCGCGAGCAGATCGCGATTGGTCGCCGCGAGGACACGCACGTTGATTGGCCTCACTCGGTTCTCGCCAACGCGCCGCACCTCGCGTTCCTGCAGTACGCGGAGCAACTTCACCTGCATCGCGGGCGGGATGTCGCCGATTTCATCAAGGAGCAGCGTGCCGCCGTTGGCGGCCTCGAACAGACCGGCGCGATCCTGCGACGCGCCCGTGAATGAGCCGCGGGCGTGTCCGAAGAGCTCGGACTCCAGCAACGTCTCTGGGACGGCCGCGCAGTTGATCGCGAGGAACGGGCCGGAGGTCCGGGCCGATTCATCGTGGATGAACCGCGCCAGACGCTCCTTTCCGGACCCGCTTTCACCCGTGATCAGCACAGTCGAATCGACTCGCGCGACCCGCCGCGCCAGATCGAGCGTCCGAAGCATTGCCGGACTCGAGCTGACGAGACCGGCAGGCGTCGTCGGATCGGTGTGTCTCAGCGCGCGATGGGATCGGAGCTGCTGCTCTTGTTTCTTGAGGGTGTCGGTGAGGTGCGTGAGCGCCGAATCCAGGCAGGCCTTTTGATAGAACGGCAGATGCGTCGCGACTTCCGATCCCCACTCGTCCTTGGTGCGGACGACCGCCCGACAGAGCGCATCGCCCTTGCCGCGGCAGCGATCTTCGATCGCGATGACCTCTCTGCCGTAAACACAGGACATGTAACCACTGGCAAAGCCGACGAGTGTCCAGCAGACCGGCTCGTCCGCCTGCCCAAGGTGCAGCAGATGCTGTTCCGCCTCGTAC
>JADMIO011081471.1_pt1 | contig 22834 bp, 22 predicted proteins | sample 8958161 | NCBI WGS metagenome assembly JADMIO01 (sample SAMN16585339, study PRJNA669376) | soil metagenome | isolation source: Crop rotation soil | place: USA: Cullars Rotation, Alabama | collected 2011 | reverse complement strand
TCGATCGTGCCGGTGCCGCGCACCAGCCCGCCCGTGGCGATGCTGAGCGTCCGTGTCGCCAGCGTGCCGTTCACGATCAGTTGGCCGGTCGTGACGGTCGTGCCGCCGAAGGCGGTGACGACGACGCCGGTTGGAATGTTGTATTGCGCCCCCGCGTTTTCGACCACGAGACGGCGCGCCATCGTTCCGGCCGCGGCGGTCGTCGTGCCGGCCGCCGTCAGGTCGATCAGCGGGGGCAGGGCCATGGTGACGTTGAACACCAGGTTGGACGCCGCGGTGTTGCCGCCATCGGGCTTGTCGGCGGAGATGCCGCCGAAGATGTAGCCGAACGTGACCGTGTCGCTGGTCGCCGCCGCCATCACCGCGTCAAGGTCGACCACCTCGCTGCCGGCGAAGGTCGGGATCCCGTCGGCCAGGAAGAAGTGCGCGTTGGCGCCGAACAGCAGCGGCTGGCCGTTGGTCAGCGACAGGATCGTCGGGAACGCCGTGGACATGAAAGCTTGTGTGTAGTTGCCGTTCTTGTCGATCACGATGGTGGTGATCGCGTTGGAGAAGGGCAGGCCCGGATCGGGCGTATATATGTGAGTGTTGGGATCGAAATATCCGGCTGAAATGCCGCCGAACAGCGTGTCGTAGTTGGCGCCGGTGACGCGCGAGAAGCTGGCAAACCGGGCCGCGGAGTAGTCGTTCAGTCCCTGCTTGAAGGTGCCGGGCGCGGCGGGATCCGCCTCGTGCGGCACGCCGTCCGGACCGACTTCGACCGGCACGGTCCAGCCGCCGGTGGTCGCGGTGAACACGCCCGCGAATTGCACGAGGCCGGGTGTCAGCGCACGCGTCACCGGGTCCTGGTGCATCACGTCGACCATGATGAAGTCGCGGCGGCGGTACTGGCTGGGATCGCCGGGATTGGGCGACGCGGTGACCGCCCCGATCGACAGCGAGGTCGCGGTGTCGTTGATGACAAAGCTGCGCACCTGGCTGGTGTAGTTGCCGTTCGTGCCCGGCGTGTAGTCGCCGTCGAAATTCTGGCCGAACACCAGCATCGCCTTGCCGTTCAGCATGGTCATCTCGGCGCCCGTCACCTGGAGCGCCGGGTCGTGGATGGTACGGAAGATGGAGGTAAGCGCCGGCGCCGCAGGATCGCCCTTGACCCATGCGATCAGCCCGCTGAGGTCGACCGACGTCAGCGTGTCGTAGGTCATGAACTTGTTTTGCGTGCGGTCGAAGCCGTAGCCGCCGACCATGTAGAGCTTGCCGCCGACTTCGGTCTCCTCATAGTTGGCGGCGGTCAGCAGATCGACGACGGAGGTCGGCAGGCCTGAGCCCTCAAGCGAGCGCGACCAGCTTTGCTTGGTCACCGGATCGACTATCCAGACGTCGCGGTTCTGGAAGGCGGGCGGAAAGTTTGTCAGCCCGTTGGTCGAAAACCCGTGCAGCCCGTTTGTGCGCCCGCCGATCGTGACCCAAAGCCCGCCCTGCTCACCGCTCGCGAACGACTGGAGCGTGGGCATCGCCGTGGCGCCGAAATTGCTGGTCGCGAGGCTCAGGCCATAGGGCAGCGGGAAATTGGTGACGGGGGGCGTGATGGTCGGTGTCTGGTTTGCCGCCAGGGCCGCTGTCGACGCGCTTGCCAGCGCCAGAGCAGCCACAAATCCGCCGAGCTTCCGCATGCCCCAACCCCCCGAGTGGCTGACAGTGTATATTCACGGATTTCGCGGCAAAACGCGACCCCGTCATTGATAGGGTCGGCGGGCGGCATCTGGATCACAGGCGTGTCAAAAGGATTCGCTAGGCCGTGCGCCGGCGCGCGCTGAGTCTTGCCAGGCGACCGCGGGCCACGCGTGCCGCATCCACAAAAGGTTCATAGAAGAGCTGCCCGATGTGGCGGTAGTGGTCGTCGCCGAACTCCTCGATGCCGAGCTGGAGCGGCTCGCGGAAGTCATGGCGTCGCGCCGTCCCGAACATCCAGTCCCATACCGAAAGGCTGCCACCGTAGTTGCCGTCGTGCAGCTTGCGGTCGCGGGCATGATGCACGACATGCAGCGCCGGCGTCAGGAACACGTAGTCGCCCCAGCCCAGCGAGATCGGCACCTGCGGCGTGTGCGAGAAGTATCCGACGGTGAACGGAAAAGTGCTGACGGGCCACAGCCACCAATAGTCCTTCGCGAGGGTCGCGTAGGCGTCGAACCCGTTGCCGATCGGCGGCGCCACCAGGCTGACGCCGACCGCCATGCAGACCGAGGTGAAGACGAGCGGCAGGAGCTTGTCGACCGGATGCGTGCGCGCGTCGGTCAGAACATTGATCTGCTCGGAGTAGTGATGAACCTTGTGGAATTGCCAAAGGAACAGCGACTGGTGCGACAGGCGGTGCGCCCAGTAATGCCCGAACTCCGCCGACAGCAGCGCGACCGTGAAGATGATCGTGATGCGCAGCGCATCCGGCAGCCCAGCGACAACCGGACCCAGCAGGCTGATATGCAGCGCCGCGATGGACGCCGAGATCGCTGCAAAGGACAAGAGCGTCACCGCTGCGCCGGTCACGATACCCGGAAGCTTGAACAGGGTCGCGAGCGCCCACCACAGATCGATGCGGAACGACTTGGCGCGCCGGACGTCGTCCGGCAGCAGGAAGGCGCCGAATGCCGAGAGCGTGATCGCCCGGCCCCTGCGCGTGGCGAGAAAGAACGCCGCGCATCCCGCGATATAGAGGACGATCAGGTACCAGCGGAAATAGTTGAACGGAACCGCCTCGTCGTAGAATTGCCGCCACAGCACGCTGGCATCGAGATAGCCATGGCCCTGGATGAAGTGGAACAGCTTCTGCACGACGACCCTCGACCGGCAGGCCCGCCGGTTGAACCGATCCTACCAATCCCGCCGGACGCCTCCAAGTTTGCTTGGCTTTGTCCTGCCCTTGGTTAAGGTCGCGGCAGGGAACTGAGCATGATCCGGCGCGTCCTGTTTCAGGTGCATATGTGGACGGGACTGACGCTCGGCGTCCTGTTCGTGCTGCTCGGGCTATCGGGCAGCGTCCTCGTCTTCAACGAGGAGATCGCGCGCTGGAGCAGTCCACGCGCGACGGCCGCGGGCGCTCCGGCATCCCTGGATCGCGTCGTTGCCGCCGCGCGAAGCGGAACGGATGGTCCAGTGTTTCTGATCCTGCCGAAGGAGACCGGCGATCCGGTGCTGGTGCGCTTCCTCCCGTCGCCGCGAACCTTCTTCGTCGATCCCGTTTCGGCGCGTGTTCTTGGATCGCGGGCGTCTCCCCTGGCGCCGCTCATCCAGGCGATGGACGAACTGCACGGCAATCTCTTCCTGGGACCGACCGGCCGCAAGATTGTGGGATGGCTCGGCATTGCGATGACGTTGCTGGGGCTGTCGGGCCTTGTCCTGTGGTGGCCGTCGGCGCGGCAATGGACCTTGGCCTTCATCGTGCGTCGCAGGGCCAAAGGACTGCGCTTTCACCGCGAGCTGCACGGCGCGGCCGGCATCTGGGGCCTTGTCGTGTTCCTCGTTGTCGCGGTCACCGGCGTCAGCATGGTGTTCGCGGACGACATCCGCGCGGTGGCCGGGGATGCGCGCAGCCCGAGCCCCATGCGCGGTCCCGACATCACGCCGGCGGGCACCCATCCGCTGGATATCCAGGCCACCGTCGATCTCGCCCGCAGAGCCTTGCCGCATGAGCGTGTCCGGTCCGTCGTGGTGCGCCCGGGTGCGGCAACCAGCGTGGCGATGAGCGAGGACAATGCGCCGATGCTGACGCTGGTCTACGTCGATCCCTACCGCGCCAGGGTCGTCGCGGTCCGCGATCCCTACCGCCTTGGCGGCGCCGACGGCTATATCGCGTGGCAGAAGCCGTTGCATATCGCCGAGGGTCTCGGTCCGGTCTGGCGTCTGCTCGTTTTTCTCAGCGGCTTTCTGCCGCTGCTCTTCGTGGTGACGGGCGTGACGATGTGGGCCAAGAAGCGGCGCAATCGCCTCGCCATGAACCGTCCGCTCGAAGATCGGGCAGCGGTCAGCGAGCAGTGATGCCGGAGGGCGACGTCCGACCGCCGATCCGGACGAGGCCGGCGATCCCTCGCACCGCGTCGCGGTAGAAGGACCACACGTCCATCAGCCACTGAACGGCCGGTCGCTCCACATGGGCCGGGTCGGCGATGCCATAGGCCGACGGCAGGTTCGGCCCGCCGTACCATGTGCCGAAGAGATGATCCCATAGCGGAAACACGCTGAAATTCTTGTCCTGGTGCTCGGGATCGACCGAGTGGTGGATCTGGTGCATGCGCGGGGAGACCATGATCCAGCGGCCGAACCATCCGAAATCCCAGCGCAGCTCGCTGTGTTGCAACGTCGAGAGGGTCTGGAAGGTGAGGACCATCGCGGCGATCGTCCAGTCGTCGACGCGCAGGAACAGCAAGGGCATCGGCACCGACAGGGCGTTGGTCAGCGCCTCGACCGGGTTGTTGCGAAGTCCGGTCAGGAGATTCAACGCGGTGGCGGCGTGATGATAGCGGTGCAGATGCCAGAAGAAGCGCCAATGCTGCAGGCGGTGCACCCAATAGGACGAGAATGTCGACAGGAGGAAGAAGACGACGAACGTCGCGGCGACGCCCGGCACCCCATGGATCGGAATTTCGAGCCGCATCCACCCGAGCCGCGCATAGGCGGCGCTGGCCAGAGACGAAAGCCCGAACGCGAGACCAAGCGTCAGCGCCGTCTCGACGAAAAAGCCGAAATGCGTGAAATACACGACGGTCCAGGCAAGGTCGGCCTTCGCCGAGGCGCTGCGGCGGACGAACAGCTGGTGGATCGATGTCCGCGGCCATTCGAGGAACAGCACCTCGATCGCCATCAGGCCGGCGATCATCAGGAGCGTGCGCCCGGCGGGACCGAAGAGCGCATGCTCCCAGTGGCCCGCCACGTAGGCGGCGGCCCGCTGCCACAGCGAGGAGGCATCGAAGAGCAGCAATAGCGCACAGGGCACCGCAACAAGACCCAGGCCAGCGGCATAGGGCCAGGATTTGGAAAAGGCACCACCCACGCTTCCGGACATCCCAGATCAACCATTGCAGCTTGGCCGATAAGCCCGCCAAGCGCCAGTCTTGAGGGTGCCGCACAGGATCGTCACCGCGCCGATTTTCCGATACGATCCAAGGCTCTAGAGCATCCGGGGCTGCATTCTGACATGGCCGATTCCACGGGCACCGAAACTGAGGGCGATCCGCCGTGGCGCGGCCTCAAGGGCGCGTTCGGCGGTCTGGCCGTGCTCGATGAACGGCAGCGCCTGGCGTTCGCCGGCGCCGCCGCCCTGGTTCTTGGTGCCACGCTTCTCGACGTCGCCGCCATCGCGCTCACCTTCGTGATCATCCGTACGCTGGTGGACCCGGCCGGCGCCAGCCACCTCCCGGTCATCGCGGTTCTCTACCGGCACGGGCTGCTCGGTTCGCTGCGGTGGCTGCCGGTCTCGGTGTCGCTGCTCTATTTCGGCTTCATCGTCGCGAAGAACGCCTACGGCATCGCGATGACCTGGTACCAGGAGCGCCTGTTCGCACGCGTCGCCGCGTCGATCGGCGGCTCGCTCCTGACGGCATATCTGCACGCGTCGTGGAATGTGATGGCCTCGCGCAAGGCGGCGGAGATGATGAACGTCGCCGATGTCGCCGGCGGCGCCGCGCTGACATCGGTCTTCCGCGCGTATCTGACGCTGGCGACGGAGCTTTCGGTGCTGCTGGCGGTGCTTGTCTTGCTGCTGTGGCTGGCGCCGGTGCCGACTTTGGTCTCGATCCTCCTGCTCGGCACGTTCTTCGGCTTCGTCCAGCGCGGCATCCGCGCCCGCATCGAGGAGCTCGGCCGCATCTGCACCGCGCTCGCCAACGAGCGCCTGCAGTTCTTCCAGCAATGCCTCGAGAGCGGGCGCGAGATCCGGATCGCGGGCCGCATCGGCTGGTTCGTCACCCGCTTCGCCGAGCTGCGGATGCGCGAAGCGCGTGCGCTCCAGTCGATCATGAGTCTCCAAAGCATCCCGCGCTATCTGTCCGAGCCGGTGCTGTTCGGCGCGATGACCATCGTGATCATCTCCATCACGCTGACGTCAGCGGACAGCAATGTCGCGCTGCCGACGCTGGGCATCTTCGCGGTCGCCGGCTTCCGCCTGATGCCGTCGGTCAGTCGCTCGCTCTCCGCCGGCGCGACCCTTCTCGGCTTTGCCCATCCCGTCAGTACCCTGCGGCGCGACCTTGCCCTGCCGGCGGAACAGGCGACGGCGTCCGCATCACCGGACGTGTCCCCGCTTCGCCGCGAGATCGCCGTCGACGGCATCACCTACCGCTATCCCGGCCGCGGCGAGGCCGCGCTCAACGGCGTGTCCTTCGCGCTGGCGAAGGGCGAGGCCGTGGCGATCGTCGGGGCGTCGGGGGCAGGCAAGTCCACCCTCGCCGACATCTTCGTCGGCCTGCGCCGGCCCGACGCCGGTGCGATCCGCTTCGACGGCGCCGATGTCGCGGCCGATCTCGCCGGCTGGCGCGCCAAGATCGGCTACGTGCCGCAGGTCGTGTCGCTGTTCGACGCCGGCCTGCGCGAGAACGTCGCCTTCGGTTTGGATGCGATCGACGAGGCTCGCGTGCGCCACGTCCTCTCGCTGGTCCAGCTCGACGGCCTGCTGGCAAAGCTCGACGGCTCGCTGGCCAGCCGGATCGGCGAACGCGGCACCGCCGTTTCGGTCGGGGAGCGGCAGCGCATCGGCATCGCCCGCGCGCTCTACGACAACCGCGAAATCCTGGTGATGGACGAGGCCACCGCGTCGCTCGACAGCGACACGGAAGACCTTCTGGGCAACGCGATCGACGCGCTGCTCGGGCAGTGCACGGTGCTGGTCATCGCGCACCGCGTCGCCACCATCCGCCGCTGCGGCCGCATCGTCGTGCTGGAGGGCGGCCGCGTGGCGGATATCGGCACTTATGATGCCCTGCTGGGCCGCAGCCCGACCTTTGCGCGGCTGGTCCGGCAGGGTGTCTTCGAAGCCGCCGAGTAGACCATGATGTACGTCCTCACCCGGATCGTCTGGCTCATCTTTCTGCCGTCGAACTTCGTGATCCTGCTGTTCGCGGTGGGCGTGGCGCTCTGCTGGACCTCCCGGGTTCGCCTCGGCCGCATCATCGCCACCGTCGCTGCCGTTGCTGGACTCGCGCTCGTGCTCCTGCCGCTGGACCAGTGGGCGGCCGCGCCGCTCGAGACCCGGTATCTGCGCCCCGCGAAACCGCCGGCGCATGTCGACGGCATCCTGATTCTGGGGGGCTACTTCTCCAACCTGGTCGAGGGCGCCGCGGTCGCGCGCCGTTATCCGGAGGCCAGGGTGGTGTATTCCGGCGGCTCCTCCTATCTGTTCGGCGACGACGGCTCACCGCAATACGCTTTGGAAACGTTGCGCAGTCTTGGCGTCGATCCGGCGCGCATCGTGATCGAGGGCAAGTCGCGCACCACGTTCGAGGACATCCAGTATTCGCGCGCGCTGGTCGCGCCGAAGAAGGGGCAGCTCTGGCTGCTCGTCACCACCGCGGTGCACATGACCCGCGCCAAGGCGGTGGCGAACCACTTCGGCTGGCCGATGACGCCGTGGACCTCCGAGAACATCGCGGACGCGTCGCTCAAGACCTACTGGCTGTTCGACTACGCGAAGACCTCCTACAACCTTGGCCGCGTCCTGCACGAATACGAAGCGCTGCTCGCCTACCGGATCGAAGGCAAGATCGACACGATGTCGCCGTGACCGCGCCGCGCACTCTTTCCATCGTCGGCTTCGGGTCCGGCAGTCCGCTGTCCCGCATCGTCCTGGCCCGCGTGGCGCGCGAGCACCGGTTGCTCGGCATCGTCGCGCCGACACCGCGCCGGGGACGGCTGGATTTTCTCCGGCGCCGCGCGCCGCATCCCTTTCGTGAGCTCGGCGCACCGCTCCTGCGTGAAGACCAGCTGACAGGCCTGCGCCCCGATCTTCTCCTCGTCGCGTCGTATCCGCGAATCCTGCCCGCCGCCACGCTGGCGCTGGCCCAGCTGGGCGGGCTGAACGTGCACACCGCGCCGCTGCCGCGGCATCGCGGACCGGATCCGATCTTCTGGACCTACATGGACGACGACGCCGAGGCCGGCGTGACCATCCACTGGATGGACAGCGGGATCGACACCGGCGCGATTGCGGCCTTGCGCGCGCTGCCGTTGGTCCGCGGGCGTCCCTCCCGCGAGCTGTATTTCGAACTTGCCGAAACGGCGGCCGGCCTCGTGTCCGACGTGCTGGCGCAGATTGCACAGGGCGCGCCGCCGCGCCTGCCGCAGTCCCGCGAAGGCGCAAGCTATCAGTCCGCGAAGCAGCAGGCCGCCGCCCACATCCCGTTCGGCCAATGGCCCAGCGAACGCGTCTGGCACGTGCTCCACGGCCTGGGCGACCAGTTCTCCGGCCTTGTGCGCGATGGAGCGGGCGCACCGCTGCCGCATGGCCAGGCGACCGGCTACCGGCTGACCGATGCCGTTCGCCCCGGTGAGATGGACCGCACCGAAACCGGCTACGATCTCCACTGCCGGGACGGGATCGTCTCGCTGGCGCGCAGAGAGGCCCATTAGGGATGTGTGGCCTCAGCGTCATCCTGCAAAATAACGCGCCGCCGGATTTGCGCGCCCGGCTCGCGTCGATGCATGCGGCGATCCCGCACCGCGGACCCGACGGCGAAGGATTTCTGCTGCTCGACGGCGCGACGCCGAAAAACGGATCCCGCCTCGAGGCGCTGCAAGCGGATCGGCCACGCCTCGGCATGGCTTTCCGGCGGCTCAAGATCTGCGACCTGAGCGACGCCGCACAGCAGCCGATGGGCGACGCCGCCGGCACGACCTGGCTCGTCTTCAACGGCGAGATCTACAATTTTCGCGAGCTGCGGGCCGAGCTCGAGGCGCTCGGCCATGTTTTCCGCACCCATGGCGATACCGAAGTCGTGCTGCACGCCTATCTCGCCTGGGGCGAAGGCTGCTTCAGCCGCTTCGAGGGCATGTGGGCGATTGTCCTGCTCGATCTGCCGCGCAACCGCCTCGTCCTTTCGCGCGACCGCTTCGGCATCAAGCCGCTGCACTGGATGATCGACGATGACGGCGCCCTGCTGCTGGGCTCCGAGATCAAGCAGTTCCTGCGGCCCGGCCGCGCCCTCAGGTCGAACCGCCCGCTGATCGAGATGTTCCTCCACGGCCAGCGCTTTCCGACGCTGGAGGAGACGTTCTTCGACGGCGTCCGCCTCATGCCGCCGGGCACGCTCGCCGTCGTCGATCTCGATGCGCCGCAGCCCCTCGACTGCAAACCCTACTGGCAGCTGAGCGATTTCACGGCGTCAGCCGCGCCGCCTCCCTACAACGAGGCGGTCGATCGCGCGGAAGAGCTGCTGGCGCGCGCCGTCGCGTCGCATCGCCAGGCCGACGTGAAGGTCGGTGCGCTGCTGTCCGGTGGCGTGGACTCGTCCACGCTGGTCGGGCTCGCCTGCCGCGAGGCGCGGCTGCCGACCTATTCGCTGGGCTATCGCGACGCGGCGCCGGCCTTCTGCGAGCTGCCCTTCGTCGACGCCATGGTCGAACGCTATGGGCTCGAGAACCACGAGATCGGCTTCGATGCCGCCTGGATCGCCGGCAACACGGACAGCATCCTCTGGGCGCTCGAAGAGCCGCCGCTCGCCATGCCGGCCTTCGCGCAATACCGCGTCTTCGAACTCTGCCGGCAACAGGGCTGCACCGTGGTGCTGGACGGGCAGGGCGCCGATGAGATCGCCGCCGGCTACCAGTACCACCAGCGCGCCCAGGTGAAGGACCTCATCCAGCACGGCCACGCGGTCGCCGGTCTGCGCGAACTCACGGCCATCGCCCATCGCGACCACATAGCGTCGCCGCGCCTGTTCGCGCAGTATTTTCTTAGCCGCTTCTATCGTTCCCGCACGCAGATGCTGTGGATCGCGCCCGGCGGGCCGCGCGGCAACGCGGCGGAATTCGCGCAGGCGCGCACCGGCTACGGCCACGATGCCGAATTGGTCAACCGCCTGCTGCACTACGACGTGCGCTGGGGCAACGCCAAGATCATCCTGGGCTACGGCGACCGCAACGCCATGGCGCACGCGATCGAGGCACGTGTCCCGTACTTCGACCGCGCCTTCGTCGAGTTCATCTTCTCGCTGCCGGCGCGCTACAAGATCGCGAACGGCGACCGCAAGCGCATCCTGCGCGACGTTGCCCGCCGCTGCATTCCAGCCAGGATCACCGAGCGCCCGGACCGCATGGGCTTCGGCACGCCCGACGAGGCGATGCTGCGCGGCCCGCTGCTGCCCTTGGTGAAGGAAGCGGTCAACGATCCGGCATTTCGCCAAGCCGGCTGGGTCGACGCTGCCGGTGCGGCGCGCTTCGTTGATGGCCTGGAGAACGGCATACACAACGACTATCGCGCGGTATGGCGCATCTTCGTGCTGAGCCGATGGGCGGCGCGGTTCGGCGTGAGCGCATAGAGGGGGCAACAGTGCTGACGGCTCTGCGGCAGCGGTTGGACGACCGGGTGTTCTTCACCGGCATGGCGGTGCTGTTCGTGCTGATCGATGCCGGCGGCTTCGCCATCGAGCTGGTGAAGACCCACACGCTGCAGGACCAATGGCATTCCGACTGGGTCAAGGCGCATGCCACCGCGTTCTGGCTCTGGGTTCTTCTTTTCCTGGCGCAGGCCTCGCTGATCGCGGCGGGCCGCAAGGACCTGCACAAGCGCCTGGGCTGGGGCGGCATCGCGCTCTATTTCGTCATGATGGCGTTGACCCTCGGCGCCGCGATCGTCGAGACCCACAACAGCCCCGCGCGCACGCCGCTCGAATTCTTCATGCTGCACGTCGTCGTGCATGTCGATGCGATCGACTTCTTCGTGCTCGCCGGTGCCGCGCTCTGGCTGCACAACAGCGATACCGAGGCGCACAAGCGGCTGATGTACCTCGCGACGGTCGCGGTCGCGATCCGCTTTCCGCTGCTCGGCCGCATCCTGCATGTGCACGGCCTGCAGCATTGGGTCGACCAGGACCTGTTCGTGCTGGCGGCGTTCGCCTACGAGCTTATCAAACGCGGCCGCATCCACCGCGCCTTCCTGGTCGGCTCGCTTGTCATCCTGGTTTGTCCGCCGCTGGCCGACTACTCGTTCCGGATCCTGGTGCCGCAATTCATGGCGCCGCAACCGGCCTAGGACCGGCCCCAGCGCGACGGCAGTTTTGCCCCGGCGCGCCGCGCCCGCCATTCATGCCAGGACCCCTTCGCCTCCTGCTGCGCAACGAACGCCAGGAAGGCGAGGCGGCGCCAGGCATTGTCTATCAGCAGGAACTTGCGGCGCAGCTGCTGCACGCGGCCGGAGGCATGCCCGCCCCGCTCGCGGGCCGGGTCGGGCAGTATGCGCGCGATCAAGGCGGCCCTGACACGTGGCGTGAGCAACGCATCCATGGCCTGCATGACGGCTGGTATGCCGAGTGCAGGAAAGAGCCGCGACGTCACGAACAGCGCGCCGAACAGCGCGCGCTCGATCTGCCAGGCCCGCGCGCGCTCGACGCAGAGCGGCAGCGCATCCGGCTGGCGCTGCACGAGCAGGAAGAAATCGACATAGCGGATCAGCGGCGAGCTGAACTCGTCCTTCGCCAGCTCATAGGCCTGCAACAGGATCGCGTCGGAATGCGAGAGTCGCCAGGCGGCGAACCCGTCCGCCTCGAAGCGCTCGCGGCGGCGCCACAGCGCGTCATAGTCGATGGCGGCGCGCGGCCGCTGCGCCAGCGAGCGGTGCAGTTCGACATGAACCTCTCCGACCATCACAGACGCCTCGTGGTGATCCGGCGAGAACGGCGCGCCATGCCGGCCACGTTTTTGCGGGTATCCGGCAGCGGCGAACCGCGCCAGCGCCAGCGCGAAGTCCATCCGCGGCACCAGCAGATCGAGATCGGTCATCGGCCGGAGCTCGGGCCGGTCATACAGCCGGTGGCGGTAGTCGCCGCCCTTGAGGAACAGGAACGCGTTGGGGCCGATCGCGCGCTGGATCTCCGGAATCGCGGCGCGGCTCAGCGCATAGCGCTTGCGGTAGATCGCCTCGATCGCACGATAGCGCGGCCGCGCTGCCGCGATCGCGTCCGGGAGGCGGTCGGCCACCATCAGCAGAGGCAGCAGCATCTCGCGATTGGCATATTCATAGAATTGCTCCACGCCGTCCGGGCCCGCTGGCGGCCAGGATTGGCCGGTCGCAAGAGTCCAGACTGCCTTCCACAACTCTGGCGGTGCCTGCGTCATGGCGCGGCCAGAAGGTTGCGGCGCCGGCGTTCCACCGGTCGCTCGATGAACAGATGCGCCAGCACGGCCAGCACAACGGCCGCGGCGGCGACACCGGCGAGCGGCAGAAGGCGCTGCGCCGGCGCGATGCGCATCAGGTGCGGCGCCGCAACTGAAATCAGGAGGGGCAGGAAGAAGAACAGCGGATAGCTGAGCGCACCAACGGCGGCGAGCAGGCGCGGCATCGGCAGGCGGTCGAACGCGCAAGCGACGACCAGCGCCATGGCGACGGCATAACCCAGCGCCTTGCCGAGCCAAAGCTCGCCTGCGCCCCAGGCCGTGCTCCAGGCGAAATAGCTCACCAGCAGGACGGCCGCCGCGAACAACACCAGCAGCACAACGTCCCGCCGTCGTCGCTCCGGGTCGGAGCCGCGCCGAGTGTTCGCGGTGAAGGTGCCCAGATGCGCCAGCACCAGCGCCAGCAGGACCGCGATGGGAAAATGACGGTGGTACAGGTGGCCGACAACGATCATGCCGGCCAGCATCGCCAGCAGGACCATCATCGCGATGACGGGATAGAGGCGTGAACGCACGCATCCCGCCAGCGCCGCGGCGATGCACAGGGCGTAGAACACCAGCAACGCCATCAGCAGCCAGTGGATATGCGCGAACGGCGTGACGGGCGCGGGTGGGTCCATCAGCACAAGGCTGCGCACCATGCCGCCCAGGCCTACCGTCACGCCGCTCTCGAATGGTAACAGCGCCAGTGCCAGAAGCGCGGCCGCCAGGAAGACCGGATAGAGCCGCAGGATGCGCCTGACGATGAAGTCTCCTGTCGGACGCGGCCCGCGGAAGCTCGCGGGAATGAAATAGCCGCTGATCAGGAAAAAGACCGGGATGCCCGCATTGGTCAGGCTGAAATCGTAAACCAGCACGCGCGGCCACGACGCGACATTGGTGTCGGCAAAGCCGAAGACCAGCACCTCGGCACACAGCTGGAGCCCGATGAGAAGAACGGCCAGTCCCCGCAGGCGATCGAAGGACGCCACCCGCGGCGGCGCGGCATCAGACATCCGGCGTGGGGGCGGAGGCCGCGAGGCTCGGCGCCGGCGCGGCCGGCACGATTCCCTTCGCCGCGTCGCGCAGGCTCCGCCGGTGGGCGGCGATCATCTTGAGCGGCGCGAAGAACTGCGCCACGAAGCTCTCGCGCACCGGCGGCCCCGCGACGCCGTACTGCGTCGGCAGCGGCGAGGTGCGGTCGGCGGTGCCGAACAGGTCGTCCCAGAACGTGAACAGCATGCCGTAATTGCTGTTGGCCTGGCGCATGTCGATCGAATGATGACGGCGGTGGAAGGTCGGGCTCACGAAAATCCAGCCGAGCCTGCCGTAGGTCCAGTCCCACTCCGAGTGCTGCACCAGGAAGATCCACGCCATGATGAAGTCCAGCGTGAGCCAGGTCGTCACGCTCGAGCCCAGCAGCTGGAAGGGAATGAACAGCCATAGCCGCAGCAGCGTCTCGTCCACGAAATGGAAGCGATAATTGGTCGCGACCGTCAGGTGCTCGTCGGAGTGATGGATGCTGTGGAACGCCCATGTATAGGCGTTGGAATGCCGCCAGCGATGGTTCCAGTAGCCGACGAAGTCCGAGGTCAGGATCATCGCCGCCATCTGCACCGGCGGTGACATATAGTTCAGCAGGTTCAGCTGCAGGAACGGCGCATAGCGCGTCGTCAGCGCCACCAGCGCGGCGTAGAGATAGGTGAAGAAGAAGATGTGGTAGAAGCCGGCGTAATAGAAGATGAAGTACAGGATATCGACGCGGAACGCCTTGGTCCCGTAGCGCACGCGCCAGTTCTTCCGCGCCGCGATCTCCAGCACGAACGTCACGGCGAGGCCCAGGCCGAACTTCAGGTAGTTCGTGACCGTGCTGGTGCTGAAGAAGAAGCTCTTCAGGTGCACGAACAGCCAGTGCCATGCGCCGCCGTGCTCGATGGCGTACCAGAGGGCGGCGATACCATGTTCGTGCATCGCTTGATCGCTCCTAGGCGGCCGCGCCGCGCCGCAGCAGGTGCGGCAGGATCGTCTGGCGCACATGCGGCCGGCGGAAAGACCAGATCAGTCCGTCGAGATAGAAATGCTCCAGCGCGATCAGCAGGTAGAAGCTGAGGAAGATGTCCAGCTGCCCGCGCTGCATCGAGATGTTCTGCAGCATCGCCCAGCCATAGCCGACGATGACCAGCACCGGCAGCAGCACCACCAGCCGGGCGCTCAGCAGGCGCAGCGGCGCGGGAATGCCGGCCGCCGACGGCCCGACGAACTTGCGGCGGTGCAGCAGCCACACCAGCGCGAGGTACTGCACATAGTGCGGCAGCAGCATGATCAGCGTGGCGTACTGGGAATCGCGCACCAGCAGGTAGGGATAGAAGAAGACGAGGCTGGTGACGATGAACAGCCCCTCAGGAATGCCCAGCGGCTCCTTCCGGCGCGCCAGCGCGATCAGGAAGCGGATCACGAGATAGGCCGCCACCGCGCCGGTCGCGAATTTCAGATAGAGCACGAAGTTCGGCGTGATCATCGCGAACAGGGGGCCGATCTGCTGGTGCGTGCGGATGTTCCACACCGCCAGGAACAGGCTCACCGCCAGGATCGCGTTGTTCGCGCTGGTCTTCTGGACGGGATCGGACACGCCGGCGCGGCTGCGATAGATCGCCAGGATGCCGTTGTTCTGCCGCGCCACGTGCCAGGTGTTCCAGAAGAAGAGCACCAGCTGGATGACATAGGGCACGTGGAATCCGACGACCAGGAAGTACACCGCCGCCAGGATCAGCGGCCCCGCGTAGAACGCGAACCAGCGCGCGCGGTGGTAGTCGCGGTTTTCCTTCCAGAAATAGAACGCGATGGTCGAGACGTAGTGCACGAAGGCCAGCGCCGTCGCCGCCACGATGGCCAGCAGCGGGATGCGCAGATAGATGCCGGCCATGATCGGCACGGTGACCAGCGGTGCGCAGATCAGGAGGAAGAAATCGAACGCCGGCGACTGAATCCAGGCGGCGCGCGACAGGGCGTCGCGAATGCCTAGTCCGACAGGCTGTGTGACGCTCACCTCCGACATGGCACAAAGCCTATCATGCGGAAAATCGCCGGAAAACACGCCGCGTCCGCTGTGGCTCAGGGCGGAAGCGCCCAATCTTGCCGTTCCGCTGGCCGGTGAACCAGATCGTGCCGTCCGCCGCTGTCGTAATTCCGTAAGGTTGTCCGAAATCCGCGGGCAGGGGGATCTCGGCGATCTGACCGCGCGCATCGATCGTCGCCAGTTTTCGCCCATAGCCTTCGATCATGTAGATCGTCCCGTCTTGTCCCTGCGTGACACAGCGGGGCAGGGAATGGGGCGTCGGAACCGCGACTTCGCTGACCCGCCCATCCGTGGTGATGCGGCCGACCTTGTTGCCCAGTTCCTCGGCAAACCACAGCGCGCCGTCACGGGCAGCCACGATGCAGCCAAACGAGGCGTTCGGCGTCGGCATGTCGAACTCGGTGACCTGGCCGGCGGGCGTGATCCGGGCCACGCGATTGACCGCCGGCGCCTCTTCCGTGAACCAGACATTGCCGTCGCGCCCCAACGCCATCATGCGGGGCCGCGCGTCCGGCGTCGGGATCGCGAACTCCGTGATGCGGCCGTCGCGATCGATCCGGCCGATCTTGTTGGCGCCGTTCTCGGTGAACCAGACTGCGCCGTCCGCGCCGCTGGTGATGCCGATCAGCCGGCTGTCGGGCGTCGGCACGGCGAACTCGCGGATCGCGCCCGATGGCGAGATCCGGCCGATCCGGTTCGCGGCCGCCTCGACGAACCACAGATCGCCGTCCGCGCCGGCCGCAATACTGTAGGGCCCGCTCGCCGGTGTCGGGACCGCGTACTCGGAGACCCGACCGTCCAGCGTGATGCGTCCGATGCGATTGGCGAACTGCTCGGTGAACCACAGCGCGCCGTCCGGACCGGCGACGATGAAGGTCGGTCCGCTGGCGCGGTCAAGTAGCGCGAATTGCGTGAACCGTTCTTCCGCGGCAGGCCGTGCGTTGAGCAGCAACCCGCCCGCGATCGCGACGAAAAGCACCATCAGCGCCGCGAGGGCATTCCGCGATGTCATGGGCGGAGTCCGCGCCCGATGGCCCGAACGGCCTTGCGGACAAATCCCACCGGTCCCGCGGCAGCGGCGCCCCGCAGGCGATAGGCAAGCTGGAGGCGCCGGCGCACCTGCGTGGCGTCGCCGCTCGACGCGCCCAGCCAGCGCAGCAGCGCCCCGCGATAGGCGGACGGCGCATGGCGCGGAACATCCTGGATCGTACCGATCGCGCGCTCGGACTCGACCGGCTCGTCGGGCAGCGGGTTGGCGTCGCCCCAGGTCAGGAGCGCGCCGTGCAGCCGCGCCACCAGCCGGTGCACGCCGACCTGGTTGTCGCGCAGGAACATCACGACATCGCCGATCTCCGGCTCGACGCCGCACAGCACCGTCACCCGTTGTCCCGGCGCGATGGCGGGCAGCATGCTGGTGCCGCCGAACGCGGTCACGAAGGTGCGCCGCTCGCGCTTCCACATCTCGGCGACTGCCGCGAGTTCACTGGCCGACGGGCTCGCGGCCACGTCCGGCCGGTCGTTCATTCCGCCGGGCCGAAGCTGCGCGCGGTCTCGATCTCTTCCTCGGTGAACCCCGCTTCGCGGCGCACATCGTCCGCGATGGGGTAGTAGACGCCCGTTCCGCCGGAAATGATCTTGAAGGCCTGGTCCGCGTGGGCGATCGCGCGGGCCAGCGCCATGATGGCGCGCGGCCCGTCCTTCTCGATCATCTTCTTGATCCAGACATTGGCGAAGCGCACGTGCTGCACCTCGTCGGCGAGCTGCGCGTCGAACAGGGTGACGAATTCCTGGTCGTCCTTGCGCTTCTGGGTCTCGATGCCGTCCTGGATCGCGTCGATGCCCGAGGCTTCGAAGCTGCGGTTGGCGACCGCGAGCCGCCCGATCAGCGAATTGATCTGGGTGATGATGCGGTACTGGAAGTTCATCACCGGATATTTTCCGACCCAGGCGCCGCGCTTTTCCATCAGCCGCCGGAAGGCGATGGCATGGCGCGCCTCGTCGGCGCATTGCCGCGCGATCGCCATGCGCAGGTCCCAGTCCGCCTCGGGAAAATCCACCAGGTTGCGCGCCGCGATCTCCAGGCTGTTGAGCTCTTCGTTCAGCTGGCGGTGCAGGAACTCGATGCTGTGCTCGGGATGATCGGCTGGAAAATTCGCCATCTCCGCATGCACCTCGCCGACCGTGAAGCGGTCGTCGCGCTCCGGACTGTCGGCGAACAGCTCAGTGCTCACGCAGGCACCGTGTTCGGCACCAGTGTGCGGAAGCCCGCCTGGCGCAGGATCTCGTGGATCTCCTCGTCGGTGAACTCCGCCAGCTTGCGGTCTTCCACGTTCACCGCCGGGATGCGCGCTTCGGGCGAGGCGAGCTGCACGCCGATCGCGTTCACTTCGCCGCCCTCCTTGATCTGGAACTTGGAGTTCGCCTCGATCAGGAAGCGCACCGCGCTCGCCACCTTCATCAGCTGCCGCTTGTCTTCCGAGATCAGCTTCTTGATCCAGCGGTTGGCGAAGCGCACATGCTGCACCTCGTCGGCCAGGATGCCCTCCAGCACGTCGGCGGTCTCGTCATCGCCCGAGGCGCGGACGTTGCGCGCCAGGATGCCGACCACGTCCATCGCGCCCGCTTCCAGCGTGCGGTTCTGCGTCGCCAGCCGTCCGATCAGGTTGTCGAGCGCGCAGGTGACGTTCCATTCCAGCGTCCCGATCGGAAACTCGCCCTTGTAGCCGCCGAGTTCGAGCAGGCGCCGGCACAGGACGCGCACATGCCGCGCCTCGTCCCAGCACTGCCGCGCCAGCTCCATGCGCAGCTCCCACGGCGCATCGGGGAATTCATAGACGCAGGCGGCCGCGATCTCGAGGCTCACCATCTCGTTGGTCATGTGGCGATGCAGGTTCTCGCGCCGCGCCGCCTCGGACTGGTCGTCATGCTCGTGCATGTCGGCGTCGCGATAGACGACGGTGAAGCAATCCTCGCGCGCGGGTTCGGCGCGCAGGTTGATGCCGCCGACTTGGAAGAAGCCGATGTCTTCGTCGCCCCTCATGCCACCGCCTCCGCCAGCATGCTGCGCACGGCCTTTTCGCGCGCCGCGAGGTGCGGGCCCGGGCCGGACGCCAGTTTCAGTTCGGTCTTGAGTTCGTCCGCCTCGCCGCGCTGCCGTTCCAGCTCGTGCGCGATGCGTTCGACGATCACGATGGTCGGCTCGTCGAGGATCTTGTCGGTCCCGGCGATATAATCGCGATAGCGCGCAATCAGGCCCGGCAGCACGCCGTCATAGAGGGCCGAGACGCGGTCCGCGGTCGTCCGCGCCGCGCCGGCTTCTTTGAGCATCGCATGGTATTCGGCGCCGGGCGCCAGCGTGTAGTGCTCGTGACGGCGCAGTTCGAAGGTCCGCTTGCCCAGCGCGTCGGCCATCTGCGCGTAGTCCCAGATATGGCGGCCGAACATCACCTTGGCTTCCATCTCGGGCGTCGTCGGGGTCCAGCGTGCGACGGTCTCCATCAGCCACACGCTTACAAACCGGAAGGTGCCGACGGCATCGGCGCGCGCGCTCACGCTCTTCAGGATGGTCATGCGATTGCCTGCTCCAGATAGGCCGCGGTTTCGTCCGGTTTTCCCGCGCGTAGTTCATAGACGTTCGACGTGGAGAGCAAGCGGGTCAGTTCGAAAATCCGCTTTGCGTGTGATGCATTAAGGAAGCTGCTCATCAGCGGCTGGAGCTCGCCGATTTCGTTCCGGCCGGGGCTGATGCGGGCCAGGGACGGCTTTTCCGCGAAGCCGCGAAGAAAAACGATGTTGCGCAGCGGGACCGGGCGCGCGTCCGCGACGGGAAACAACGTGTTTATGTCGAATCGAACGAATCCGTCCCGCGCGATCTTTTCCAGATTTTCCGCCGAGAGGCCCTTCTGCACCGCGTCCGATCGCGGCCCGGGCTTGATGCCGACGGGCCGCCGGAACGGGCAGAGCTCGCCGCTGGCCGGCTCGTAGGCCGCGACCTCGTCGCTCAGGAAATTGTGACCGCGCGCCGCCAGCGCGAGCGACATCGTGGACTTCCCGCCGCCCGACGGACCGACCAGCATCGTGCCCTGGCCGCGCATTCCCAGTGCGGACGCATGGAAGAAGATCGCGTCGGCGCGCATGCGCAGCAGCCGCCAGAACAGGAGCCACATGATGTTGGTGCGCCAGCGGTGCTCGAGCAGGAAGAGGCAATCGCGCCCGCGGAACGCGAAGGCGGGCCGCTGCGCGCCGCGAAAGGCGAAGCAGGTCCATGCCGAATCGGGCTGCTCGAACATCTCGAAGAAACCCGTGTCGAGCGTGACCGAGAACTGGAATTCCAGTCCGTCGAGCGGCAGCGCGTCGGTGCCGCCGAGGTGAAACCAGCCGAACTCGCCGCCCGTCCGGGAGCGGATCACAAGGTGCATGTCGGCCGCCGCATCGTCCGCCGGGCCCGCAACGGGATCGGGCGCGCCGAACATCGTGAAGAATTCGCCGAACAGGTCGCGATCGTCGCATGCGATCGCGATCCGGCGGCGCGCGATCGTCACTGACGACGACAGCGTGGGCGGACTTGTCTGGGTCTTGATCTGGTCGAGGATCTGGGAAAGCGCGTTCAGCGGCACCGCCCCGATGGCAATACGCCCCTTTGAACTCAATCAAAGGGGCGCCACCAATTCAGTTGAATGTCGAAAGGCCTAGCAGGAAGCGATGTTCCACCAAACGCCCATCGACTGCGTGATCTGGAACGAGTTGAGAATTTCCTTCTCGCTCATCGCCTGAATACGCGGCGTCTCATAGCGCGGAAGCTTCTTCTCTTCCGCCGCGTGAATCGAAATCGGTTGCATGTTCATGTGGATTCCTCGGTTTTGGCAGACAGAAGCAACATCCAAAACCCTATCAGCAAGGTTCCACCAAGCCAAGGGTCATTAGCTCTTGGAGCGCCGATTGCATTTCATTCGATGCGAGGGACGCGTCCACGCCTTCGAAATTGGCCGGCATGTCCGCGACGATCGAGTCGAAGCTCCTGCTGCCGTCACAATTCTTCCAAAGATAGGCCATCGTCGCATTGAGGACGAAAAACTGAGACTTTTCCGGGTCGTAGAGCATCAGGTCCTGCTGCAACGGACTCTCTTCGATCTTTGCGTTGCGCCTGTAGGTGTCGACCATTCCCCAGTCCTGCCTGAAATATTGTTGCGAATGCTAGGGTCGCGTTTTTGGAGCGTCAACCACCGGACGATGACGTCCGCCGTGCGCGCCCCAGTCCCGCTTCGGGGTTCAATGCCGCACGCATTTGCATCAAAAGCGTGGGAATCGGAAACGGTCCGGTGAACTCCTCGAGCCCCTCGCGTGTGGCGACCTCCATCGCCTCCAGCGAAGACACCACCGCATAGCCGTCCTCGCGCAGTCGCGCCACGTTTCGCATCACGGCCGGATGCTCGTTCATCGCGGGGTTCGCGATCGGCAGGAAGACGACCGGTGCGGTTGTCGCCAGGATGATGGCCGGGATCAGTTCGTCGGCGATGCCGTTGGCGACCTTGCCCATCACGTTCACGCTCGCGGGATAGACCAGGACGAGGTCGGCGTCGCGCGCGAGTTCGATATGCGGGACGAAGACGTCCTCGCTGCGGTCGTCCATCTCGACGAAGACCTTGTGCCGGCTCGCGACCTCGACCGCGTAGGGCGACACCAGCTTGGCCGCGGAACGCGAGAGCACGACCTGCACGTCATCGGCGAAATGCTTGAGCAGCTGCAGGACGATGCGGGGCAGGGAATAGGCATGATAGGCGCCCGTCGCGCAAAGCAGGAGGCGTTTTGCCCGCTTGGGCTGTGCGTCCGCCATGACTGCCTGCAATCCCCTTGTGCGCGGCAATCATGCGAAACGCGGCCGGCAAAGTCGAGCTTGGATCACTCGGCGGCGGGGAGCACCGCGCGTGCGCCGCGCCTGCGGAACGGCGAGACGATCCAGGCGCCCAGCCGCCCGTAGCACGTCCGCGCGTCCTGGAAGAACTGCCATACCGGCCGCGTGTCGTACTGGTGATCGCGCGTTCCGTACGCGGAAGGCTCCATCGGTCCGCCATACCAGGTTCCGAACACATGGTCCCACAGCGGGCAGTTGCCGAAATTCACGTCGCGGTGCTCGTCGTCGATCGAGTGGTGGTACTGGTGAACCCTGGGTCCGCCGAAGATCCAGCGTCCGATCCAGCCCCAGTCGCCCTGGAGCTCGGAGTGCTGGCAATAGTTGATGAAATTTCCCGCCACGACCGACATCAGCAGGACGCCATCGGGCACGTGCATGAAGGTGAGCGGCGACAGGGGCAGCAGGACGCGCGTCAGCGCCTCGAGCGGATGCAGGCGCAGCGCCGTGATGAAATTGAGCTCGCCGGCCGCGTGATGGAAACGATGCACCGGCCAGAAGATGTGGCCGTGATAGATGCGATGCACCCAGTAGCCGAAGAAGCCCGAGGCGATCCAGAACACGGTGAAGGAGAAGGCGATCTCCAGCGGTCCGCCGCCGGGCAGCGCGATGCGCGCCAGGTGGAAATTCTGCTGCGCCATCTGCGCGGCGCGTTCGGCGCCGTAGGACACGCCGAACGTCAGCGCGATCTCGAGGAAGGCGGCAAGGCCCAGCGTCTGCAGGCCCCAGAACAGGAGGTCGATCTTCGCCGACGGGCTGTGGCGGAAGAACAGCCGGTAGATCGCCGTCTTGTGCCAGTCGCGCAGCAGCACCTCGCCCAGCATCACCGCCAGCGCGCCCAGCATGACCAGCATCGGGGTGCCAAGCAGGTGCTGCTCGACGAAATAGGTCCAGAACTTGTGCCCGAGCAGTTGGACCGCCTTGTCCAGGTCGACCTGCGGCATGGACGTCATCCCGCCGGTGCGTCGTCAAAGCGGATCGTCAGATCCATTGGCCAAGGACCCCATCGGGCGCCGCCGCAGCGGCATCGTGGCCAGCCTAACATCCTTCCGGTGGGGACCAAACGGGCCGGCTTTCGGCGGCCCCTACCAAAGCATAATCGCGGCCGGCGCGTGCGAAGCGCACACTGCGTGACGCGGGGCGCGGCGTCCCTGTGACATGTGCCGGATGCTGACGTCCCATGACGCGACGGACGTTGAAGCTCGCGCGATGCGCCCACATCTCCGCCTTCGCAAGAAGGGCGGCGCTTGACAAATTAGTTGCCTAGGCAAATATTGCTTGGGCACTTGATTGGAGGTGGGCATGGCGGACCCACACTACGATGTAGAGACGTTTGAGGGCCGCAAGTCCTTGGGCTACCTGATCAAACGCTTGTTCAACCAGACCATGCCGCGGGCCGAGGCGCTGTTCGCCGACGCCGATTTCACCTTCACCCAATGGATCGTGCTGATGGCGGTGCGCGACGGCATCGCGACCACCGCGGCGGAAGTCGCCCGTCATCT
>JADMIO010785071.1_pt1 | contig 22836 bp, 20 predicted proteins | sample 8958161 | NCBI WGS metagenome assembly JADMIO01 (sample SAMN16585339, study PRJNA669376) | soil metagenome | isolation source: Crop rotation soil | place: USA: Cullars Rotation, Alabama | collected 2011 | reverse complement strand
CTTTCCCCGGAAGCCCATCCCCCGCCCGCGTGTTACAGGTTTACACTGAACGCACGCCGGAAGCCCACCCTATGAAAAAGCTCGTCATCGACATCGAGACCGTCGGCACTCCCTGGGAAGAACATGACACCTACGTTCGCGAGTACCTCATCAAAGGGATGAACGAGGCGGAGGCCGAGGAGGAGAAGCGGCGCGGGGCGCTCTCTCCGTTCACGGGGCGGATCGTGGCCATCGGCGTCGTCAACGCCGAGACCGGGCGCTCGTGCGCGATGTACGAGGTGCCGGGGCAGATGGAGCTCATCACCCGCAAGGAGGGCAACCGGACCATGATCTCCGGCTCCGAGCGGCAGATCCTGGAGAAGTTCTGGGACTACCTCGACCGCGAGGACCGCTTCATCTCCTTCAACGGCCGGCAGTTCGACGGGCCGTTCCTGATGATCCGCTCGGCGATCCACGGAATCACCCCGAAGCGCGACCTGATCGGCAACCGCTACCGCTTCCACCCGAACTGCGACCTGCGCGAGGTGCTGAACTTCAACGGCACGATCAACGCCCGGCAGATGCGCTTCAACCTCGACCTGGCCTGCAAGGCCTTCGGTATCGTCAGCTCGAAGACCGAAGGGATGGACGGGCGCGCGGTCGAGACGCTGTACCGTGCCGGCCGGCACGAAGACATCGCCATTTACTGCCTCGAAGACGTGCGGGCCACGTGCGAGCTTTACCTGAAGCTGGAGAAGACCCTGCTCGGGTTCGAGTCGGCGTTCCGCGATGCCGAGGACCGTGCCTCGCGCCGCCGCACGCTCTCCGAACAGCTCGCGGTGGTCCAGCCGCCGGAGCCGACGTTCATGGAGCAGGTGACCAAGACCTCGCTCACGCTCACCTCGGCGCTCGAACAGGCCGACGATCCGAGCGACGACGTCGTCACCACGAGAACGCAGGCCATGGTCCTGGAAAAGCTCGTGCAAGGAACCGCGGTCGATGACGAACTGCCCGAGGGATGACGCGAGGAGACGGCGATGCGAAGACTCGTACTGCTGCTCGTGATGGTGACCGCCGGAATGCTCGCGGCCCAGGAACGCTTCGTCAACCGCGGCCTGAACTACTCGGTGGTCGCGCCGGCGGGCTGGCGCTGGACCGAGGTGGCGAACGGACAGACCTGGGTAGCGCAGGGGCCGCGCGGCGAGCGCTTCACCGTCTACGCCTCGGCACCGTCGAACACGCGCATCGACGAGAGCTGGCTGAAAGAGCTGCTCCCGGCGCTGACGCGCGACGCCCAGGCACACTCCGCGCGCCTCGAGCACTACATGCAGCAACGCGCCACGTCGCCGATCTTCCCGAGCGTGCGCTACGCCTACACGCGTGTCGAGGAAGACGGGAAGAAGACCTTCATCGACGGCTGGGTGGCGTGCTCGGGCCGGGTCTACTCGCTCGAATACTCGTCGCCGTCACGCGAGTCGATGCCGGAGTTCCTCAGCTTCGTCCGCTCCTTTCAGATCGTCGACAAGTTTGCCTCGCAGCGTACCGCGCGGGCGAGCCAGGCGCAGCAGGGCCTGAAGAACAGCACCGCCGCTACGGACGTCCTCGGCCGGCCCATCGCGCCGAACCAGGCCGGCGGCGTCATTCGATGACGGCGAAGCCGGCCCAGTAGAACGGATGCGCGTTCGGTTTGCGCAGGAAGCCGAGCTGCGCCCGGCGAAGCGCGGCTGCGGGCGTCGCGCCGGCCGCGAGCTGGCGATGGAACGCGATCATCAGCCGCGCGGTGCTCTCGCTGTCGACGTCCCATGTCCCGGCCACGACCGCTGACGCACCGGCGAGCAGCAGCGCCCACGACATTCCGACCAATCCCTCTCCCGCGGCGGGACGGCCGACACCCATCTCGCACGCGGAGAGCACGACCAGCGACGACGGGAGCCGGAACCGCATCAGCTCCCGCGCGGTGAGGGTGCCGTCGTCGAGCACGAGATGCGACTGCATCGGATCGCTCTCGTCGTAAACACCGTGCGCGGCGATGTGCACGATACCGGCGCGCGCGGCTGCGGCGCGGACCTGCTCCTCTCTCGCCGGGATCACCCGTGCCTTCCCCCAGATGGCGCGGATCTCCGCGATCTCCTGCGCCGCCTCCTCGATCGAAGAGGTGAGCACGACCGCGCCCGACACGTTCGTCTGTGTTGCCGTGCGATGGATGGAGGGCGCGTAGGCGACGTCGAAGCGCTCGATGACGTAGCGGTCGTCCGGGCCGATCAGCGCGTGAAACGGCACGCGCCACAGCGCGCCGTCGGGCACGATGAGCAGCCGTGCTTCCGGCAAGGTGAGCGGAGCGAGGAGCAGATCGTAGAGACGGCGTGCGGAAGTCCGGAAGCCGAGATTGCGCAGCGCCATGTCGCGAGCGAAGCGGGAAGTGAGCTCGTCGAGCTCCTGCCGCCGGATCGGAATCGTGGCGACGGAGACTCGTCCGTTCGCGATCGTGAAGGCGTAGGTTGCGCTCTCCGTGACCGCGAACTCGATCGCCGCCGGCAGGCGGGCCGCGGTGCGCGAGTGGTCGCGCAGCACGCGCGCCTTCGCCGCCTCCGCGTACTCCAGTGCCGCCTCCGCGTTTCCCTCCTCCACGCTCAGCTCCAGCATGGCGGTGTACGGATAGGTCTCGCGCTCGAAGAAGCGCTGCCTCGTTTCGAGCGAGGTGCTTACCCGTTGCCGTTGCTGCTCCACCGCGTCGATCGCCGCGCGGAACGCGGCCTTCGCCGCCTTGCGGTTGCCGCGCTTGCGGTGGGCGGTACCGGCAATCGAGCTCGCCTGCGCGGCGACGTCGAGTGCGCCCAGCTCCCGCGCGGAGCGCGCGGATTTCGTCGCCAGCTCCGCCGCCTCGGCGTAACGCTCCTGCGCCAGCCGCAGCTTGGCGCGATAGGCCTGCTCCAGAGCGAGGAGCGAGGAGTCGTTGAGTCGTCTCGCGATGCGGCGCGCCTCGCGGAGTGCGTCCTCCGCCTTGGCATGCTCGTGCTTTGTTGAGAGGGCGCGCTCCAGATGCACGTCCGCCTCGCGAATGGAAAGGATCGCAATCGTCACCGCGTCGCCGCGAGCGGCACGCGCGTCCCGGAGCAGCGCCAACGCCGCGGCCGTGTTGCCGAGCGCGCGTTGCGCCTCCGATTGCGAGAGCAGAATCCGCGCGCGCTGCGCGCCGCCGAGACGGCGGTCCATCTGCTCCGCGCGGACAAAATGCGCGAGCGCCTCCCGCGCCTCGCCGCTCAGCGACAGCACCAGCCCGGCGTTGTGCGTCGCCGCGAGCAGGCCGGTATCGTCGTTCGCACGTCCGGACTCCACCGCCGCGCGGTCATAGAAGCCGCGCGCCGTGACGAGATCGTGCTCCGCGACGGCGAGGTTGCCGAGGTTGTTCAACGCGCGGGCGGCGATGCGCCGGTCACGCACCGGCAGCGCCAGCACCCGCTCGTGCTCCTCGCGTGCGCCGTCGGGATCGCCGAGCAGATCGGAGCGGATGCGGCCGAGGGCGTTCCAGGCCCTTCCGAGAACGTCGGGATCGCCAAGCATTTCCGCAATCGCGAGCGACTCCAGCGTCGCCGACAGCGCCTCGTCCGTGTTGCCGTGCAAACGGGCAACAATCCCAATTGCCTCCAGCGCCCGTGCCCTGCCGGGTACGTCGTCACAAGCCACGGCCTCTGCCAGGGCGCCCTGCGCCAGACGCTCCGCGTCAGGGAGCCGCCACGCGTTGGCCAGTTCGATGGCCTGGTCCGCGGTAGCAGCAATGGGACTGATGGGACCGATAGGACCTATGGGACTGATGTTTGTCCCATCAGTCCTATAGGTCCCATCACCCCCACCCAAACCCATCGCTCCTGCCAACACCAGCGCCAGAATCACGGCGTGTGGGCCTGCACCGTCGCCAGGTACGTGCGCGCGCGCTCGGCCTCGCGGTTCGCGGCCACCAGCGCGGAGAACTCCCGTTGCGCCTCCGCGAGCGCGCCTGCTTCCGCGTAGGCGACGCCGAGGCCGAGGCTCGGGCGGGACTCTTCGCGCTCCAGCGTCTCGATCGCGCCGGCGGACCGGCGGTCGATCACGTGAAAGCGCGCCTCCGGCGCGGGTGGCTGCGGCACGGTGAACGTTTCGCCGGCAATGACGGCGGTGATCTGCCAGAGATAGGTTTTGCCGCCCGGCAGCGCGCGGGGCGGCGTCCAGGTCGTGGTCAGCAGCTCCGGGCTCGCGGCCACAGGGTGGAACGCCTCGTCGAAGATCTCCACGCGATACCTCGCGTTGCGCACGCCGGACCACTGGAACACCGGCCGGTCGTCGAGCACCATCGCTCCGACCGGAGAGAGCGGCCCGACGTCGCGCTGCGTCCGCGCGCCGCCGCGGAGCAGGCGCTCGTTCGCCGCGAGGTCCGTGGCCAGCTTCGGGATCTGCAGCGCTTTCGGTGTGTCGTTCGAGCGGTCGACGAACCAGGCCGCCGCGATGGCAATCGTCAGCGCCGCCGCCAGTGCCGCCAGCCGCGGCCGCGCCGGACCGCGATTCATCGACCGCGCATACGCGCGCAGGTCCTGCAGCTCCGCGCGGCAGTTCGCGCAGCCGGCGGCGTGGGTCTCGACGATCTCGCGGTCGACGGCATCCGCCGACTTCTCGGCCACGCGGGCGAGCAGCTCGAACTCCGGATGGAAAGGCTCGGCCGCCGCCAGCTCGCGGGCCAGTTGTTCCGCCTTGGACATGCCTGCCGGAAAGAGACGCGCGCGCGGGCGCCGGATTACCATCGGGCGATCCTCCGGGCCAGCCGCTCCCGGGCGCACTTGCGGAGATTGATCACCTGCTGCCGGGTCACGTTCAGGCGCGCGGCGATGCGGTTGTCGTCCAGCGGCAGGGCCTCCCAGATCGCCTCCAGCTCCGCGTCCGGCATCTCCAGCGCCGCGGCGATCTCCCGCGGGCTGACGCCGAGATGGATCATCGCGCTCTGGCCCGTGTCGTCGCGCAAGTGCAGCAGCAGCGCGATCCGTTGGCGCAGCGGCAGCTCGCGGATCTCCTTCCACAGCTTGTCGCTCACATCCGTGCGCTCCGGCGGCGCGACGGGAGCCGCTGCCGGTACAGCCGTCAGCGGGCGTCCCGGCTTCCAGAAAAGAGAGACGATCGCGTGGAAGCCGAGCGGACCCTCGGCCTGCCGGAAGATCCGCAGCAGCGACTCCGGAATGTCGCCGGCATCGGCGACGGCGCCGAGCGGAGGGTTCCGCGGGCGCTCCCCTTCCCACGCCCGAAGCCCGCCCACCAGTTCGCGCCCGATCTCCCACAGCGCGAAGCGCGCATCGCGCGTGAGCGTGAAACGGATCCGGTTCGACAGGCGCGCGCGGTCCGGGTAGCGTTTCCGTCCGTAGTCGTCGACCACGTGGAACGCAACCGTGGCGACGTAGTCCGGAAAGCTCGCGATCGGCTCCGCCCCCGGGTCTTCCATGCGCCGCACCAGCCGCAGCATCACCTCGGAACGAAGGTCTTCGAAGTCGTCGGGATCGAACATTCCCCGGCGCTTCATCAGGCTGCGGCGGATGACCTCGTCGGCCTCACCGAGCGGATCCGGCAGGGCATGCATCGGACGAATGATGGCACGGCGCAAACCCATCAGAGCTGGTAATAAGCGCGCGCGGGCCGCCGTCTTCGAATGAAAAAGGCCGCAGGAGTCGTCGATGCGCAAGTGGTGGATCGCGGTTCTCACGTTCGTTTCGGCATATTCGGCATTTGCGCAATCGACGACGGCGGTGCTCGTCGGGCGCGCCACAAGTGGGCTGGTGGCGCTGCCCGGCGTCATCGTCACGATCACCTCCCCGGCACTTCAGGGCGCGCGCACGGTCGAGACCTCGGTGAACGGGACCTACAACTTCGCCGCCGTGCCGCCGGGCTTCTACCGCGTGACCTTCGCCATGTCCGGCCTGCAGACCGTGGTGAAGTCGGCCGAGCTGCAGCTCGCCGAGACCACCCGCGTCGATGCCGACCTGAAGGCGATCCTCAGCGAGGCCATCGAGGTCACCCCCGCGCCTCTCGCCGGCATCGAGACCCAGCAGGTCACGGCCAACTTCTCCCAGGATTTCATCAACATCCTTCCCATCGGGCGGGCCATCCTCGACATCACCAAGCTCGCCGGCGGCGTGCAGGACGCGGGGCCGCGGCGCCAGCTCATGATTCACGGCGCGCACTCGTTCGAGAACCTCTACCTGGTGAATGGCGCGGTGGTCACCGAGCCGCGGCGCGGACAGCCGCAGAACCTCTTCATCGAAGACGCGATCCAGGAGACCACCGTGCTCACCGCCGGCATCTCCGCCGAATACGGGCGCTTCACGGGCGGCGTGGTCAGCGTGATCACCAAGCAGGGCGGCAACGACCTGAGCGGCAGTGTGCGCGACACCGTGTCCAGCGACGCCTGGACCGCGCGTACCCCGGGCGAACCGGAGCATCTCGACAAGCTCAATCACGACTTCGAAGGCACCGCCGGCGGGCGCATCCTGCGCGACCGCCTCTGGTTCTTCGGCGCGGGCCGCTACGCCGAGCGCCGTGCACGCCGGGAGACCTCCGTCACCGAGATTCCGTACATCTCCGGCACCGACGAGCGGCGCTGGGAAGCGAAGCTGACCGCGAACCTCGGCGCGAGCCAGACCCTCGTGGCCTCGTATTTCGACATCGACGCCGTCGAGCTCAACGCCAACACCGGCCCTCCCGGCGACCTGCGCACGCTCTACGACGTCGACCTCCCGCATTCATTGCTGGCCGGACACTACTCGGCCGTCCTTTCCAATGCCGCGGTGCTCGAAGCGCAGTACACCCAGAAAAAGTACTCGCTGAGCGGCGGCGCCCCGCGCAGCGGCGCGATCCAGGGGACGCAGATCCAGGACTTCAACTTCGGCGTCTTCGCCTGGGCTCCCTCCTTCTGCTCCGACTGCCAGGAGACCTATCGCGACAACCGCGAGGCGCTGGTGAAAGGCACGCTGTTCCTCTCCAGCCCGCGGTGGGGCTCGCACAGCATCGTCGCCGGGCTCAACGACTTTCACGAGCTCGACGGCGACGACGTGCGCCAGTCGCCGAGCGATTTCGTGATCACCAGCGCGTTGCGCCACGAAGACGGCCGGCTCTGGCTGACGATGGTTCCGGGCGAGTCGTCCATCGAGTGGTATCCGATCCCGATCCCCACCGAAGGCGACGACTTCGGCACGCGCTCCGCCTACATCAACGACCGTATCGACGTAGGCAGCCACTGGACGTTCAACGCCGGCCTACGCGTCGACCGCGCCGAAGGCCGCGACCAGGCCGGCATGGTCCAGGCCCGCGACTCTCGCTGGTCTCCGCGCCTGGCCGCGATCTGGGACGTCGGAGGCGATCGCCGGAACCGGATCTCCGCAAGCTTCAGCCGCTACGCCGCGAAGGTCGACCAGTTCGTCGCCAAGCTGGCCACCCCCGCCGGCGAGCCGGCCACCTACAGCTGGTTCTACGACGGGCCGGAGCTGAACACCGGGGATGAGCTTCTGCCGACCGAGGAAGTGCTGCGGCAGGTGTACGCCTGGTTCGATGGGATCGGCGGCACCGGCAACACCGATCTCCTGGCCTTCTACCAGCCGCCGCTGGCGTACGAGGTCGACGGCGACCTGAAGGCACCGGTGATGGACGAAGTGGTCCTTGGCTACGGCCGGCAGTTCGGCTCTGCGGCGTTTCTTCGTGCCGATGCCATCCGCCGGCGGTGGCACGGCTTTTACACCCTGCGCGCCACGGCCGATCTCGGCCAGGTCCACGATCCGCTCGGCTACGACTACGACCGCACCATCGTCGAAAACAGCGACGAAGGCCTCCGGCGCGAGTACGACGGAATCACGCTCCAAGGGACGCTGCGGCACGGCGGCTTCACGACCGGCGGCAACTACACCTTCTCGCGCCTGCGCGGAAACGTCGAACAGGAGCAGGCGGCGGGCGGTGTCACCGCCATCCAGCGCCCCGGCGCCTACTACCCGGAGTACACCGGGTTCGCGAACTTCGCCCCCATGGGGTACCTTGGCGGCGACGAGCGCCATCGCGGCAATCTCTGGGCGGCATACCAGTGGACGACGTCCCTCGGCGGCTTCAGCGCCAGCGTGCTGCAGACCTATCACAGCGGCCGCCGGTACCAGACGCGGGCGCTGATCGACCTGCGTCCGTACGTCCGCAACCCCGGCTACGTCTCGCCGCCGATTCCCAACTACTTCTTCACTCCCCGCGGCGCGTTGCAGGTCGACGACATCGCCGCCACCAACCTCGGCCTGAACTACTCGCGTGTCCTCGGCCTGGTGGAGTCGTTCGTCGAGATCGACATCGTCAACATCTTCAACGCCCAGGGAGTGGAGACGGCCGCCGGGACCAACCAGACTGTCCGCACTTCCCGCAACGACCGCAATCTCGTCCCCTTCAACCCGTTCACCACCACGCCGGTCGAATGTCCGCGAGGAACGCCGACCTCGTCGGCGGAGTGCAGGGGGATCGCGAACTTCCAGCTCCATCCCGACTACGGGAAGCCGGCCAGCAAGGACTCCTACCAGGCGCCGCGCACCTATCGCGTCTCGGTCGGCGTGAGGTTCTGATCATGAAACGTACGCTGCTCTTTTTGCTTCTCCTGCTCGCCGCGCCGCTGCGCGCGGAGGACCTGCGCACGCACTTCGTTGCCGGCGACTATGAAGCGGCCCTCCGTCTCTTCGCCTCGCTGCCGTCGCCGGCTCCCGTGGACCGCGCGTTCGCGGCGGCATCCGGTCTTCAGACGGCCCGGCCGGGCATCGCCCGCCGCGAGCTCGCGATCCTGCAGGCCGCCGCACCCGATTCTCCCTGGCGCTGGTTCGTCGAGGCCGCGCTGCTGCAGGACCGCGACCGCGCCGCGGAGGCAGCGGTGGCGAACGACAAGGCCATCGCCGGCGCGGGCGCCGACCCGGATGAAGAGCTGCTCCGGCAGCGGATGTTTCTCCTCTCGGCGGCAAACCGGATCGAGGATGCCCGTGCCGTCGCCGACGCGCATCCGGAATCCTTGCGCCTTCGCGCGACGAAGGCGTACCTGCTGACGTTTCACGGGAAGGACGACGAGGCGGCGGCACTGTTCGAATCGCTCCGGCGCGATGCGCCCGGCTTCCTCGAGGGAGACCTCGCCCAGGGACGCGCGTTCCTCGGGCGCCGGCGTTACAAGGACGCCTATCCGCTGTTGAAGAAGGCGGCCGCCCAGTCGATCGTCATGCGCGTCCACGTCGACTACTGGCGCGCCATCGCCTCGAATCCGGAGCTCAGCGAAGAGCAGAAGAAAGCAGAGCTGGATGCGGACATCGCCGGCCTCCGGACGCGCCGCGGCGAGCTCCCCGAAGTCCACCTCGCCATCGCCACGGAGTATGCCAGGCGGAACGACCCGCGCGCCGCGGAATGGCGGGAGCGCGTGCTGGCCGCCGAGCCGGGCACGGTATACGCCGCACGCGCTCTCTGGACGCGCTACACCGCGTTCTCGAAAGAGCACGGCGCTCAGACGTTCGACGATCCGGCGCTGGTAGTCCAGGCGCGCGACATCGTTCGCGACTATCTCAACTACGCCACGGACGAGGAGGACGCCTACCGCGTGAACGCGCAGCTGGCCGCGCTGGCGATCGCGAAGCGCCTTCCCGACACGCCGCCCGACGAGCTGCTCGCCGCCGCGCGAGGGGTCGTGCAGGAAATGGCGGAATCGTCGCCGGGACACGCCGCCGAGGCGGCCACGGCCCTGGCCGACCGCGGCGTCCATCTCGATGCGGCGGAGGAGATGGTGCGCGCCGGGTTCGAGTCCCTCAAGAAGATGCCCGTCCGGGATGCCGACGAGGAGGAGTACGCCATCCACCTCCGCAGTTGGCTGCACGATGCCCTCGGCTGGGTGAAGCTGAAGCAGGGCGACGTCGAAGGGGCGCGGAATCAGCTCTTCGCGGCCTACGAGCTCAAGCCCGACACCGCCCGCTACCTCTACCACCTCGGCCAGTGGTACGAGGCCGGGAAAGAGCTCGGCAAGGCCGAGGATCGCTACCGCCGCGGCGCCACGCTCCAATCCACGGAGGCGAATCCCAATGAGGGAGCCCTGCGCGCCCTGTACGAAAAGCGCCACGGCACGCTCGCCGGGTTCGAGGCCTACCGCAAGAGCTCCGAGAAAGCCGAAGTCGTCTCCCGTCGCAGCCGCATCCTCTCCGAACGGAAGAAGAGTCCCGCCGCCGCACCGCCATTCAAGCTGAAGACTCTCGACGGCAAGGAAGTCTCCCTGGCCTCGCTCGAGGGAAAGACCGCGGTGGTCAACTTCTGGGGCATCTGGTGCGGCTGGTGTGTGAAGGAAATGCCCGAGTACCAGCAGCTCGCCAAAAAATACGCGAACGACCCCTCGGTCGAGATCCTCACCATCAACAACGACGGTGACGCCGCCGGCGTCCGCAAGTGGATGGCCGCCCAGAAATACGACTTTGCCGTCCTCCTCGACGACGGCTACGTCGGCAAGAACAAAGTCTCCGGCTTCCCCACCACCTGGTTCCTCGACCCCCGCGGCCGCATCGCCTTCGAAAAACGAGGCTGGACGAGAAAGCTGGTCGAAGAGTTCAGTTGGCGTGTGGAGGAGTTGAAAACGGTGCGCTGAGCGAAGAGCCCCCCTCCCGTCATCCTGACCGCTGACCAGCAATCACCACCCGGCTCAGCGACACCCGTTCCTCCTCGGCGGAGAGCAACGAACCCGCAACCGCCTTCTCTGCCATGACTTACGCATGGGCCGGCGAGCCAACCTGTCATCTCTGCCAGGCAACGCATCATCTCCGCGAGACAAAACATCATCTGTTCGAGTCGAAGCGTTGACTCCCCGAGTCAAAGCACTGACTCCCCGAGACGAAGCGTTGACTCCCGGAGTCAAAGCATTGACTCCTCGAGACAAAGCATTGACTCCCCGAGACGAAGCATTGACTCCCCGAGACAAAGCATTGACTCCCCGAGACAAAGCATTGACTCCCCGAGACAAAGCATTGACTCCCCGAGACAAAGCATTGACTCCCCGAGACAAAGCATTGACTCCCCGAGACAAAGCATTGACTCCCCGAGACGAAGCATTGACTCCCTGAGACAAAGCGTTGACTCCCCGAGACAAGGCATTGACTCCCTCAGACGAAGCATTGAGGGGATGGCCCGCATTCGCGGCATCATCGAACACACCGGCGGATTGCCGCGCCAGGTGAGTGAGTCGTACGCGAGCGATATTCCACGCGATATGGTGCAAATTCGCCATCCGCTCCTGGTTCATACCGGCAATCTCGGAATCTGTACGCAAAGCGCACTTGCAAAGAACGCGGTCGCGAACATACAACGTAGAGGAACGCGCTCTGAGATTCATCCTTTAAGGTCTGGAGGCACGGATGCGGACGACGAGACGAACCTGGAGGCATTTCGTTCTTTTACTGGTGCTCGTACTTCTCACGACGTGTACGCACAGCCGGACGCAGCAACTCGCCGGACAGTGTTTTCTGGAACAATGTGACTGCACGGGAACCAGTGTTGCGACGAATTGCGCAGACTGCGCACGCATCGCACGAAATGGAGGCGGTAACGTTTCGTGGAATTTCGAGGGCAGGTGTATCCCGTTCGGAGTCGTTTGCGAGAATCGCGGCAGCTGTCCGTAATCACTCGGTCAGCCCGGAATGAAGGGCATCGAGATCGTCGAGATCGACATCGGCCACTCGGATGGTTGATCGTCCGGTATGACTGCTCAGATTCCCGACTCGCTTTTGTGGAACGGCACGGAACACGACATCATCGCAATCGATGACGTCTGGCCGTTTTCGCCTCGGGAACATGGGTTCGCGCCGGTCTCTCCCCATACGGCGTGCTGGCGCGGCTATGTCGCGTGCTATGCCGTCGCATCGCGTGGACTGGTGTTGCGGACGCTGAGGATCGGGACCGGTTCGGCGGTGCCCGGCGCCTGGTGTGGAGTGCGGGCGTCCCGCGATGCGGCGGACGACATGTGGGAGTATGAGAATGTGGACCTTACGGTACGGTATTCGGGTGGGATGGTGATCGGGACGGAGCTGAAGAGCGAGCTCTACGTGCACCACGGTTTTCAGCCGGCGTACGCGTATGAACGAGTGCTGGAGCTGGCATTTGCGGATGATCAGGTGGTCTCGGTTGCGGACCGCTCTTCAGGGATGGCCCGCATTCGCGGCATCATCGAACACACCGGCGGATTGCCGCCCGAGGTGATCCGCAGTTTGATGGCGCGCGTGTTTGCCGCGTCGTATGAAGATGGTTGCTACTGAGGGAGGCGACGGCGGGTTCTCCGTACGCGAGGTCAGCCGCGTCGACGCGCTCACCGGACTGCCGACATTCGCGGGATTGCACTCCTTCCTGAGCGAACCGGCGGCGGCGGTCTTCCTGGATATCGACGGCTTCCGGCTCGTGAATCATCATTTCGGATTTCGCGCAGGGGATGAGGTGTTGGCCGGGCTTGGCGCGTGGCTGAAGGAAGAAACGGAAGCGGTGCACGGGCTTGCATTTCGCGTGGCCGGGGATGAGTTCATTCTGCTGTTGCCCGGACAAACGTTGAGCGACGCCGCGGCCATCGCGAATCGGCTGGTCAGTACCTGTGCGACGATGCCATGGCCACCGGCGGGCTCCGAAGGTTCACGCGTTGGGATTACGCTGAGTGCCGTCGTCTTCGTGGCGGATCAGGACCTGCCGGGGAAGCTGCGCGGCACACTGGATTCATTCGCGGAGAAGCTGTACCAGTGTGAAGTGGCGTCTGGACGGGCGCACGGCAATGTCGTCACCGCCGGATGAAGAGCGTGGCGCGTCTATCGATCGATCACTTCGTGCACACACAGAATGTTTCCTTCGGGATCCCGAAACCACGCAGCCTTCTCGGAGCCGAGGACGCAGACCTTGTCGACCGTCTTCAGTCCCGGCAGGTCGTAGTCGTCAAAAACCACGCCTCTGGCGGTGAGCTCGCGTACTGCTAAGGCCGCGTCGCGTACCTCGAAGCTCAGTGCCGTGTGCTCGGCCTTCGTCCCTTCGGGCTTCTGCAGCAGGGCGAGTGTCCCGCTACCGATCGAGAACAGATGCTTGCCGTCTCCGCTTTGCCCTGCGTAGGCGAGGCCGAGCACGTCGCCGTAAAACATCCGTGCGCGCTCGCCGTCCACCACGGGGAGAATGGTTGTCACGGGTGAAGTGCCCAACATAGCGCCTCCGGTGAGTAAGAATACACCCCGTCAACGCAGGAGAACCGGAACCGGTGCGGGTGAGCACCCACTCCCGGGAGACTTTACAATCTCCCCGTGCACGTCTATCGCGGACGCGTCTTCACTCCCGTGGCCGACCCGTTTGCGAACGGGATCGACGGCTCGTACTCCTACTTCGATGACGGGCACCTGGCCGTCGATGACGAAGGCCGCATCGCCAGCGTGGGGGAGTGGTCCGGAGCTCCTGAGGGGGAAATCATCGACGTGTCGGGGAAGCTGATCGCGCCCGGCTTCGTGGACACCCACCTCCACGCCCCGCAACTGGAGATGATCGGCTCGTACGGCGGGCATCTCCTCGAATGGCTCAATCGCTACACCTTCCCCACTGAGCGGAAGTTCGAGGATCCGGAGCACGCCCGCCGCGTCGCCCGCGCGTTCTACGACGAGCTGCTGCGCAACGGCACGCTCTGCGCCTTGATCTTCTCCACCGTCCACGCCACGGCCACCGAGATCTTCTTCGAGGAAGCCGAGCGCCGCGGCTTCCGCGGGATCATCGGCAAGACCATGATGGACCGGCACGCGCCGGACTACCTGCTCGACCCGACCCCCCAGCAGTCGTACGACGAAAGCCGCACGCTCCTCGAGAAATGGCACGGCCGCGGACTGCTGCGCTACGCCATCACCCCGCGCTTCGCCCCCACCTCCACGCCGGAGCTGCTCGAATGCGCCGGCCAGCTCAAGCGCGACTTCCCCGACGCCTGGGTGCACTCCCACATCTCCGAGAACCGCAACGAGGTGCGCTGGGTGCAGGAGCTTTTCTCCGATGCCGAGTACGCCGACGTCTACGACCACTACGGCCTGCTGGACGAGCGCACCGTCCTGGCCCACGGGGTCTGGCTGACCGCCGAGGAGCTCGACCTTCTGGCCCGCCGCGGCGCCCGGATCTCCCACTGCCCGAACTCCAACCTCTTCCTCGGCAGCGGGCTCTTCCCCCTGCACCGCGTGCTCGATGCCGGCGTGGGGGTCGGCCTCGGCACCGACATCGGCGGCGGCACGTCCCCCTCGCTCTTCAACGCCATGGCCGACGCCTACAAGGTGCAGCAGATCCAGAGCGTCTCCCTCAGCCCCTTCCACCTCTGGTACCTGGCCACCCTCGGCGGCGCCCGCGCTCTCACCCTCGACGTCGAGACCGGCAGCCTCGAAGCCGGCAAGTCCGCCGACTTCCTCGTCCTCAACCTCGGCGCGACCCCCCTCCTCGCCCTCCGCACCGGCCGCGCGTCGTCGCTGGAGGACCTTCTGGCCGGCCTCATCTTCATGGGCGACGACCGCGCCGTCGAACGAAGCTTTATCGCCGGCCGCAGCGTCTCATCCAGGTAAGGCTCGTGTTTCGCCCCCCAGGGGAACGACGGGAGGCCTCCGGCGGGCCGGCCCGGCCGGCAGCGCTTGTCGAAACACGCGCGGCCGCGAGCCGCACGGTTCAGGCGAGAGGCGTGGGTTCAGGCTGGGCCAACCAGCGCTGCCGGCCGCGCCGGCCCGCCGGAGGCCCCTCGTCGTCCCCGGGGGGGCGAAACGCGAGCTCACACGGATAGGCGCGACGTTTGCGCGGTGATAGAGCGACGAGGAGGCTTTATGACGAGAAAACTGCGCGTAGCAGCACTTTGCGTGCTGGCGGTGTTGCTGGGCACGTCCACTTTCGCGCAAGACCGTCCCATGATCGGGACGGTGATCGACATCGACGAAGGGCGGAACCGGCTGCAGATCGAGCTGGATGACGCGGCCGCCAGCCGGATGACGATCGAGACCGATGCAGTCTCCACCACCTACCACGGCTTCGGAACCGTGATCGCCGGCAAACCGGAGATCTTCACCGGAGCCAGCGGCCTCTCGAACGTCCGGCTCGGCGACCGCATCGAAGTCCGTGGCCCCTACCGCAGCGAAGGCGTCTACCGGGGCGACCAGATCACTCTGCTGGGCCGCAACATCACCGCCTCGCCGACCGGCGTCGGCACCACCCGCGACCCGGCCACGAGCGCCACCACACCCACCGACGACCGCGCCAGCGGCACCTACGGCACCAGCGGTGCGCGGATCGAAGGGACCATACGGCAGATCAACGAAAACGAAGGGCGGTTGGTCATCCAGACCAACGACCGGCGGATGATCACCGTCCGCACCGCCCGCAACACGCCCGTCTACTACCGCGGTGAGACCTTCCGCGTCACCAACCTCGAGCTCGGCGACCGCGTCCGCGTCGAGACCGACCCGCGCGACTCGCAGTCCGACGAGATCACCGCCCGCCGCATCGACGTCACCGTCTCGGTCCAGGAGAGCGGCACCTCCGCCGGATCGGGCGCCACCGTGACCGTCCTCGCAGGCCGGGTTCTACGCACCGAGCCGGGCCTCGACTACATCTACGTCGACTCCGGCCGCGGCGAAGTACGGGTCGACATGCGCAACGCCGAGGACGCCCGAGGCGAGATCATCCGCGCCCGCGACGTCCGCACCGGAGACCGCGTCGAGATCAGCGGCAACTACAACCGCACCGGCGATATGTTCCAGGCTTCCACCGTCCGCTTCACCAGCGGCGGCACGGACGACGGCCCGGTCGACGACGCCTACGACGACCCCGTCCGCTACGGCCTGGTCACTCTCACCGGCACGGTCACCGAGACCCTCGAAGACGGCGCCACCATCGGCTTTCGCGACCGCGACTCCGAGCGGGTCCTCCGGATCTGGGTCAGCGAAGACTTCGTGGTGCGCACCAAAGCCAACACCTACACCACCGCCGAAGCGCTGCGCGTCAACGACACCGCCGTGATTCAGGCCTTCCGCGATGCCGGAGGCAACCTCATCGCCCAGACCGTGCGGCTGCGCAACCGCTGAGAACCATAGGACCCATGGGACTCATGGGACCGATAGGACCGATGACCCTCCTATCGGTCCCATCCGTCCTGTCGATTCCCCACCCGGGACCCGATCGTGCATTACCCATCCCTATGCGGAATAGTTATTCTCACATCCTTGTCGGACAGCGCAGCATGCCGGCAAGAGACCTGCTCCCGGGGGTGACCACCCGCTCCTGTCCGCCGCGCGTCGCCTGCGACGCCCGGGCCGCCATCCGGGCCGCGAAGCGCCGCGCCTATCTGCGCCACGGCCTGCAGATCGCGCTGCTGGTTGCCATCGATTACCTCTTCATCCACTGGCCCGAATCGCGGATTCCCTTCCTCGACCGCGGCAGCTCGCTCGCCTTCCTTCGGGCCGTCAACGCTCTCGCCGTCGCCGACCTCTGGCTCACCCGGGCGCTCCCCCGATGGTCGGCCCGCCGCATCGCCGTCACTTGGAGCCGCGCCGAGCGCGAACGCTTCACCCGCTGACGGCCATACGGGAGCGATGAGGGGCCTCCGGCCGCGCCCGTCCGCCGGTCTCCAGACCGGCCCGTCCGGGCGGGCGGGTGGCGCCGCTATCATGGCCTCTGAATGAACATCCCCGGCCTGCCGTCGCTGTTCTTCCTGGTCTACGTGCTCCTCTTCCTGCCATGGATCTCCTTCCGGAGCGCGCGCCACCTCCGGGCGGCTGCCAGCGGCCAGGTACCGGCGATCCCGAGGCGCTCGATCTGGATCAGCACCTTTCTCAGCCAGGCCGCACTCCTCGCGCTCACCTGGCTCGTCGGCCGCACTTTCTCCTATCGGATCTTCGCCATGCCCGCGCCGCGGGCGCTGCATGTCCTTCTCGCCTGCGCCGCCGTCGCCGCCTGCATTGTCCTGCGCTGGATTTCCCGCGCCATCCGGACGCCGGACGAACGGCGGAAACTGGCCGTCTACGCCTGGGCTCCGCGCTCGCGGGAGGAGTGGCTGCTCTGGACCGGCGCCGTCCTCCTCGCCAGCATCGCCGAGGAAACGGCCTACCGCGGAGTCGGCATGTCCATCCTCTGGTATGCCACCGGCAGTCAGTGGATTGCGATCCTGGCGATGTCCACCGCCTTCGCCCTCGCCCATTCCACGCAGGGACGGAAGAGCGCCGCGATCATCTTCCTCATCGCCCTGGTCATGCACGCCCTCGTCGCCTTCACCGGCACCCTCGTCTACGCCATGATCGTCCACGCCGTCTACGACCTCGCCACCGGCTACAGCATCAGCCGAACCGCCGCCACCTTCGACGAAGCCGCGGCGTGAGCGGAAAACTGCGCCCCGGGTGCTACATTCGGCTTCATGGAAAAGACCTGTCCGAAATGCACGAGCGGGCTCGCTCCGGCCGCACGGGGCGCCTACCGATGTCCAGCCTGTGGCGGCATGTTCGTGCCGGCGCCGCTCGTTCCGTTCGTCGAAGAGGAAGGCAGGGCCGCGCCGGCGGGAGCGGAGCACGACGCGCAGGGTGGGCGTTGTCCTGTGGATCGAACGATCCTGAGCCGCGCGGAGATCGACCTCGGTGCGGATCACGCCGCGGTCCATCTGGAGCGGTGCAGCTCCTGCCGCGCCATCTGGTTCGACCGCGGCGAATGGTCGCGGCTCGCCGACCAGCAGTTGCTCGAAAACATCGACCAGTTCTGGACGGCCGAATGGCGTGCGCGCCAGCGCCGCGCGCGGAACGAGCGTGAATACGAGAACCGTCAGCGCGAGGAATTCGGTCCCGAACTGTTCGCGGAATTGCAGGCCATCGCCGCCAGGCTGAAAGGGTATGAGCGAAGGTCGCAGGCGCTTGCCTATCTTCGTGAGGCGAGCGCGGACTGAGTACTACAGCTTCCCGGAAGTTGGTGTCCACTGCTCTCGAGGTTGTCGGTTGTCCGTTGTCTGTCATTCCCTGGCTTACGAGCCGCTCACCTGCGAGTGAGATCCAGGCGAGGAATGGCAGACAACCGACAACAGATAACCGACAACGATGCCGGGACGCTGTCCTGAGCGTGAGATCATCTCGATTCGTGAGGATCGCCGTCTCCGGCACCCATTGCTCCGGCAAGACCACGCTCGTCGAAGATTTCCTCGCCGCTCATCCTGATTACCTCCACGAGCCGGAGTCGTACGAATGGCTCGAAGACGTGTACGGCGAAGGGATTGCCGGCGAACCGGCGGCCGACGACTTCCGGCGGCAGTTGGAGCTCTCCGTCGAACGGCTCCGAGGGTACGGACCGGGCGTGAAAGTAATCGCGGAACGAAGCCCGGTCGACTTCCTGGCTTACCTGCTCGCCATCTGTGATCTCGGGCGCGCCGGGCGCGATTGCGAGCGGATCGGGTCCGCGGCCGAACTCGCCGCCCCCGGCATGGCGAACGTCGACTTGCTCGTGGTCTTACCGTTGAACGAGCGGGACGGAATCGCCGCGCCGGAGTCGGAAGACCTCGCATTGAGAGAGGCGATGAACGATCGGCTGCTCGACCTCATCGACGCGGACGAGTACGCGCTCTTCGGCAGCGGCTCGCCGCGGGTCGTCGAGATTCAGGGGAACCGCGACCGGCGCCTGCGTCTCCTCGAGCAAGCGCTGATCGCATTGCGCTGACGACCACTGGCGAGGTACCTGCATCGTTCGCCGCTGCTGAAGCCTTTCCCCGCTTCCCGGGAAGAGGGGAAAGCGGGAGGTCGCATGAGCCGTCGCGTGGTCGTGATCACGGGCGCATCGGCCGGCGTGGGCCGCGCCGTCGCGCGTGAATTCGCGGGCGAGGGAGCGAAGGTCGGCCTGATCGCGCGCGGGATCGACGGCCTCGCCGGTGCGAAGCGCGACGTCGAAGAGATCGGCGGAGAAGCGCTCCTTCTTCCTCTCGACGTCGCCGACGCGGGCGCAATCGAGGCGGCGGCCGCGAAGGTCGAAGAGACGTTCGGTCCGATCGACCTCTGGATCAACAACGCCATGACCACGGTGTTCGCACCGATCCGGGAGACCACGGCGGATGAGTTCAAGCGGGTCACGGAGGTGACGTACCTCGGCGTCGTCTACGGCACGATGGCCGCGCTGCGGCGGATGCTGCCGCGCGATCGCGGCGTCATCGTGCAGGTCGGATCGGCGCTGGCCTATCGCGGCATCCCGTTGCAAGCCGCCTACTGCGGCGCGAAGCACGCCATCCAGGGCTTCAACGATTCGCTCTATTCGGAGCTGCTGCACGATCGGAGCAACGTGCGCCTGACGATGGTGAACCTCCCGGCGGTCAACACCCCGCAGTTCGATTGGTCGAGAAGCAGAATGCCGCGCCGCGCGCAACCCGTACCGCCGATCTTCCAGCCGGAAGTCGCCGCTCGCGCGATTCGTTGGGCGGCCGATCATCATCGCCGCGAGCTCAACGTCGCCTGGCCGGCAACGAAGGCCATCATCGGCAACAACTTCTTCCCCGGCTGCGGCGACGCGTATCTCGCAAATCATCTGGACGACCAGATGACCGGCGAGCCCGAAGATCCCGACCGGCCCGACAACCTCTTCGAGCCGCTCGCCGGCGATCGCGGAGCGCACGGCCGGTTCGACGATCGCGCGCTCGACCGCAGCATCGCCCTCGGCCTGAATCTCAATCGCTCCCGCCTCGGGCTGCTGGTTGCCCTGGCGGCGGGCGCCCTCGTCTCGGTGCTGCGCAGGCGAGACACTGCGCAGGCCCGCCGGCCGCGCGAGGAAAGGCCGGCCGCCGAGGGAGCGGCGAGGCGCACGGCGGCGCTCCCCTAAACCCAATGGCCTTCAGTCAAGACGGTACGCTTTTCCCCGTCATCCAGAGCTGGGCCCCCGGACCGCCCACGTCTCCGTGGGCCGGTCCGCCCGCGTCCTCGCGGGCAGGCACTCGGGAGAACGTAGCCTCCGACGCTCCGCGTACGAACGCGCGCCGTTCTTTATGGCGTCGTGCGGCAACCTCCTCGTGAGAGCGGCCCACGAGGACGTGGGCGGTCCGGTCCACGGAGACGCGGGCGGTCCGGGTACTCAGGGATGACGGAGGGGGAGTCCTCCTCTTATCTGAAGGCCATTGCCCCTAAACCGTCATTCGCTCGATCGCCCGGGCTCCATGATGCAATTCGTGGGAGCGCCAGCGGGGACCAATGCATTGCCCGGCTCCGTGCAACCGCAGCTGTGCCGCCGCCATGGCATCGGCATAGTCATCGTAGGTAAAAACGTCGGCGTTCAGGATTGCGGTCCGCGCGGTCGCAATCGCCTTCAAGCCGTCAGCCGTCAGATGGTCCAAGAGGTGTTGGAACAACGCCAGGATCCGTGCCTTCATCGCACGAATCTGCAGAACCTTGGCCGACAGTCCTGCGTCATGAAGACGCCATTCCGCCACGATGCGCGGCGTACTGCAAATGCGCGCCTGCCGGTCTGCGAGACGAATCCACGCGGACCAGTCGTCGAAATGCGACGCGATCTGATCGAAGCCGCCGACGGCGCGGAGTGCGGACGTTCGCACCAGGACGGAGTTGACATGAGGAGTACAGGTGAGGATGTCGCACAACCCTATGTGATCGGAGGGCATGACCGCGGTCGGAACATCCGGGAGCTGAACCGCCGATCCCGGCAAGACTCTGCGAGTGCGGCCGAAGGCGAGATCGGCGCGATGCCGGTCCGCCGCAGCGACGAGCGTTGCGATGCGGTCCGGTAATGCGACGTCGTCATCGTCGAGAAAAATGATGAATTCGCCGTGCGCCGCCGCCAGCCCGGCGTTCCTTGCACTGGCGACGCCACCCATGCCGCTGCGCAGGACGCGCACCGGCTGGGCCAGGCCCGGGGGCGGCTGAAAGGTGCCGGCATCGTCAACGACAATGCATTCGACGTCCGGGTATGTCTCGGCACACACCGACGCCAGCGCGTCGTAGACATGCTGAGGACGCGCGTGAGTGGTGATGACGGCCGTAACGAGTGCGGACACGGACGAGACCGACAGGATAGCAGACACCATCACGGCCGTCCGCGCCGGCGCCTCGCAGCCTTTGATGTCCTCCCTCGGCCCGCCATCGATCCGGCGGCCACCTTCCATTCCGTGCAACGGCCGGACGGCGAGGTGATCACCGAGATGTTCTCCGCCGCTAACCTCCGCGTGCGCGGTAAGCCATGTACGCGAAGATCGCGACGATCACGAAGAGGACGATGCGGCCTACGCCCATCATGCGGGTGTTGGCGACGGGTCGCGTTCCTTTGGGTTTGATTCCGGTCACCGCGGCGATTGCGGCGATGACGACGGCCAGGCCGAGCCAGACGAGCCAGTTCATGGGCGTGTGCTGCGCAAGACACACGCCACGCGGCGTCACTCCGGGTCGTTGCGGCTGCGGAGCTGCTGGCGCCAGGCCTGGAGCACTTCGTCGGCGCGCTTCTCGGCGTCGACGTCGATGTTCGATCCGAGCCAGGCCGGCTCGCCGTCGATCGTGAGCAGACGCGCGGAGGCGTGGTGCCAGCGGTGGCTGCGGTCGGAGCCACGGAGCAGACGGAAATCGACGTGATACGGATCTCCGGTGCGGATGGCGGCGGTCCATCGCTCGACCGCGGCCGCGACGTCGGCGGAGTGCAGGACGTTCTGCCAGCCCTCCCCCACCAGCCGCTCCCGAGGGATCCCGAAATACTTCGCGGTAAAGTCGTTGACGAAGGTGAGCGCGCCGGCTCGATCGGCCGTCCAGATCTGGAGATTCAAGGCGTCGAAGGCTTCGTGGATCATCGCGCTCGCGCGATTGTAGCCTCTCACTCGTTGACCGCCTGCGCCTTCGGCACGAGCAGCCTGGCCAGGAGCAGGAGCAGAGCCACGGCGACGATGACCATGGCGATCCAGAAGAGGTTGCGCTCGCGATGCTCGCCTTCTTCTTCGATGAAGGCCGGGACGGGCGGGAGGGTGAGCTCGCGCGCGGGCTGGCCGAAGAGGCGGGGGCCGAGGAGGGCGAGGTCGTAGCGTGGGGCTTCGGCTTCGCGGTTTCCGTAGAGGAGGGTGAGCGGGGTGCCGGGGTGGTGGAAGCGCAGGGCCGCGGACGGGAGGAGGAGCCGCGCGGTGGCGATCGGGAGAGGGGCGTTGTCGCCTTCCTGGATCACGACTTCCAGCGGCTCGTCGAGCGTGAGCGGGGTGTGGAGCGAAAGGGCCGGCGGCAGCACCTCCGGGTCGGTGGCGCGCCAGGTCACGCGGTGGAGCTCGGAGGGTGTCCGGCCGCGGCGGGTGTTGGCGGCGGTGCGGACGATGACTTCGCGCTCGAAGACCCGGGCCGAGGTCTCGAGGACGATGTAGCTTTCCATCGGGAGCGAGGCATAGGGGATGTCGAGGCGGTAGACCGTCGTGCCGCGTGGCGATTCGGCGCGGTGCGGGGTGAGCGGGACGACGAGCGGCTCGTCGCGCTTTTCGACGAGGTACGGGATCTGGGTGTCGTTGGCGGTGACGATGCGGACGTCGGCGAGGCCGCGGCTGCGCGCCTGGACGTCGGCGTCGAGGAGGAGCACGCTCAACCCGGCCGGTGCCGCCGGCAGCGGGCGAACGACCCGGAACGCTCCGCGGTCGACGGCGGCGCCCTGCAGCGCCGCGACGCTCTCCGCCGGCCCGGCCGCGGGCGCCGTTTCGCGCACTGCTGCTTCCCACTTCGCCGCCGAGGGGGTGGTGTCGTCGAGGTAGCGGCGCGAGGCTTCGAGGTCGTATTTCGGGGCGGTGAGGCGCGCGTTGCCGTATTGCGCGGTCAGCGGCGCCGCGGTCGGGGCCTCGAAGTAGATCCACGGCTGCGGCGC
>JADMIO011486957.1_pt1 | contig 22840 bp, 20 predicted proteins | sample 8958161 | NCBI WGS metagenome assembly JADMIO01 (sample SAMN16585339, study PRJNA669376) | soil metagenome | isolation source: Crop rotation soil | place: USA: Cullars Rotation, Alabama | collected 2011 | reverse complement strand
CCGCCGACGGTGACGGCCAGCCCGGCCTGAGGGCCGCCGATCCACGCGACCAGCGCGGGCGCATACACGGGTCGTGCGACGTAGCGGCCCGGCGCCCAGCACCAGCGGCCGCCGTAGTGGACCCAGCGCCCGTAGTGGAACGGCGCGAACCCCCACGGAGCGTCGTCGACCCAGGTCCAGCCCCACGGCCGTACCCAAGCCCAGTGGCCCGCGGTGTACGGGGCCCACGTCACGGGCACGGCCACGGGGTACCACAGCGGACCGTAGTCGGGACTCTGCTCCCAGCGGCCATAGCGATCGAGGTCCTGCGCGCCCGTCATTTCGGGCGAGACGTAGCGCGCGACCGGCGCGCGCGCGAACGCGCGATCGCGATCGGCGTTCCAGACCGCGAACGCATCGCGCAGCGGCTCCGTGATCGCGTACTGCGCCACGCCGTTCGGCTCGATCCAGAGCTGCCCGCGCTGCCCGCTCACGAGCGTGAGCCCATTGCCGGGGCCTTCCCATTGCGCCTGGCCCGCGTCGACCGTGAGCTCCGTTCCTCGATCGCTGCGATCGATGCGATAGCGGCCCGCGGTCTGCACGCGGATGCGGCCTTCGGGCGTCGTCAGCTCGAGCTCGCCGACGGCACGCCCGTCGCGCACGCGCAGTGCGAGCGCGCCCGAGTGCAGGTGCAGCACCACGGCATCGTCGTCGAGTCGCGCGACCTCGAGCTCCGTGGCGCCGTCGAGGCGCAACGTCGTCGAGCCGACGGTGACCTCCGCGCGTGCGCCCGGATCGGTGGCAAGGTGATCGCCGGTGGTGATCGGCCGGTTGCGCACCGCATCGATCCATTCGCCCGTGTCGGGGCTGTACAGCCACGCCTGGCCGAACGTGTCGACGATGCGACCGACGCGACCGGGCGGATCGATGTCGCCCGGGGTGACCGGCTGCGCCTGCACGAGGCCCGCAACGGCGAAGACGAGGGCGCCGAAGAAAGCGCGCGAAGCAAGCGACCGAACACGGCAGGCGACGTTCATGCGATCCACCCTGTGCGCGACGGCGGTCGCGCCCCTTGCTCCGTCAACGCGCCGAGCGAGCCCGCCGCCGACCGCTCACGCGCGCCCGAAACCTTCCTTTACACCCCCGCGTGACGGCTCAGTCGTCCGCGCGCTCGGCGTCGATCTCGGGGAACAGCACGCTCGTGTAGCCGAAGCGCCGGAAATCCCGCACGCGCATCGGGTAGAGGATGCCCTGCAGATGATCGCATTCGTGCTGCACGACACGTGCGTGGAAGCCTTCGGCCTCGCGCTCGATCGCACGCCCGTGCGCGTCGTGCCCGCGATAGCGGATGCGCGCGTAGCGCGGCACGACGCCGCGCAGGCCGGGCACCGAGAGGCAGCCTTCCCAGCCTTCTTCCTCGAGATCACCGAGCGGCTCGATGACCGGATTCACGAGGACGGTTTCCGGCACCGGCGGCGCATCGGGGTAGCGCTGGTTGGTCGCGCCGAAGCCGAAGATCACGACCGCGAGGTCCACGCCGATCTGCGGCGCGGCGAGGCCCGCGCCGTGCACCGCGTGCATGGTCTCGAACAGATCGGCCACGAGCGCATGCAGCTCCGGCGTGTCGTACGCCTCGACGCGCTGCGCGATGCGCAGCAGGCGCGGATCGCCCATCTTGAGGATCTCGCGCACGCTCATGTCGACGTCGCCGCCGCGTCGAAGGCCGCGATGACCTCGGGTGGCGCCTGCACGAGCTCGATCAGTACGCCCTCGCCGCCGATCGGAAAAGCGTCGTTGCCCTTCGGATGCACGAAGCACACGTCGTGGCCCGCGGCGCCGGCGCGGATGCCCCCGGGCGCGAAGCGCACGCCCCCGCGCTCCAGCCACGCGACCGCGCCGCGCAGGTCGTCGATCCACAGGCCGACATGGTTCAGCGGCGTGGCGTGCACCGCGGGCTTCCCTTCCGGGTCGATCGGCTCCATCAGGTCGATCTCGACCTTCGTCGCACCGCGCCCGATCGAGCAGATGTCCTCGTCGACGTTCTCCCGCTCGCTGCGGAAGCTGCCCGTGACCTCGAGACCGAGCTTGTCGATCCAGAGCGCGCGCAAGCGCGCCTTGCTCGGCCCGCCGATGGCCACCTGCTGGATGCCGAGCACGCGAAACGGCCGCATCGTCATTCGAACTCCACGATCACCTGGTCGACGGCGAGCGTCTCGCCTTTCTCGGCCGCGACGCGGGCGACCACGCGATCCTGCGTCGCGAGGAGGATGTTCTCCATCTTCATCGCCTCGATCACCGCGAGGCGTTCGCCCGCGCGCACGGCCTGCCCCGGCCTCACGGCCACGTCGACGAGCAGGCCCGGCATCGGCGAGAGCAGGAACTTCGAGAGGTCGGCCGGCGCCTTCACCGGCATCAACGCGTAGAGCTCCGCCGCCCGCGGTGCCAGTACGCGCGCATCGATCTGCGCGCCCTGGTGCGAGATGCGGTAGCCGAGTCCCACACGCTCGACCTGCGCGCAGAACGGCGCGCCGTCGCAGCGCCCGCGCACCACGAGGTCGCGCACCGCGCCTTCGAGGGTGAGCGTGCGCGTGCGCCCGCGCACGTCCACCTCGAACGGCTGCCCGACGCTGCGGACCTCGACCGGTGTCGACGTTCGCGTGCCGTCGGCCGCCGTGACGACCACCACGAACGCTTCGCGGATCCGCACCTCGTGCCCCGGCAACTGGCCGGTGAGCAGTGCGGCACGGTCGAGGATACGGCGGTGCACCGCAGCTGCGATGGCGAGCAGGAGGTCGGCGTCCGGATGGCGGCCGGGATCGGGCTTCCAGCCGTCGGGATACGTCTCGGCGATGAAGCCCGTGTCGAAGCGGCCCGCCGCGAAGCGCGGATGGCCGAGCAGCGACGACTGGAAGCCGACGTTGCTCGAGATGCCGCGGATCACGAAGGCATCGAGCGCCGCGCGCATGCGCGCGATGGCGTCCGCGCGATCGCTGCCGTGCACGACGAGCTTCGCGATCATCGAGTCGTAGTGCATCGGGATCTCGCCGCCTTCGTAGACGCCGGTATCCACGCGCACGCCGAACGCCGACCCCGAAGGCGGCACGCCGCCCGGCCAGCCCGCCTCGAGCGTCGCCGCCGGTGGCTGGAACTTCACGAGCCTTCCCGTCGATGGCAGGAAGCCGCGCTGCGGATCCTCGGCATTGATGCGGCACTCGATGGCCCACCCGCGGCGCTCGACCTGATCCTGCGTGAAGGCGAGCCGCTCGCCCGCGGCCACGCGCACCATCTGCTCCACGAGATCGAGACCGGTGATCGACTCGGTCACCGGGTGCTCGACCTGCAGCCGCGTGTTCATCTCGAGGAAGTAGAAGCTGCGGTCCTTTCCGACTACGAACTCGACCGTGCCCGCGGACTGGTAGCCCACCGCCTTCGCGAGCGCCACGGCCTGCTCGCCCATCGCGCGGCGCGTGGCATCGTCGAGGAACGGGCTCGGCGCTTCCTCGACGACCTTCTGGTGGCGGCGCTGGATCGAGCACTCGCGCTCCCAGAGATACAGGCAGTGCCCGTGCGCATCGCCCAGCACCTGGATCTCGATGTGGCGCGGCTCCTCGACGTACTTCTCGACGAACACGCGGTCGTCGCCGAATGCCGCGCGCGCCTCGTTGCGGCACGACACGTAGCCGTCGCGCGCTTGCGCGTCGTCGTGCGCCACGCGCAGGCCCTTGCCGCCGCCGCCCGCCGACGCCTTGATCATCACCGGATAGCCGATCGAGCGCGCGATCTCGACGGCATGCTCGGCGGTGTCGATCGCCGCGTTGTGCCCCGGGATCGTGTTGACCTTCGCCTTCGCGGCGAGCTTCTTGGACTCGATCTTGTCGCCCATCGCGGCGATCGACGGGTGCTTGGGCCCGATGAAGACGATGCCTTCCTCCTCGACCCGCCTGGCGAAGCCGGCGTTCTCGGAGAGGAAGCCGTAGCCCGGGTGCAGGGCCTGGGCACCGGTCGACTTGCAGGCCGCGATGATCTTGTCAGCCGCCAGGTACGACTCGCGGCTCGGCGCGGGGCCGATGAGGACGGCCTCGTCGGCGAGCTCCACGTGCAGCGCGTCGCGGTCGGCTTCGGAATACACCGCGACGGTCGCGATCCCCATGCGCCGGCACGTCTTGATGACGCGGCAGGCGATCTCGCCGCGGTTGGCGACGAGGATCTTCGTGAACATGCGGCCCGCGCTCACAGGGGGATGTTCCCGTGCTTGCGCCACGGGTTCTCGAGCTGCTTGTCCCGCAGCATCGCGAGCGACCGGCAGATGCGCCGGCGCGTCTCGTGCGGCTGGATCACGTCGTCGATGTAGCCGCGCGCGCCGGCGATGAACGGGTTCGCGAACTTGGCCTGGTACTCGGCTTCACGACGGGCGAGCTGAGCCGGGTCGTTCTTCTCCTCGCGAAAGATGATCTCCACGGCGCCCTTCGCGCCCATCACGGCGATCTCGGCGTTGGGCCAGGCGAAGTTCACGTCGCCGCGCAGGTGCTTCGAGCTCATCACGTCATAGGCGCCGCCGTACGCCTTGCGCGTGATGACGGTGATCTTCGGCACCGTGCACTCGGCATACGCGTAGAGCAGCTTGGCGCCGTGCTTGATGATGCCCCCGTGCTCCTGTGCCGTGCCGGGCATGAACCCCGGCACGTCGACGAACGTGATGACCGGGATGTTGAACGCGTCGCAGAAGCGCACGAAGCGCGCGCCCTTGATGCTGCTGCGGATGTCGAGGCACCCCGCCAGCACGAGCGGCTGGTTCGCGACGATGCCGACCGTCTCGCCGCCCATGCGCCCGAGGCCGATGACGATGTTCTTCGCATGCTCCGGCTGCAGCTCGAAGAAATCACCGTCGTCGACCGTCTTGGCGATCAGCTCCTTGATGTCGTAGGGCTTGTTCGGATAGTCGGGCACCAGCGTGTCGAGCGAGAGGTCGATGCGATCGGTCGGATCGCCCGAGGCGCGCGACGGCGGCCGGGCCCGGTTGTTCAGCGGCAGGAAGCTGAAGAAGCGCCGCACCATGAGGAGCGCATCGACGTCGTTGTCAAACGCGAGATCGGCGACGCCGCTCTTCGTCGTGTGCGTGCCGGCGCCGCCGAGGTCCTCCGCGGTCACCTCCTCGTGCGTCACCGTCTTCACGACCTCGGGGCCGGTCACGAACATGTAGGCGCTGTCGCGCACCATGAAGATGAAGTCCGTCATCGCGGGGCTGTAGACCGCGCCCCCCGCGCAGGGGCCCATGATCACGCTGATCTGCGGGATGACGCCCGACGCCATCACGTTGCGCTGGAACACTTCGGCGTAGCCGCCCAGCGACGCGACGCCTTCCTGGATGCGTGCGCCGCCCGAATCGTTCAGGCCGATCACCGGTGCGCCGACCTTCATGGCCTGGTCCATCACCTTGCAGATCTTCTCGGCATGTGCCTCCGACAGCGCGCCCCCGAACACGGTGAAGTCCTGGCTGAAGACGAACACGAGGCGCCCGTTGATCATCCCGTAGCCGGTGACCACGCCGTCGCCGGGCGGCCGGTTCGCGTCCATGCCGAAGTCGTGCGTGCGGTGCTCGACGAACATGTCCCATTCCTCGAACGTGCCTTCGTCGAGCAGCAGCTCGAGCCGCTCGCGCGCGGTGAGCTTGCCCTTCGCGTGCTGTGCGGCGATGCGCTTCTCGCCGCCGCCGAGCCGCGCCTTCGCGCGTCGCGCCTCGAGCTCCTGGATGATGTCGTGCATGGACGTCTCTCGCGTTTGACGTTGTCCTGGGATCAGCGGGTGGCGGGGGATGCGCTGCGCGCGTGCCCATAGCGCTCGAGCAGCGTGCGCGCCGCGACCGACGGCGCGATGCGGGAGGCTGCCACGTCGCCCAGCACGCCGGGGAGCGCCGCCCGGACGGCCGCATCGCCTCGGAACGCGGCCTGCAGGCCGGCCGTGACGAGGTCCCACATCCAGGCCGTCGCCTGCCGTCGCCGGCGTGCCTCGAACGCCCCGCTGGCGCGCGCACGCGCGACACGAGCCTCGATCTCGGCCCACGCCGCCTCGACGCCCGCCTGCGTGAGCGCGCTCGCGGGCAGCACGCGCACGCGCTCGGCCGGCGCATCGCCGCCGGCGCCGGCAAAGCCACCGTACACCTGCAGCGCGCTCGCGATCTGCGCCTGGGCGCGCATCGCCGCCTTCGGATCGAGATCGGACTTGTTGACGATCACGAGGTCGGCCACCTCCATGACGCCGCGCTTGATGGCCTGCAGCTCGTCGCCCGCATTGGGCAGCTGCATGAGCACGAACACGTCGGTCATGCCGGCGACGGTGGTCTCACTCTGGCCGATGCCCACGGTCTCGACGATGACGATATCGAAGCCCGCCGCTTCGCACACCAGCATCGCCTCGCGCGTGTGCTCGGCCACGCCGCCGAGCGTGCCGGCCGTCGGCGTCGGCCGGATGTAGGCGTGCGGGTGCACCGACAGGCGTTCCATGCGCGTCTTGTCGCCGAGGATGGAGCCGCCGGAGCGCTTCGACGACGGGTCGATCGCGAGCACCGCGATGCGATGCCCGCGCTCGATCAGCAGCAGCCCTAGGGCTTCGATGAACGTCGACTTGCCGACGCCCGGCACGCCCGAGATGCCCACGCGGATGGCCTGGCCCGCATGCGGCAGCAGCGCGTTCAGCAGCGCGTCGGCGCGCCGGCGATGGTCCGCGCGCGTCGATTCGATCAGCGTGATGGCCTTCGCGAGCGCCCGGCGGTCGCCGCGCCGCACGCCGTCGTGCAAGGCCTGGTCGGCGGTAGCGAGCGGCGGCGGCACGCTTCGAGACCGCTCCGCGCTCAAGCCTGGCGCGCGCGGGCGCGGATGTGCTCGAGGACGTCCTTCGCGCTCACCGGGATCGGCGTGCCCGGGCCGTAGATGCCCTTCACGCCGGCCTGCTGCAGGAACTCGTAGTCGCCGCGCGGGATCACGCCGCCGACGAACACGACGATGTCGTCGGCCCCTTGCGCCTCCAGTGCCGCGATCAGCGCCGGCACGACGGTCTTGTGCGCCGCCGCGAGCGTCGACACGCCGACCGCATGCACGTCGTTCTCGATCGCCTGGCGCGCGCACTCCTCGGCGGTCTGGAAGAGCGGGCCGATGTCGACGTCGAAGCCGAGATCCGCGAACGCCGATGCGACGACCTTCGCGCCGCGATCGTGGCCGTCCTGGCCGAGCTTGGCGATCATCACGCGCGGCCGGCGGCCGTGCTCCTCGGCGAAGGCGGCGATCTCCTGCTGCAGTTGCGCCCAGCCCTCGGCGCTGTCGTAGGCGGCGGCATACACGCCGGTCACCTTCTGCGTGTCGGCGCGGTGGCGCCCCCAGACCTTCTCGAGCGCATCGCTCACCTCTCCCACCGTGGCGCGCGCGCGGATCGCATCGATCGAAAGCGCGAGCAGGTTGCCGTCGCCGTTCTCGGCCGCGGACGTGAGCGCCGCGAGCGTGCGCTGCACCGCCGCAGCGTCGCGCGTCGCGCGGATGCGCTCGAGGCGGCGGATCTGGTTCTCGCGCACCGCATGGTTGTCGATGTCCAGCGTCTCGAGCTCGTCCTCGCGCTCGAGCCGGTACTTGTTGACGCCCACGATGACGTCGGCGCCCGAGTCGATGCGCGCCTGCTTCTGCGCCGCGCTCGCCTCGATCTTGAGCTTCGCCCACCCGCTGCCCACGGCTTCGGTCATGCCGCCGAGCGCCTCGACCTCCTCGATGATCTTCCAGGCCGCATCGGCCATGTCCTGCGTGAGGCGCTCCATCAGGTAGCTGCCGGCCCACGGATCCACGACGTTCGGGATGTGCGTCTCTTCCTGCAGGATCAGCTGCGTGTTGCGCGCGATGCGCGCCGAGAACTCGCTCGGCAGCGCGATCGCCTCATCGAAGCTGTTGGTGTGCAGGCTCTGCGTGCCCCCGAACACCGCGGCCATCGCCTCGATGGTCGTGCGCACGACGTTGTTGTACGGATCCTGCTCGGTGAGGCTCCAGCCCGACGTCTGGCAATGCGTGCGCAGCATCAGGCTCTTCGGCTGCTTCGCGCCGAAGCCGCTCATGATCCGATGCCAGAGGAGCCGCGCCGCGCGCATCTTCGCGATCTCGAGATAGAAGTTCATCCCGATCGCCCAGAAGAAGCTGAGGCGCCCCGCGAATGCGTCGACGTCGAGGCCGCGCGCGATCGCGGTCTTCACGTACTCCTTGCCGTCGGCGAGCGTGAACGCGAGCTCGAGCGCCTGGTTGGCGCCCGCCTCCTGCATGTGATAGCCGGAGATCGAGATCGAGTTGAACCGCGGCATGCGCTCGGCCGTGTAGGCGATGATGTCGCCCACGATCCGCATGCTCGGCGCCGGCGGATAGATGTAGGTGTTGCGGACCATGAACTCCTTGAGGATGTCGTTCTGGATGGTCCCCGAGAGCTGGTCCTGGCGCACGCCCTGCTCTTCGGCGGCGACGACGTAGCCGGCGAGCACCGGCAGCACCGCGCCGTTCATCGTCATCGACACGCTGACCTTGTCGAGCGGAATGCCGTCGAACAGGATCTTCATGTCCTCGACCGAATCGATCGCGACGCCCGCCTTGCCCACGTCGCCCACCACGCGTGGATGGTCGCTGTCGTAGCCGCGGTGCGTCGCGAGGTCGAAGGCGACGCTCACCCCCTGCCCGCCCGCCACGAGCGACTTGCGATAGAAGTCGTTCGACGCCTCGGCTGTCGAGAAGCCCGCGTACTGGCGGATCGTCCAGGGCCGCACCGCGTACATCGTCGGCTGCGGTCCGCGCACGTACGGCGGGAACCCGGGCAACGTGTCGGTGTGCGGCAGCCCTTCGAGGTCGGCCGCGGTGTAGAGCGGCTTCACGACGATGCCCTCTGGCGTTCGCCAGTTCAGCGCGTCGAGGTCGCCGTTCGGCGCCGTGCGCGCGGCCGCGCGGCGCCACGCGTCGAGCGCGGCAGGTGAGGCGGGTTTGGAGTCGGCCATCGGCAGAAGCGAGCCCGAGGTGGGCGCGTCGATTATCGCCGTGGCCTGCGCACCGCTCATCCGGCGGGGCTCGTTCCGCGCAGGCAGCGGCCGCTGCGAGAATCGGCGCCCATGAACCGCCCGCGCGTGATCCTCATCGCGGCTGTCGCGCGCGACGGCGGGATCGGGCGCGACAACCGGCTGCTCGTGCGGCTCCCGGAGGACCTCGCCTACTTCAAGCGCATGACGACCGGCCATCCGGTCGTGATGGGACGCCGCACGTGGGAGTCGGTCGGTCGCGCGCTGCCCGGGCGGCGCAACGTCGTCGTGACACGCGACCCCGCCTACGCTGCCCCCGGCGCGGAGACGGCGCCCTCGCTCGAAGCCGCGCTCGAGCGGCTCTCCGATGCGGCATCCGTGTTCGTGATCGGCGGAGCCGCCCTGTATGCGGCCGCCCTGCCGGTCGCCGATGAGCTGCTGCTCACCGAGATCGATGCGGAATTCGACGCCGACACGCGCTTCCCGCCATGGGATCGCGACGAATTCAGGCAGACTGCGCGCGAATCGCGACAGGCACCGGACGGCCTGCGCTACGACTTCGTCCGCTATCAACGCAGACGCGACTGAGGGAGATCGAAGGATGTCGAGTCACGGATTCCACGCCCACGGGCCGCACGACCATGCGCTCGAGCACGAAGCCGCCGCCGAGCCGCACGGCATGGCCGGCCACCTCGCCGTCGCCACCGCGATCATCGCGACCGTCGGGGCTCTCTTCGCCTACATGGGCGGCCTCAAGCAGGTGAACGCGGGCCTCTACAAGAACGAAGCCGCGATCAAGAAGACCGAAGCGGCGAACCAGTGGGCGTACTACCAGGCGAAGAACAACCGGCAGAACCTCTCCGAGGTCGCGGCTGACCTCGCGCCGGAGGGCCGCCGCGACTACTACAAGGGCGAGGCCGCGCGCTACCGCTCCGAGAAGGCCGAGATCCAGAAGAAGGCCGAGGAGCTCGAGAAGGAGACGCTGCTGTGGGACCAGCGCAGCGAGCACGAGCTGCAGGAGCACGAGCGCTGGCAGCAGGCGACGACGGCGCTGCAGATCGCCATCGCGCTGGCCGCCATCGCGCTGCTCACCAGGAGCCGGCGGCTGCAGTACGGCGTCTACGCGCTCACCGCGGTCGGGGTCGTGATCGGCGCGTTTGCCTGGATGCACATCTGACGACGCACCTGCGGGGCGCCGCCACGCGCGCACCGCCGCCATGAAGCTCGCGACCTGGAACGTCAATTCGCTCGCGATCCGCCTGCCGCAGCTGCTCGCGTGGCTCGAGTCGCATCGGCCCGACGTGATGGCGCTGCAGGAGACGAAGCTCGAGGACGACAAGTTCCCGCGCCTCGAGATCGAGGCGCTCGGCTGGCGTTGCGAGGTGTTCGGGCAGAAGAGCTACAACGGCGTGGCGCTGCTCACGCGCGAGCCCCCGACCGACGTGGTGCGCAACATCCCGGGCTTCGACGATGCGCAGGCGCGCGTCATCGCGGCGACCGTGTCGGGCCTGCGCGTGATCGGCGCGTATTTCCCGAACGGCCAGATGCCGGGCAGCGACAAGTTCGCCTACAAGATGCGCTGGCTCGAGGCGCTGTGCGCCTGGGTCCGCGAGGAGCAGGCGCGGCATCCCGAGCTCGTGCTCATGGGCGACTACAACATCGCGCCGCACGACGACGACGTGCACGACCCGGCCGCATGGGAAGGCCAGATCATGTGCACGCCCGAGGAACGCGGCCACTTCGGCAGCCTCTGCGACGGCGGGCTCGTCGACGCCTTTCGCCTCTTCGAGCAGCCGCCGCGCAGCTGGTCGTGGTGGGACTACCGGCAGCTGTCGTTCCAGAAGGGCAAGGGCTTGCGGATCGACCACATCCTCGTGACCCCGGCGCTGAAGGGTCGCGTCACCGCCTGCAGCATCGACCGGCCGACGCGCAAAAACGCGCGTCCGAGCGACCATGCGCCGGTGATCGCGGAGCTCGCCGACACGGCGGGGAACCCTGCATGACCCGCATCGAGATGGAGCTCGACGTGCAGGCCGAGATCGGCATCGCGCCGTCCGAGCAGGGCCGCATCCAGCGGCTCACGGTCGCGCTCGACGTCGAGCTCGACGATGCACGTGCCGACGCCGCCGCAGCGAGCGGCCGCATCGATGACACGCTCGACTACGGACGCATGCGCAAGGTGGTGCACGAGGCTTTCGCCGAGCGCCGCTATGCGCTCCTCGAGGAGGTGACCACGGTCATCCGCGATCGCATCGCCGCGCTCGACGGCGTCGTGCGTGCACGCGTGGGCGTCACGAAGCATCACGCCTGGGCCGACGTGCGCCGGCTCACGCTCACGCGATGAGCTGGGCGCTCGTGACCGGCGCGGCCGCGCGCGGCGGGGCGGCGATCGCGCGCGCGCTGCACCGGGCGGGCGTCGATGTCGTCGCGCATCACTCGCCGCGCTCGCGGCCGGCGGCCGAAGCGCTCGCGGCGGAGCTCGACGCGCTGCGCGCGGGCTCATGCCGCACGTGGGAGGCGGAGCTCGTCGCCCCCGTCGAGGTACCCGACTGGCTCGTGCAGCTCGCACCGGCCTGCTGCATCTGCAACGCATCGACCTACCAGCCGAGCGCGCTCGACGATGCGGTGCGCGCGACCGAGGACCACGCGATCCACGTGCGGGCGCATGCCGCCATCCTCGCCGCGCTGCGACCCGCGCTGCGCTCGGTCGTCGCGGTCAGCGACGTGCACGCCGAGCGACCGGCACGCGGCTACGTCTGGTACACCGTGTCGAAGGCCGCGTTGCAGGCGCTCGTGCTCACGCTCGCCGTCGAGTGGGCGCCCGACGTGCGCTGCAACGTCGTCGCGCCCGGCACGCTGCCCTACCCCGAGCGCTGGCACGACCCCGAGCGCGGGCGGCGCGTGCAGGCGTCGATCCCGCTGCAGCGCCTCGGCACCTTCGACGAGCTCGCTGCGGTCGTCGCGTGGCTCGCGCTCGAAGCGCCCTACGTGACGGGGCAGGTCCTCGCCGTCGACGGCGGGCGCACCCGCTGGCTTCCCTGAACGCTGCGCCGCGCGCTCACGGCGCTCGCCGCAGCTCCTCGAGCACCGCGGCCCGCTCGCCCGGATCCAGGTTGTCGAGCAGGCGCGCGTAGAAGCGCTCGCGATCGTCGACCTCGTTCGCGGCCTTCTTGACGATGACGCGCGCGATCGGACCGATGCGGCGCGTGAGCACCTTCTGCGCATGCTCGAGCAGCGCGGGCGTGAGCGCATTCGGCGAGGTCGACGTGTCCACGTTCGAGCCCGGCGCCTGGCCGAGCGCGGCCGGCGAGCCGCCGAAGAAGCGCGTCTGCGTGCCGGGGGCCGGCATCGGCGCGCCGCCCCGCGAGCCCGGGGGCTGAGAGGCCGCCGACGAACGACGCGCCTGCGTCGCGCCTTCGGGATGGGCGGCCGCGATGCGCCCCATCGCCTGCGAGAACGCGAGGCGTCCTTCCTCGGACCCGATCTCGGGCAGGAGGAACGCCTGCAGGCCGGCGAGATCGCGCCGCTGTCGCGCCGCGCGCTGCACGAGCATGCGCGCGAGCGGCCCGACGTGCACGGCGAGAGCGAGCTCGACGACGTGCAGCAGATGCGGATCCCAGATTGCGAGCTGCGCGCTGCCGGAGGCGATCGTCGGTGCCATCGAGATCGGGCTCACGGCGGGCGGCGCGGTCGTCACCGGTGCGCCGGCGCCGCTGCTCCCGGAGCCGCCGGAACCGGCGCCTGCGACGAACGCGCCGACCGGCGGACGCCATGCCGTTCGCCCCACCACGCGCGTCGCGTCCTGCGCGCCCGCATGCGCATCGAGCAACGCGCGGCGAAAGGCCGCGGCCGTGGCGAAGCGGTCGTCCACGCGCTTGGCCAGCGCCTGCGCGACGACGCCGTCGTAGCTCGCCGCAAGCGGCACCGGCGAGACCTGCGACGGCGGCGGCGGCTCCTGGTTCAGGACCTGGTACATGACCGCCTCGTGCGAACCGGAGAACGGCTGCCGACCCGTGAGCAGCTGGTAGAGCAGCACGCCGGTGGCGAAGACGTCGACGCGCCGGTCGATGCGATCGCCCGTGTACTGCTCGGGCGCCATGTGGCCCGGCGTGCCGATCGTCGCCGTCATCTGCGTGATGCCCGCGGACTCGATGCGCGCGATGCCGAAGTCGGCGATCTTCACGCGCCCCTGCGGGGTCAGGATCAGGTTGCCCGGCTTGATGTCGCGATGCCAGACGCCCTGCTCGTGCGCATGGTGCAGGGCATCGAGCACCTGCGAGACGATGTCGACGGTGCGCTCGGCGGTGAACGTCTCGCGCGCGGCGATGCGCTTCGAAAGGCTCGTGCCGTCGACGTACTCCATGACGATGTACGCACCGCCGGAGTCCTCGCCGTACTCGTAGACCGCGACGATGCCCGGGTGCTGCAACCGGCCGGCCGCAGCGGCCTCGTTGCGGAATCGTGCGGCGAACGAATCGGCGGCCTCGTCGCCGTCGTGCAGCGCGCGCCGGATCGTCTTGATGGCGAGCGGCCGCTTGATGATGGGGTCGTACGCCTGGTACACGACGCCCATCGCGCCCTCGCCGAGCACGCCGGTGACCGCGTATCGGCCGAGCCGCTCGGGATGTTCCATGTCGGGTGCGTTGCGGTCCCGGGGGTCCTCAGGCGTCCAGCATCTTCATCGCCTGGACGAGGCTCTTCTTCATGCGGCCGAACGATTCGGCGAGCGTCCCGATCTCGTCGCGCGAACGCACCTTGAAGTCGGGCGCATCGAGCTCGCCGAGGCTCACGCGGTCGGCGAGCTCCGAGAGACGCGTGACCGGCCGGATCACCATCCGCCACAGCATGAGGTTGAGCGCGACGCCGATCAGCACGAACACGCCGGTGAGCGAGGCCATGAACACGCCGAACGTGTGGCGGGCCCGTTCGAGCGGCACCGACATCGGCACCGACACCACCTGCGCGCCGAGCGGCTCGTTGAGCTTCCAGCCGAATCCGTTGGCCGGCCCGTAGTGATCGACCATCGTCTTCGGCGCCGCATCGACGGTGCTGTGGCAGCGCAGGCAGGCCCCGTCGTGGATGACGATCGGCTTCGCGATGAAGAGCGCACGGCCGGTGGCCGTATCGCGCTCGCCGATGAATTCCTGCGACGAGGGCGTGTTGCGGAAGTACGAGACGACATCGGCTTCCCACGTGCTCGCGCGATCGCGCGGGTTCGTGGGGTTGAGCACCGCGTCCTTGTACGAGTAGTCGGGGTACGACTTCTTCAGCAACGCCAGCACCTCGGCGGTCGCGAAGCTCGGAACCGACTGCGGCAGGAATGTGTACTTCATCTGCGTCTCGAGCAGCGGCGTGATCTGCTGCGAGGAGAAGCTGCGCACCGCGGCGGCCTTCTCCATGAGCAGCCGCGCGTGCGCGAGGATCTCGTCGCGCGCGTTGTGCTGCAGGAGGTCGCGCGAGACCGCGCCGGTCGCGACGAGGCCCAGCACGAACACGAGAGCGAACACGAGGTTGAACTTGAGCAGCAGCTTCATGGCGGCGTCAACGCGAATAGGCGGGCGGCGCATCCGCGGGCAGCGGCACTCCCCGATCGGGAGGTGCGGCGCGTTCCGACGGAACCGCTTCACGCGGCACGAGCGGCGACGAGGGCGGCGGTGGCGGTGGCGGCGGGAACAGGATGCGCTCCCACTCCGGATGTTCCTTGCGATGCGCGAGCAGCGCACTGCGGAATTCAGGCACTTTCGCGAGGCGCTGCCAGCGCGGCAGCAGCGCCGCGCGCAGCGACGGCTCGCCGGTGAGCCACGGCTCGAGATCCGCATACGTCGGCGCGGGCAGCGGCTTGGGCGGGCGCGGCTTCTGGAACAGGTCGGCGCGACGGGGCAGCGTGTCGCGAAACGCGCGCGGCAGCTCCGCGAGGAGCGTCGCATCGGGCCGTGGCTGCACGCTTGCCTTGCCGTCTCGCCAGACGTACGACTCGCCGCCCTTCACCGGCCGCGGCGGCGTTCCCTTCGCGGCCCCCGGCGCCATGACCATCGACTGGCCGCTCTCCTGGAACATCGTGAACGTGTCGGCCGCGACGTGCTCGACCGCCACGCCGGCGCCCACCGTCACGTCGGCCAGCGGGCTGTCGATCAGCACCGCAGCGGTCGTGGTTCCCGACGAAGCCGGCAGCGCGAGCTTGATCCAGCCCTGCAGCACGTACACGATGGGCCGCGGGAGCGCGGCAGAGCGCGGTCGCGGCGCCAGCAGCAGGCGTGACTCGGGACCGACGTCCACGACCGTGCCGTCGGCGAGCTCGAGCCGCACGATCGCTGCCTTGGGCCCCGTCTCGACGATGTCGCCCGCTTCGAGCGCGACGCCTTCGAGCAGCGCGAAGCGCGCCACCTCGCGCACCAGAACGACCTCGCCGTCGACGATCGTGGTCACGCCGATGGCAGCTGCCGCGCCGGCCGCAGCGGGCGCGAACGCAAGCAGCGCCAGGGCACGGCGCAGGAACGGCAGGAGCATGGGCAGGCTGCGATCACGCGAGGCGGTCGCCCGCGCGAGGCACGGCGATGTTATCCGGTCGCCATGCCCGGGCACGCGCGGACACCCTCAAGCACGGGGAGCCGTGCGCATCACGCCACGGTCAGTCGTCGAGACCCAGTTCCTGGATCTTGCGCGTGATCGTGTTGCGCCCGATGCCGAGCCGATGCGCCGCCTCGATGCGGCGGCCGCGCGTGACATCGAGCGCGGTGCGGATCAGCTGACCCTCGAAGCGCCGCGTCAGCGCGTCCCACACCATCGTCTCGCCGGCCTCGAGGCGGCTGCGCGCCTCGCGTTCGAGGTCCGCGAGCCATGCATCCGGACCGCCGGCGACCGGTGCGTTGCTCGACGCGATGGGAACGGCCGCGGGCATCGCAGCAGACGTCGTCGCCGGCGCCCCCCCGGCAGCGCTCGACGCGCTGTCGATGCCTGGCACTGCGCTGCCCTGCAGCTCGGGAGGGAGATCCTTCGCATCGATGACCTGCCCCGGGGCCATCACGGTCATCCAGTGGCAGATGTTCTCGAGCTGGCGCACGTTGCCCGGAAAGCCGAACTGCACGAGCCGGGCGAGCGCCGCATCCGTGATGCGCTTGCCTTCGACGCCCAGCTCGCGCGCGCTCTTCTGCAGGAAGTAGCGCGTCAGCGCGGGCACGTCTTCGAGGCGTTCGCGCAGCGGCGGCAGGCGCAGGCGGATGACGTTGAGCCGATGGAACAGGTCCTCGCGGAACGTCCCGGCGCGCACGCGCTCCTCGAGGTTCTGGTGCGTGGCCGCGATCACGCGCACGCTGCTCTTCATCGGATGGTGGCCGCCCACGCGGTAGAACTGGCCGTCGGAGAGCACGCGCAGCAGCCGTGTCTGCAGGTCGAACGGCATGTCGCCGATCTCGTCGAGGAACAGCGTGCCGCCATCGGCCTGCTCGAAGCGGCCGCGCCGCGTGGTCTGCGCACCGGTGAAGGCACCGCGCTCGTGCCCGAACAACTCCGACTCGAGCAGGTCCTTCGGGATCGCCGCGGTGTTGATGGCGACGAACGGACCGGCCGCGCGCGGGCTGTGCTTGTGCAGCGCATTGGCAACCAGTTCCTTGCCGGTGCCCGATTCGCCGGTGATGAGCACGGTGACGTTGCTCTGCGAGAGCCGGCCGATCGCGCGGAACACGTCCTGCATGGCCGGCGCCTGCCCGAGGATTTCGGGCATCTCGACATGCCCCGTGTCGCTCACCTCCTCGCGCAGGCTCTCGTCGAGCGCGCGACGGATCAGCTCGACGGCCTTGGGCACGTCGAAGGGCTTGGGCAGGTAGTCGAACGCGCCGCCCTGGAACGCGCTCACGGCGCTGTCGAGGTCCGAGTAGGCGGTCATGATGATGACCGGCAGCGCGGGATGCGACTCCTTGATCCGCGACAGCAGCTCGATGCCCGAGCCGCCGGGCATGCGGATGTCGGAGACGAGCACCTGCGGCACGTCGCTCGCGAGCGCCGTCATCACGTCGCGGCTGCTCGAGAAGCTGCGCACCGCGAGCTCCTCGCGCGCGAGCGCCTTCTCGAGCACGAAGCGGATCGATTGGTCGTCGTCGACGATCCAGATGGGTTTCATGCGGCGGCCCGGGATCCGCCATCTTGCCACCGTGCGCGCCGCGGCTTCGCGCGCGCTACGGAAGCGGGATCAGGATCGTGAAGACGGTCTTGCCGGGTTCGCTCTGGCATTCGACGGTGCCCTGGTGCTGCTGGACGAAATTTCGCGCCAGCGTCAGCCCCAGCCCGGAGCCGCCTTCGCGCCCCGAGACGAGCGGAAAGAAGATCCGGTCCCGGATCGATTCGGGCACGCCGGGGCCGTTGTCCTCGACATGCAATTCGAGTGCCAGTCGATGGCGATGCTTGCCGATCGTCACCTGGCGTGCCACGCGCGTGCGCAGCACGATCCGGGCGTCGCCCGCGGCAATGCGATCCTCGAGCGCCTCGGCCGCGTTGCGCACGACGTTGAGCACCGCCTGGATGAGCTGCTCGCGGTCGCCGCGGACCTCGGGGATCGACGTGTCGTAGTCGCGATCGAGCCGCAGCCCGCGCGGAAACTCGGCGAGCACGAGCGAGCGCACGCGTTCGCAGACCTCGTGGATGTTCACGTCGCCCACGACCTGCGGCCGGCGATGCGGCGCCAGCAGCCGGTCGACGAGCCCTTGCAGGCGGTCGGCCTCGTGGATGATGACGCGCGTGTATTCGGCAAGCGCCTTCGACTCCACCTCCATCTCGAGCAGCTGCGCCGCGCCGCGGATCCCGCCGAGAGGGTTCTTGATCTCGTGCGCGAGGTTGCGAATCAGTTCCTTGGTGGCCTGTGCCTGCTCGAGCGCACGCTCCTCCCGGTCCTGGCGAGCCTGCTGCTGGACCTCGACGAGCTCGACGATCACGTCGCGCGAGCCCTCGAGCCGGTTCACGATCACGTGCACGGGCAGCGTCTCGGCCGCTCCGCCGCCCGGCCGGCGCAGCTGCGCTTCGAGCCGGCTCGTCGAGAACACGTTGCGGCTGATCGCATCGACCGTGTCGCGCAGGCGATCGGCCTCGACGAACCAGTCGTCGAGTGAGCCGCGCAGCACGCTGCGCCTCGAGAGTCCCAGCACTTCCTCGAAGGCCGCGTTGACGAATCGGCAACTTCCGTCGGCGCCGACGACGGCGACCATCGTCGCGAGAAGGTCGAGCGCGCCGTAGCGCGCGGCGAGATCGCGGCCGGGGCCGGCCGAGGGCGCGATCACTGCGGCGGAAGCTTCGCCAGCTCGCGCCGGATGGCGGCGATGTCGCTCTGCTTGCGTGCGATGGCGGACCTCATCTCGGCGACGCGGTCCTGGTACTTCTGGAAGTTGCGCTCGTTGCCCTGCCGCTCGGGCTCGCCGTTGTTGAATTCCTTCTCCATCTCGGCGAGGCGCTGCTCCTCGTTCTTCAGCTCGTTCTCGAGGATGCGGCGCGCATCGGTGTCGCGCGCGCGTTGCGACACCGGGTCGACGCGCGTCACCGCCGAGCCGGCGGTGACGGGCGGGCTGCCGGCCGGCCTGGGCTTCGTGGTCTGGATGATCGTGAGCGGGGCGCCGTCGATGCGCTTGCAGCCGAGTCGCTCCGCGTCGCGCGCGCTGATGGTGTTCTTGTAGTCGTTGTTCGGGCAGCGATACATCACCGACGGATCGATCGCATCGGGCCCGCTCGGAGCCGCGGCGAAGCCCGACCCGGCGCTGCACGCCGCGGCGATCGCGAGGAACCGGAACCGCTGCTTCATCGGGGATGTCCCTGCCGCTCTAACGCGCCGCCACGCGCGGCGCCGACAGCGCGGAGGATTGTCGCCGAGCCGACCCTCGCGCGGGCGGCGCGGGCGTGAACGCCGGCACGGCCGCGGCCGGCTCGCGCCCCGGCGAGCACGAGCCGCCCTCGCGGTCACGAAAAAAGGGCGGCCGCAGCCGCCCTTTTGCAGGCTACCGATGCCTCAGAGGCTGTAGTACATGTCGAACTCGACCGGATGCGTCGTCATCCGGAAGCGCGTCACCTCCTGTTGCTTCAGCTCGATGTACGCGTCGATGAGGCCGTCGGTGAACACCCCGCCCTTCGTCAGGAAGCCGCGGCCCTTGTCGAGATAGTCGAGCGCCTGGTCGAGGCTCGAGCACACGGTCGGGATCTTCGCGTCTTCTTCGGGCGGCAGGTGGTAGAGGTCCTTGGTCGCGGCCTCACCCGGGTGGATCTTGTTCTCGACGCCGTCGAGCCCCGCCATCAGCATCGCGGCGAACGCGAAGTACGGGTTCGCCTGCGGATCCGGGAAGCGCACCTCGATGCGACGGCCCTTCGGATTCGACACGTACGGGATGCGCACCGACGCCGAGCGGTTGCGCGAGCTGTACGCGAGCTTCACCGGCGCCTCGAAGCCCGGCACGAGCCGCTTGTAGCTGTTGGTGCCCGGGTTCGTGATGGCGTTGAGCGCGCGCGCGTGCTTGATGATCCCGCCGATGTAGTAGAGGGCGAACTCCGAGAGGCCTGCATAGCCGTCGCCGGCGAACAGGTTCTTGCCGCCCTTCCACACCGACTGGTGCACGTGCATGCCGGAGCCGTTGTCGCCGACGATGGGCTTGGGCATGAAGGTCGCGGTCTTGCCGTACGAGTGCGCGACGTTCTGGATCACGTACTTCTGCACCTGCAGCCAGTCGGCGCGCTGCACGAGCGTCGAGAACTTGGTGCCGATCTCCATCTGGCCCGCGTTGCCGACCTCGTGGTGATGCACTTCGACGGGCACGCCGAGCGACTCGAGGATCAGGCAGATCTCCGAGCGCAGGTCCTGGAACGAATCGACCGGCGGGGTCGGGAAGTAGCCGCCCTTGACGGTCGGCCGGTAGCCCGAGTTGCCGTGCTCGTACTCCTTGCCGGTGTTCCAGGACGCTTCCTCGGATTCGACCGAGCAGAACGAGCCCGACATGTCGACGTTCCAGCGAACGCTGTCGAACACGAAGAACTCGGGCTCGGGGCCGAAGTACGCGGCGTCGCCGAGGCCCGATGCCTTCATGTAGGCCTCGGCGCGCTTGGCGAGCGATCGGGGATCGCGCTCGTACGGCTTGCCATCGCCCGGCTCCAGCACGTCGCAGGTGAGGATGAGCGTCGGCTCCTCGAAGAACGGATCGATGTTCGCGGTCGCAGGATCGGGCATGAGCAGCATGTCCGAGGCCTCGATGCCCTTCCAGCCGGCGATCGACGAGCCGTCGAACGCATGGCCGTGGCTGAACTTATCCTCGTCGAAGGCCGAGATCGGCACCGATACGTGTTGCTCCTTGCCGCGGGTGTCGGTGAAGCGGAAGTCGACGAACTTGACTTCGCTCTCCTTCACCATCTTCATCACGTCGGCGACGGTCTTGCTGGGCATCCGGAAATCTCCCTGCGCGGGCTTGCGCGTGCTGTGTGTTCGGGGGTTGCAGTGGAAGCGCTGACGCGGCTTCTCGGGCGCACTGGAATGTAGCACGATGCATGCCAGAAACAGGCGCTGCGCCGCGTGCGTGGAGGTCTCCCCGCTCCTCTGAATCCACCCTGTCGTGCGGGCCGCGGCGGCATGCCGCCGCGCCCCGAGACGGCGCGCCCGCGCACCGCGGATGTGCTCGTCAGCGCACCAGTTCGGGGCCGAGGCGCACGCCGTGGATGGCCAGACCGCGCAGCAGGTCGGCGTACGCCGCGTCGAGCAGCGCGGCGTCGCCCTTCACGCCGAGCTCGATGTGCCGGCCGTGCTGCGGGTCGTCGACGCTCGGCAGGCTGAAGACCTTCACGCCGGGATGCGCAGCTTCGATGTCTTCCATGAGCGGCGTGAGCGTTGCCTCCATCGATCCGAACACGATCACCGAGCGCTCGCGCAGCGCCAGCTTGCGCTGGAGATGGGCGTGGTGCGTGTCGAGCACCCATTCGATCATGGGCCACGCCATGACCGGAAAGCCCGGCACGAACCACACGCCGGCGCCGGAGTCACCGCGGCGCACGCCGAAGCCCGGGATCTTGTTGTACGGATTCGGGATGATCTCCACGCCCTCGGGGAACACGCCCATGTTGAGGCGGTGCCGGTTGTCGCTGCGGTCGGGCTCGTACGGGATGCCCTGCTCGCGCGCGATGTCGCGCATGCGCTCCAGGATCAGGTCGCGCGCGCGCGGATGCAGCGCGAGCGGCACGCCGAGCGCGGCGGCTGCGCACTGGCGCGTGTGATCGTCCGGCGTGGCCCCGATGCCGCCGCACGAGAACACCGCGTCGCCGCTTGCGAACGCGTCGCGCAGGTCGCCGGTGATGCGTGCCGGGTCGTCGCCGACATAGCGGGCCCACGCCAGCGCGAGCCCGCGCGCGGCGAGCAGCTCGATGACCTTGGGCAGGTGCTTGTCGGTGCGCTTGCCCGAGAGGATCTCGTCCCCGACGATGATGAGGCCGAAGTTCATGGTGGGGCGGCGCCGGCGGACGGCGCGTGGGTGACCGGCATCGGACTCGTCACGCCCGCGGCACGCGGACCTTCCCGCGCACGCAGCGCCTGCAGCGCCGCGAGCGCGTAGTGCGCGAACCAGAGCGACGAGAAGGCGAACACGAGCGTGTACAGCCAGACGGAGACGACGACGAGGATCGGCGCGAGCACCAGCGCGAGCGCGCTCACGGCCCACACGAGGGACGGCGCCGCGCTCAGGTAGCCGCACACGACGCCCATGCCCACCAGCGGCCAGCGATGCGCGGCCAGCACCGCGCGCCGCTCCACGGCGCTCGCATGCTCGGCCAGCACGTCGAAGCCGAGCACGCGGTACGTGAGCCAGCCCCAGACGAGCGGCGGCAGGATCAGCACGAGCGGCGGGATCAGCCACAGCGGCATGCTCACGAGCAGCGCGAACAGCGCCACGATCGTGCAGCCCACCGACGTGGCCATGCTCTGCCAGAACGTGCCGCCATGACGCTGCTCGAGCGCGGGAAAGCGGCGTGCGGCCACGAGGCGCACGATCGCCGGCGTCATCGTCACCGCCACGATGAGCAGCACCAGCACCACGATCACCGGCACCGCCATCGCCACGACGAGCAGCGGCGCGAGCACGCCGCGAAAGCCGCTTGCACCGATGGCATCGAGCCAGTGGAACAGCGGTCCGAGCAGGCTCCAGCTCTCGAGCGTCGCTCGCACGCTGCCGACCGCGCTCTCCCAGCCGAACCAGCCGACCAGCGCGGCCACGCCGCCCACGATGACGAGCGGCACGAGCGACAGCAGGATGACGCGCGGGTGCAGGCAGTACGCGACGGCACGCCAGAACGAGTCGAGGATGAGGGTCATCGAAGCGGCGGCGGCCGGGGCGGTCGGCGAACCGCGCGCACCTCGGCGGGCGAAGCGCAGTTCGGGCTGCCAAATCCTAACGAAATCGCAGCGCGCGAGGGGCGCGCCCCTGCGGAGCGGCGCGGCGCGGCCGATCACCGCGGCTAGGATCGTCGGCCCCCCGGTCGGCGGCGCGCCCTTGCCCGATGGATCTGGACCCCCACACCCTGCTCTACGTCTGCATCGCCGCCGCGGTGCTGGCCGCCGGCGTGCTGGCGGTGTTCGGCGCGACGCAGGGTACGCACCGCGGCTTCAGGGCGTGGACGATCGCACAGTGGCTGCTGGTGGCAGCGCTCGCGACCCAGGTGCTGTTCGGCGAGCATGCCTTCACGCTGCCGCTGATCGGCGCGCTCGCCCTGCAGTGGCCGATCGTCGTGCTGCTGGGCATGCGCCGCCTGCACATGCGCAAGGCGCCGGCCATCCCGCCCGCGGCCGACGTCGCGCTGCTCGGCTTCGCCGTCGTGCTGCTCGCCGGCGCGTGG
>JADMIO010787627.1_pt1 | contig 22841 bp, 20 predicted proteins | sample 8958161 | NCBI WGS metagenome assembly JADMIO01 (sample SAMN16585339, study PRJNA669376) | soil metagenome | isolation source: Crop rotation soil | place: USA: Cullars Rotation, Alabama | collected 2011 | reverse complement strand
CGCGACAACTTGTCCACGTGGAATTCTAAGCTTAGGATCCCAATGTGCTGGAAAGAGCATCCATCAGGCCATCGACAGCCTTGGCCGAACGAATGTCGACGACATGGGTCCGAACCTTGCAGGGCAGCGAGTCTTCGAACTCCTTGGCGGTATCCTTGAGCACTTGGGCCCGGCGACCACAGATCATCAGCTCTGCGCCGAGCTCGATCATGCGCCTCCCCATCGACTTGCCGAGCCCGGTGCCACCGCCGGTGATCAGCACGCGCTTTCCCTTGAGAAGATCGGGCTGGAACATGATGGTTTCCCTTTGTGGCATTGGACAAAAACTAACATGCAACGTGCCGAAGGAGTTTTGTTAAACGCCTCAGAGTTTGTTTTGCAAACACCGTTTCTGAAGTGGTTTTTGGTTCGCAGCGACGACGCATCGGAGGTTTGCATGCCGGTCAAGTCCCCGCGGTCGGCCTGCAATGCACGACCATTCAGTTTGGCCCTGCAGCCCGAGCCGAGACGGTCGACGAACGAGACCTGTCGGGCACACCAAGCTGCCTGACCCTTTGATACCAGGTCCGCGTCTTTCTCACGTCGGCGTCAACGCTACGCACGCCCAAGCGCGCGCGCACGACGGGATCATAGGAGGCGCCCAACGCAAGCGCGGCAGGAGGACAATCCCTGGCCCATTTGGTCACCCTTTGAGCAGCTCGCAGGTATGGCAGAACGCCAAAAGCCTCAAACAGGTAAACCAGACGCAGAGTCTATTAAACCAGACGCAGAGTCTATGACAATACGGCTTTCCAAGGAACATCGTTTGTCAGCACAGGTTGCCTCGGTCACCCGAGCGCGCTTGCGGTTGGGAGTGCGGGCGTCTGCGCAACAGCGGTCGCGACTTGCCCGGGCTCCGCTCTGCGACGGCGGGGCGATGGGAGGACAGCGGCGAATGTGGGCAACACGATGCCCGCACCGTCAACGCACGCTCACATATTGCCGTGGCCGCGCTTGATGGTCTGGCGGATCACCGGTGCCGTGACCTGATCGGAGATCTGGATGTTCCAGATTTCGCTTTCGCCCTGTGCGGTGAAGTCAGCGAACAGCTTCGGAATCAGCGATACATCGCGGATCTCGTGGCCACGCAGGCCGAAGCCGCGGGCGATGTTTTCAAGCGCGGGCCGACCGAACACAGCCAGGCTGTCGTCGACGCCGTCGGCGCGCAGCTTGTGAAACTCCGAGCCGTAGCCGCCGTCGTTCATCGCGCAGATCAGGATGCGATATCCGTGACGCTTGAGCGTCTCGAGTTCCTGGATATGGAACAGGAGCCCGCCGTCGCCTTCGAACAGCACGATCTTGCCCTCGCGCCCCTGCCGGCGCGCAGCCGCAACCCCGAGCGCATATGAGAGGCCGTTGCCGACCGCGCCGAATTCACGGACCGTCGTGTAGCGCTCCGCCGGCCGGCCACGCATCTGGGTGTTGAAATAGGCCTGATGGCCGCCGCCCACGACGATGTCCCAGTCCTTTGGAATGACCGCGTCGATGGCCCGGATCACCTCGCGTGGATCGAGCACATCGGGCGCGATGTCGAACGGCATCGAGTCCGCTGGCTCGGTCGCGATGCGATTGGCGAGCTCTTTCGAGCGGATCGCCGCCGCGGTCGGTTTGCCAGCGCCAAGCTTCTTGTCGAGGCCGGCAAGGATGGCCTCGGCGCCGACGAGCGCATCTGACCTGATATAGAGGTCGGCGGCCTTCTGCCCATCGCGCAAGCCGCGCGGGGCATCGTCCAACTGGATCTTGTAGGCCTTTCCCCAGAAGTGCCCGCCACCGACGTAGTAGGACAGGCTGGTGCCGACCGCGAGCACGACGTCCGCCGACTCGTACATCTCCCTGCCCAACGACGTGAAGTAGCTGCCGGTGGTACCGAGCCCGAACGGATGGTCGTGAAATAGACCGCGCGCGGGCAGCGTGTTGGAGAGCAGGGCGCCGCAGCGGTCGGCGAGCTTGATCACTGCATCGCGCGCGCCGGACCACATCACGCCGCGGCCACCGAGGATGATCGGCCGCTTGGCCGCGGCCAGCCGCTCCGCGGCCTCGGCCACGACCTCGGGATCGGGATGCATGCGCCCGGTCTTGGGCTGGTACATCGCCGAGGTCTCATAGGGCTGGTTGGCCATGTGCTCGACCTTCTGCAGGTCGTAGGGAATGCCCAGCACCACTGGACGCCGCTCGTACTTGGCGACGTGGAAGGCCTCGCGCACGTAGTCCATCATGCGCGGCACGCTATGCGCGGCGATGTAGTGTGCTCCGGTCGCCGTCACCAGCGGCGCCTGGTCGATGTACTGGTTGTAGAACTTGGCGTTGACCGGCGACTCGCCGGCGAACACCACCATCGGCAGGCGGGCGCGAACCGCGGCCGGCAGCGCCGTCATCAGCTGGGTCACGCCAGGACCGCAGGTGACGGAGGCAACCGCGAGCTTGTTGGTAGCGACATTATAGGCTGTCGCCGCCGCTACGCTGACGTGCTCGTGCCTGACATGGACGGTGTGTACGCCCGGCAATTTGGCAAAGGCGGTGGACCAGTGCATGTTGCCGTCGCCCATCAGGACGAACTGCGTGTCGACGCCTTCCGCAAGAAACGCGTCTGCGAGAGCTTCGTAGAGTTTGGGCATGATCGCCGTCCTGACGCGGTATCGCTTGTTCTGTATGGTGATCCGCTACGCAACAAACATGCCCGGCGACGCCCCGTCAATCCAATTGAAGCGACCTCACAAAAGCGCACATCAGCGGCGCGATGACATGGGTGAGGGAGGAGGGCATGGGGAAGCAGGATTCGGCCCCTGTTCGCGGCGTGCGCCGCCGGGCATAGGTGCGCGGGCCAAGAGTGTCGGGAAGGCCTTTGTCCAGCGTCCAGCGTGACTTACCGGGAACAGAAAACTATCACCACGTCTTGAGCCGCAGATCGTGGCAATTGGCTTGTGCCCAATTGTCACATAAGGCCATTTAGCTTAGGATTCGCGGTAGAAACTGGCAATTCGCTTCATTGAATTTGGACACACCTCGAGGGAAGGAAACGGGACCATGCGGACGCGAGACTATCTGCTCAGCACGACCTTTGCCGTGACGTTTCTGCTGCTGCCGGGCGCGCTGCCCGCGCAGGCCCAGTCAGCGCTGACCGGCGTGGTGACGTCCGCCGAGGAAGGCGCGATGGAAGGCGTCGTCGTCAGCGCCAAGAAGGACGGTTCCACCATCACCGTCAGCGTCGTGACCGACGCGCAAGGCCGCTACACGTTCCCCGCAAGCAGACTGGAGCCTGGCAGCTATACGTTGGCGGCGCGCGCGGCCGGCTACGAGCTCCCCGGCAAGAGCACTGCCACGCTCGCTGCCGGCCAGGAGGCCAAGGGCGATCTCAAGCTGCAAAAGGTCAAGAACCTCTTTGGGCATATAACCAACGCCGAAATACTCATGAGCATGCCGGGCACGGATGAGCAGAAGAAGTTTCTGCTCAACTGCACCGGCTGCCACACGCTCGAGCGGGTCATCAAGTCCTCATACAATGCGGATGAGTTCGCCCAGGTCATCCCGCGCATGAGCACCTACTATCCCGGCAGCACACCTGCGCACGCGCAGCCGCTGACGAACTTCACACGCGATCGCGGCCGTGACGGCAACCTGCAGCCGATTGCCGAGTGGCTGTCGTCGGTCAACCTCAGCAAACAGGATACCTGGAACTATCAGTTCAAGACGCTGCCGCGGCTCACCGGCAAATCGACCAAGGTGATCATCACCGAATACGATCTGCCGAATGAGCGCATCCAGCCGCACGACGTGATGCTCGATCGCGAAGGCAACGCCTGGTACTCCGACTTCGGGCAGATGTTCCTCGGCAAGATGGATGTGAAGACCGGCAAGGTGACGCAATATCCGATCCCGGTCGTGAAGCCGGGCTGGCCGGTCGGAACGCTCAATCTCGAGTTCGACAGCGAGGACAATCCGTGGGTTGGCGTGATGTATCAGAGCGCCATCGCCAAATTCGACAAGAAGACCGAGAAGTTCACGATGTGGCAGACTCCCAAGGAGTGGGACACCGCTGGTGGCCAGCTCGGTCATCTGGCGCTCAAGGGCACGCCGGTTGACAACAAGGTCTGGATCAAGAACTCGGACGGAACCAACATCTACCGGCTCGATCTCGTGACCAACAAGTTCGAGAACCTCGGAGCGCCCAAGGATCCGCGCACCGGGCGGCGCATCGGGACCTATGGCATCCACTCGGACGAGCAGAACAACGCTTATCTGCTCGACTTCGCGGCGGGCAATATCGTGAAGATCGACGCCAAGACCAAGCAGGAGACCGTCTATCTCACGCCGACGTCGAACTCGACCCCGCGGCGTGGTCGCGTGGACGACCAGGGCCGCGTGTGGTTCGCCGAATATCGCGGCATGGCGATCGGCATGCTCGACACTGAGACCGGCAAGATCCAGGAATGGAAGGTGCCGTCGCCGTGGAGCGCGCCGTATGACGCCATGGCCGGCAAGGACGGCTCGGCCTGGACCGGCTCGATGCTGAACGACCGCGTCTCTCGTCTGGACGTGAAGACCGGCCAGTACATCGAGTATCAGCTGCCACGCTCGACCAATATCCGCCGCGTCTACATCGACGATCGGACCAATCCTGGCGCGCTCTGGGTTGGCAGCAACCACGGGGCGTCGATCGTCAAGGTCGAGCCGATCCTCGACTGACGCACGTCGCTTTAGCCAAAGATGAGATGTGATCATGGCCGGCCTTGTGCCGGCCATGATACATATTGGGCTGATGGTATGACGAGAGTGGCGGACGGGCGATGAGCGGACTTCTCTCTGGTGTGCGCATCCTCGACCTGACCAATGTGCTGGCTGGTCCATTCTGCTGCTATCAGCTCGCCCAGCTTGGTGCCGATGTCATCAAGGTCGAAGTGCCGGGGTCCGGCGATCTGGCGCGTCAGCTTGGCGCCGATCCGGCGCTCAATCGCCTCCACATGGGCGCGTCGTTCCTGGCGCAGAATGCCGGCAAGCGCTCGCTCACGCTCAATCTCAAGACCGCGAAAGGCTGTGAGATTTTCCGCAAGCTGGTCGCCAGCTCCGGCGTGGTGGTCGAGAATTTCCGGCCCGGTGTCATGGAGCGGCTCGGGCTCGGCTATGCGACGCTCAAGGAAGTGCGGCCCGACCTGATCTTTTGCGCGATCTCCGGATTTGGCCAGGACGGTCCGCTCAAATTCAACCCGGCCTACGATCAGATCGTGCAAGGCTTGTCCGGCGTCATGAGCGTCACTGGAGATGTGCAATCCGCGCCGCTGCGCGTCGGCTATCCGGTGGCTGACACCATGGGCGGCATCACGGCGGCTTTTGCGATTGCGGCCGCGCTGTTTCGGCGCGAGCGCAGCGGCGAGGGCGAGCTCATCGACGTGTCGATGCTGGAATCAACGCTCGTTGCCATGGGCTGGGTGGTCTCGAACTGGCTGATTGCCGGCGTGCGGCCGCAGCCGATGGGCAACGAGAACATGACCGCGAGCCCGTCCGGAACGTTGCGCACAGGCAGTGGACCACTCAACATCGCGGCCAACAAACAGGAGCAGTTCGAGGCTCTCTGCGGCCTCATTGAGCGCAAGGACCTCATCAACGATCCGCGCTTCTCCGGGCGTGAGGATCGCAAGCGCAATCGCCTCGTGCTCAACAGTGAGATCGAGACGGCGCTGGCCGGCAAGACCGCGAGCGAGTGGGCTGCGATCTTCAACCAGCACGGTGTTCCGGCCGGCGAGGTGCTCGACGTGCCGTCGGTGCTCAAGCATCCGCAGATTGTCGAGCGCGAGCTGTTGCAGACTTTCGCGCAGCCGCCCGGCGTCGGTCGACCAGTTCAAGTGGTCCGCTCGGGCTTTCGGCTGGCGAGCGGCGATCCGGGCCCTGCGATGCCGCCGCCACAGCTCGGCGCTGACACCAACGACATCCTGGCCGAGCTTGGCTATTCGAAGAGCGAGATCGACGATCTCGCGCGGGAGAAGATCACATGAGACTGATGCCGCGGCTCATAAGAACAGCCGACTTGGAACAACCGTCATGAGCACCAACCAACCGCCGAAGACGTCGGAAGAGTGGTGGTCGACTTCGATTATCGACATGAAGCCGGGCACGATCCGCATCCGCGGCTACGCGATCGAGGAGCTGATCGGCCGTATCGGCTTTGCCGAGATGGTTTATCTCATGACACGCGGCGAACTCCCGCAACCTGGCGCAGCCCGGCTGCTCGAGGCTGCGCTCGTTGCAGCGGTCGATCACGGCCCGCAGGCGCCCTCGATTGCGGCCGCCCGTATGGCGATGACCTGTGGTGTCGGCATCAACAATGCCATGGCCTCCGCCATCAACATGCTGGGCGACGTGCATGGCGGTGCCGGCGAGCAATGCGTCGCACTCCTCAACGCGATTGCGGCGCGGCTTGCGGGTGAGGCGACAAAGCAGCACATCGCGGACGCGGTCGACGCCGAGCTGCGCGCGCTCGCCGATCAATCGATCAGTCACGTGCCGGGCTTTGGGCACCGCTTTCATCCCCTCGATCCGCGCGCGCCGCGCCTGCTCGCTTTGGTTGACGAGGAGGCCGCCAAGGGCAGCGTTAGTGGCCGCTATGCGGCCATCGGCCGGGCCCTGGAAGACGCGCTGGCGGTCCGCAAAGGCCGCCGCATCCCCATGAATATCGACGGTGCCACGGCGGTCGTTTACGCTGAATTGGGCTTCGCTCCCGCGCTCTGCCGGGGTCTTTTTGTGCTCTCTCGGTCCGTCGGTGCACTTGCTCATGCCTGGGAAGAAGTGCAGTCGGGCCAAAGGAATAAGGGACCGATCCCGCGGCATCTGCTATGGAACTATACGGGGCCGCCGCAACGGTCGCTTCCGGAGGAACGCCGCTAGGCCTGGAAAAAATGGCGTCAACATCGCCATATGAATCGTGATGTCATCAGTCGGGTCACCAGTCAGGAGGATGCGCCATGTTCAACCGCCGTGATCTTTTGCTTGGCACTGCTGCTGCCACGATTGTGCCGCCGCTGTTGAGCAGTGAGCTTGCGCAAGCTCAGGGCGCCGTTGACCTGCTCAAGGTCTTCGTTCCTGCGGCGCCGGGTGGCGGCTGGGATCAGACCGCGCGCACGATCGAGCAGGTGCTGCGCACCACAGGGGCGGTGAAAGGCGTCCAGATCACCAACGTCGGTGGCGCCGGTGGCGCCGTGGGGCTGCCGCAGTTCCTCAACAGCTGGCGCGGGCAGGGCAATGCGCTGATGGTCGCCGGCATGGTGATGGTCGGCTCGCTCATTGCCAACAAGAGCCCGGTCAAACTCGCAACCGCTACGCCCATTGCCCGGCTCACCGGCGAGTTTCTCGCGCTCGTGGTGCCGGCTCAATCGCCGTTCAAGACCGCAAAGGATTTTGCCAATGCGCTGAAGGCTGACCCCACCAAGGTCCCGGTCGCCGGCGGCTCGGCCGGCGGCTCCGACCACATCCTGATCGGCATGATCGCGCGTGCGCTCGGTGTTGCTCCTCCCAAGGTGAGCTACGTCGCCTTCGCCGGTGGCGGGCCTGCGACCGCTGCATTGCTTGGCAATCAGGTGGCGGCCGGCATTTCCGGCTACGGCGAGTTCTCCGAGCAGATCAAGGCCGGCAAGCTGCGGCTGATCGCCATTTCGGCCGACAAGCGCCAGGAGGGCATCGACGCGCCCACGCTGAAGGAAGAGGGCATCGATGTCGAGCTGTTCAACTGGCGCGGCGTGTTTGCCCCGCCCGGCGTCAATGCGGCTGCGCGGCAGGCGATGATCGCGCTGATCGAGAAGATGGCCGCCACGCCGCAATGGGCGGAGGCTTGCAAGACGCGTGACTGGACCATGATCACGCTCGCGGGCGATCCATATAAAACGTTCCTCGACGCCGAGACCACGCGCATCGAAGGCATTCTCAAAGAGCTCGGGCTCGGCTGAGATGGCGAGCGAGGGGACGCAAGACGGGGACCGGGTCTCTCGACTTCGTCCCGCCGTCGGTGAGCTGATCATCGCCATCGGCGTGCTGCTGCTTGCCGCCGTTATCTTCTGGCAAACCGCGATCATTCCGGTATCGCCGATTTACGCCAAGGTCGGCCCCACCGTCGTTCCCTACATCACCGCGCTGGGCCTCGTGGGGCTCGGTCTTTTTCTGCTTTACGCCGCACTGAAGGGCGGCTGGCAACCTGAAGAAGAGAAGGAGACGGTGCCTGACCACCCGGCCTTGCTTTGGGTGGTCGCCGGGCTGGCGCTCAACGTGCTGCTCATCACCTACGGTGGGTTTACGATCGCGTCAGTCGTGCTGTTCATCTGCGTGGCGCGCGGCTTTGGCTCCAAGGCGATCCTGCGCGACGCCGGGATTGGCGCCGCATTCGCGCTGATTGCCTATTTCGGCTTCGCCCAGACGCTGGGCATCAATATCGGCGCCGGCCTCATTGAGAATGCGCTGAACAGCCTGTTCGGTCTCGACCCAGGGAGCTGAGCATGGACGCCTTCTCCCAGCTGATGAATGGCTTTGCCATCGCGCTGACCTGGAAAAATCTGATGTGGTGCCTGGTCGGCACGACGCTGGGCACTGCGATCGGCGTATTGCCCGGCCTCGGCCCGGCGCTCACCATCGCGCTGCTGCTGCCCATCACCTTCAAGGTCGATCCGACCGCCGCCTTCATTCTGTTCGCCGGCATCTACTACGGCGCCATGTATGGCGGCTCGACCACGTCGATCCTGCTCAACACGCCAGGCGAGAGCGCCACCATCGTGACGGCGCTCGAAGGAAACAAGATGGCGCGGGCGGGTCGCGCCGGCGCGGCGCTGGCGACCTCTGCCATCGGGTCGTTCGTGGCTGGCACGATTGGAACGCTCGGGATCACCTTTCTGGCGCCGGTGGTTGTTGAGCTCGCGCTGAAATTCGGCCCCGCCGACTATTTCTCGCTCATGGTGCTTGCCTTCGTCACGGTCTCGGCCGTGCTCGGCTCCTCGGCTGTGCGCGGGCTCGCGGCGCTCTTCTTTGGCATCTGGCTCGGGTTGATCGGTGTTGACCTGCAGACCGGGCAGGCTCGCTTCACGTTCGGCCTGCAGGAGCTGCTCGACGGCATCAATGTGATCGTCGTCGCGGTCGGCCTGTTTGCGGTGGGCGAGACGCTCTACGTCGCCTCGCGCTATCGCTACGGCAAGGACGAGATCGTTCCGCTGCAGGGCTCGCTGTGGATGACGCGTGACGAATGGGCGCGATCCTGGAAGCCGTGGCTGCGCGGCACGGCGTTCGGCTTTCCGATCGGAGCGATGCCGGCGGGCGGCGCTGAGATTCCCACTTTCCTGAGCTACTATGTCGAGCGCAAACTTGCGAAGCGGCCTGAGGAATTCGGCAAGGGCGCGATCGAAGGCGTGGCGGGGCCAGAGGCTGCCAACAACGCATCCGCTGCCGGTGTGCTGGTTCCCATGCTCACGCTCGGGCTTCCAACCTCGGCGACGGCCGCCATCATGCTGTCGGCCTTCCAGAGCTACGGCATCAATCCCGGGCCGCTGCTGCTGCAATCACAGCCTGAGCTGGTCTGGGGCCTGATCGCGTCGTTGTTCGTCGGCAATGTAATGCTGTTGGTGCTCAACCTGCCGATGATCGCGATCTGGGTGAAGCTGTTGCAAATTCCGGCGCCGCTTCTATACGCAGGAATTCTTGTGTTCGCGACCATCGGCACCTACGGCATCACCCAGTCCTGGGTCGATCTGCTGCTGCTCTATGCGATCGGAGGAGTCGGCTACCTGATGCGGCGCTACGATTTCCCGACAGCCCCGGTGATCATCGGCATGATCCTCGGGCCGCTCGCCGAGCAGAACTTCCGCCAGGCGATGACGATCTCGGCCGGCGACTGGACCGTGTTCTTCACGCGGCCGCTGTCGGCAACGATCCTCGTGCTGGCGTTGCTCGCGCTGGCGGGTCCGAAGCTCTACGGGCTGTGGTCAAGGCCAAAGCCTGACCACATCCCAGGCGACGCGTAAGGCTGCATGGGACCAGAGCGGATTTCGCCGGCCTTTATCCGCCTCATCCTGAGGAGGGCGCCAGCACCTGTGCTATCGGCACGTACAAGCATAACATAGCGCCCGTCTCGAAGGATGGAGGCGGTCCCATGGTTCGAGACGCCGCGCACGAGGTTACAGAATCTGGTGAGCTCAAAGCTCGCGGCTCCTCACCATGAGGCCGGGAGAGACCGAGGATGCATCAAGTTGGTTGGGATCCGTTTTAGTATGGCCGCTATTTTCCGGCGGCATTGAAGAAGCGCAAATCCGGCGGAGCCTGATTCTTCCGCGCCGGCATGAGATAACCTTCGTGGTTGACGAAATAGTTCTCCTTGCCGATGACAACGTGGTGATTGTTCTCGGTGCAGTTATCCTCGAACCACATGACATTGCGGTCGCGGCGATAGCGCTTGTCGACCGTCCAGGGATGCGTGAAGGCATTGTCGGTGATGGTGATGATATTGTGCATGATGTCCCGATTGGACTTGTCGAGCGATAGCTTCTCCTTGACGACGGTCTGATTGTCTTCATGAAGCGGGATGCCGGTGAATTCGACCGTGCGCGGACCTTTGAAGTTGCGGGTCTCGACCTCGAGCGTGTCGAAGCGGCCATCGCCGTCGGTGTCCGACCATTTGCCGATCGAATAGCCGGCGAAGCTCGGCTCGGCATCCTTCGGGAAATCGCGCCCGTCGGTGTAGATGCGGCGCGGCATGAAAGCTTCGAAGTGCACGTAGGTGATGCTCGGCAGGATGACGAACTCCACCGGCTGGATCACCGCCATCATCCGCGGCATGCCGTTGGTGATGCAGGTGTAGCGCGTGTCGAGGCCCTGGCCGCCGGCAGCCTGGTCGGCGATGCTCCACTCCAGCATCTTCTGGTACTCGGGCTTCAGCGGAGCCTGCTGGGCAACTCCGGCCGGCTTGTCCTGATCCCATTGGGTGGCGAGCCCGCGCGGCCTGCGCCACTGCCCGGACCAGTCGGGATATTTCGACTCATCGTGCGCCGTGGCATCGAGCACCGGCAAAGTGAGCGCGGCGAGAAGTGCAAGGGCAGCAATCGAGTGCTTGGTCAAGGCCATCAGGACCTCCCTGGCATTGGTTTTTGAGTTTCAGTGCGGGCGTTTCAGCGAAATCAGTTGCCCTTCGTGTTGAAGTAGCGCAAGTCCGGCGGTTGCTGGCCCTTCTTCGCGGGCATCAGATAGCCGTCGGCGCTCATGAAATAGTTCTCCTTGCCGATCGTGACGTGGTTGTTGTTCTCGGTGCAGAGGTCCTCGTACCACTCCACGTTCTTCTCACGCCGATAGTTCTTGACGACCTTCCACGGCTTGGTCAGCGCGTTATCGATGGTAGTGATCTCGTTCACCAGCGTGTCGGGATTGTTCTTGTCGAGATACATCCGCTCGCGAATGACCGACTCGTTGTCGTCATGCAGCGGCAGCCCGCTCGGCTCGTAGTTGCGGGGTCCCTTGAAGTTGCGGGTCTCCACTTCGAGCACGTCGTACCTTCCGTCGCCGTTCTCGTCGATCCACTTGCCGATCGAGTAGCCATTGTAGGACGGGATATTGTCCTTGGCATCGAAGCCGCGTCCGTCGGTATAGATGCGCCGCGGCAGATTGTTCTCGAACACGATCAGCGTCATCTCCGGGCGGATGAAGATTTCGAGCTGGCGCAGGATTGTCATCATGCGCGGCATACCGTTGGAGATGCAGGTGACGCGTGTATCGTTGCCCTGGCCGCCGGCGGCCTGATCAGCCATGCTGGCTTCCCAGCGCTTGCGATATTCGGCCGTCAGCGGCGGATCCTGCGGCAGGCCAGGGCGCTTGTTCTCGTCCCATGAGTTCACAGTACCGGCCTTGCGCTTCCATTGGCCTTGGAAATCCGGATATTTCGATTCATCGAATGCCGATGCTGTCATTGGGGCCATCGGCAGCAAGGCCACGAGGACGACCGCGAAGATTCGGTACAGCATGATGTGACCTCCCAGTGCTTGCCGCCAGCAATGTGGCGGTTTCTGTCTTTGGAGACACAGTACTCCAAGTGGGATTTCAGGCCAACCGTGTCAGTCTGGTGCGGAACCGCCCGCCGATCGCAGGCCTGCGACGCGTGAGGCCCGCACAACAATCCTAATTTCGATTGCGAGACCGAGCGCGCCTTTTCGTCCGCCCTTCGCGCGTGAGGGCTGCGAAGGCAGCATAAAATACCTCGTCGGGAACGAGCTCCGGAGTGAGGAATCTCTGGAACAGCAGGCCTTCGGTCAACGCGTGCACCACGCGGACAAAGATGTCGGGCGGCATCGGGATTTCACTCTCGTCGGCGACGGCACGCACCCACGCCGCTCCGGCGGCGAACCTCGTCGCCGTGACGTCGTGCACCTTCGAGCGAATCCGTTGGTGCGTCAGGGCATAGGCCATCCCTGTCAAACGACCCACTGCTACCGTACGCCGCTCGGGAATTGCTGCGATGGTGGCCTCGGCGAAGGCATGCATCTTCTCAGCAAAGCTTGACCCCTGCCTGAAAGCTGGCTTGATCGGGGGCCAATAAACGTCGGCGAGAGCCATGAAGAGCTCATCGCGATTTTTGAAGTTCCCGTAGATCGCACCGCTGGTCATCCCTGCGCGCTGGGCCACCTCCTTCAGCGTCGTGCGCTGGAAACCTTTTTTCCGGATGAGCTCGCGCGCGGCCTCCAAGAGTTTTGCGCGCGTGCGTGCGCGCTTGTCTCCCTTGGGCTGCCCTCGACGGCTCTTGGCGGCGGGGCGGCCATCCCTGTTCATCGAAGCCATCTGTCAGACCAAGGCCTGTGCATTTAATATATGGACTATTTAATACATATATTATATTTCCTCGCGCCGCGGGGCAAGGAGTAGTGGGTATGAGTGGTAAAGACCCGATTGCGACCGCCATGGCGGCGATCGTTGAAGCCGGTACTCTTGCGGGCCTGGCGACGTTGATCTGGCGCGACGGCCACGTGGTCCAGACGGCGGCGGTCGGTTGGCGCGACATCGAGGCCAAGCTGCCGATAGAACGCAGCACCCTGTTTCGCATTGCGTCGATGACGAAACCCATCACCTCCACCGCAGCCCTCATGCTGCTCGAGGAGGGGTGCTATACGCTGGACGAACCGATCACGCGCTGGGCGCCGGAGTTTTCCCGGATGCGTGTCCTGCGCTCAGCGTCGGGTCCGCTCGACCAGACAGATCCGGCAGCGCGCCACATCACCTTCAGAGATTTGCTGACACACCGATCGGGTCTGACCTATGGGGACATTCACGCGGGGCCGATCGGGAAAGCCTACGCGGAGGCATTGGGCGGCGCGATCGACACCGACGTTACGCCCGATGACTGGATTGCGCGGCTCGCCGCATTACCGCTGATCGACCAGCCGGGCGCCACATTGCATTACGGCCACTCGACCGATCTCCTTGGTCTGCTCATCGCTCGCATCGAGGATGCGCCGCTCGCAGATGTGCTGGAGCGCCGGATTTTCGGCCCCCTTGGCATGTGCGACACAGGCTTCACGGTCCCGCGCGCGAAGGCAGACCGGCGCGCGCGCCTGTACGGGTTCGATCAGGCGGGTCGCCTGTCGGCACGTCTTACATGCCCGGGCGGCTCGACAATGGCCGAGCGGCCGGAGGGCATGGCCTACGCGTCCGGCGGCCAGGGCCTGTGGTCGACGCTGGACGACTATCTGGCATTTGCGCGGATGTTCCTGGGCGCCGGCACCGTTGACGGCGTGCGATTGTTGCGGCTGGAGACGTTGAGGCTAATGACGTCCAATAGCCTGACGCAGAGCCAGCGCGCGAGCGCCGAAGTCGTAGGGATGCCGCTGTTTGCGGCGGGGCACGGATTCGGGATGGGCGTCGCGGTGGTGATGGAGCCGCAGCAGGCAATGCCGGTCATCTGCGGCGGCAGTGTCGGCACGGTGGGCTGGCCGGGCGCCTTCGGTGGCTGGTGGCAGGCCGATCCTAACGAGAACTCCGTGATGATATTCCTCGCACACAACATGGTCGAACGAGATCAGTACGAGAAAGGCATCGGCTTCGGGGTCTACGGCGCCATCACGCAGTTTTACAAACTGGGCAGTAGCAAGGCCGCACTCGTTGATGCTCTTTGATGTGACGCCGTCACACCATCATGCGTCGGCCTTGTACACCGAGTGCCCGCCGTCGATGTCGAGGGCCGTTCCGCTGACGAAGCTCGCGCGCTCCGACGCGAGGTAGACGACCGCCTCGGCGATCTCCGAAGCCTTGCCGGCGCGGCCGGCCGGCAATTTCGCGTGCAACTCCGGCCAGCGGTTCTCGTCGCCGAACAGCCGCTTGGCGCGCGCCATCACATGCGGCAGATGCCGGCCAGGGACCGTCGGTCCTGGATTGATGGCGACCACGCGCACGCCATGGCGCATGCTTTCGCCGCCCAGGCACTGCGTGAACATGTTGAGCGCGATATTGGCCATGCAGCCCGCAATGTAGCGGTGGTTGGGGCTGCGCGCGGCCGCGCCGATGATGTTGATGATCACGCCGCTTTTGCGCGCGCACATGTGCGGATAGATGATGCGCGCGAGATCGACATAGCCGTAGACCTTGACGTCCCAGGCCTTGCGCCAGGTGTCGGCATCGATCTCCGCCAGCGTACCAGGGGGAATGTCGCCTGCGTTGTTGACGAGGATGTCGACGTCCGCACAAGCCTTACCAAGCGCTTCGACTTCCGATTTCTGTCCAAGATCGCAACGATGAATCGTCGCGGTTACGCCATGCTCGCGCGTGAGGCGCTCGGCCAGCTGTTTCATCGCTTTGTCGTCGCGGGCAGCGAGATGAAGGTTGCAGCCTTCCGCCGCCAGGTGCTCCGCGATCACGAAGCCGATGCCCTTCGAAGCCCCGGTAATCAGCACAGATTTGCCTTTGAGATCAATATTCATCGACGCGCTCACTGATAAAGCTTGAAGACTTCACGCGCGAGCGTGGCGCGCATGATCTCGGCGGGGCCGCCGGTGATGAGATAGCTGCGCGAGCGCCGCCACATCGCCTCGATCGGCATTTCGGTGGTCAACCCCATGGCGCCGTGAAACTGCATGCAGCGATCGGCGGCCTCGAAGCCAAGCTCGGTGCAATAGATCTTGCACATATAGGCGTCGTGGCGGCTGGCGATGCCCTTGTCGACCTTCCAGGCGGTGCGATGGGTGAGCAGCTGGCCGGTCTGATATTTGGTGTAGAGATCAGCCATCGCGAACTGCACGGCTTGGCGCTTGGCGAGCGGCTCGCCAAAGGTCACACGCTGCTGCGCATACTTGCCGATCATCTCGAGGCAGCGCTGGGTGACGCCGAGCCCGTGCGTGGCCTGATGGACCCGGTTGCGCGAGATCCACGATTGCGCCTCGCGCATGCCCTGGCCTTCCTCGCCGACAAGGTTCTCGACCGGCACTTTCACGTTGTCGAGCGCGATCTCGTAGGTCACGTCGCCCATCATGTGATGGTTCTCGCGCACGACCGAGAGCCCGGGTGAATCGAGATCAACGAGGAAGACGGAGAGGCCGCCACGCGAGCCTTTCTCGGGGTCGGTTGACGCGACCAGCTGCAGAAAGTCGGCGCCCTTCACATGCGAGATGAAGCGCTTGTAGCCGTTGATGACGTAGTGATCGCCCTGAAGGATCGCGCGAGTCTTCATGCGGCCGGGGTCGCTGCCGGCCTCCGGCTCGGTCTGCGCGAACGCCGCGGACTTCTCACCGCGCAGGATCGGATAGAGATAGCGCTCCTTCATCTTCTCCGGCAGCCGCAGCAGGATCGGGCGGGGCGAAGGACCGAATACGCCATCACCGCGATTAGGCAACGCAATCGAGCGGTGCACCTCTTCCCACACGACGGCGAGCGCGAGCAGCGGGAGGCCCTGGCCGCCAAACTCGGCCGGCGTGTCGAGCATCCATAGTCCGAGCTCGCGGGCCTTCGCTTCCAGGGATTTCTTGAACTCGGGCTTGAGGTCCGGCCCGTCCATGCTGTGCATCTCGATCGGGATCAGCTCGCGATCGACGAACTTGCGCACCGTGTCCCGCAACAGCCGGATCTCCTCCGGCAGCTCGAAGTCCATACACTTCTCCCCGACGCGTCTTGCTTGCGGCGTCTTGCCCGTATTTCCACGCTAGAGTCTTACTCGATTGCCGTATAAACACAAATCGAGCAACGTACAGAGCGGGGAGGACGGCCATGGTTTTGCAAAAGGCGTTTACGCCTGTGCCGGTCGCCGTTGTGATCGCTGGAATAGCGCTCATCCCATGCCAGGTCCGTGCAGACGCGGTGGCCGATTTCTATCGCGGCAAGACCATCAACGTCTATATCGGGGTCAATGTCGGCGGCGGCTACGACTTCGAGGCGCGGCTCTTGGCGCGCTTCATGCGAGCGCACATCCCGGGCAATCCGGTGCTGGTGCCGCAGAACATGATCGGGGCCGGCGGGATCAAGATGGCGAACTTTCTCTATTCCATCGCCCCGCAGGACGGCACCGCCATCGGCATGTTTCCAAATACGCTGATCGCCGTGCAGGCGGTCGGCACCGACGGCGCGCAATATGACGCCAACCGGTTTGCCTGGATCGGATCGATGACCACAAGCCCGTTGACGTTCACGACCTGGCACACGACCGGCGTGAAGACGATCGAGGAGGCGCGCCGCCGTGAGCTGACCGTGGCGGCGTCCAACAAGGGCGCCATCACCTACAGCTTTCCACGCATGCTGAACGAGTTTCTCGGCACGCGGCTCAAGATCGTGTCCGGCTATCAAGGCAACAGCACCATGGTGGTCGCGATGGAGCGTGGCGAGGTTGACGGCGTCACCAATTCCTGGGACAGCTGGAAATCGCTCAATCCGAGCTGGCTCACAGAGAAGAAGATCAATCTTTTGGTGCAGACCGAGCCAAAGGCCCGCGACTTGGATATCCCATCGGTCCAGGAGCTGGCGCGCAACGACGAGGATCGCCAGGTTATCGCCTTGATCATCTCGGGCGATGCGCTGGGCAAGCCGCTTGCCTTGGCGCCGAACGTTCCGCCTGAGCGAGTGCAGGCACTGCGTGACGCTTTCGACGCGACCGTCAAGGATCCCGAGTTCATCAAGGCTGCGGCGGGCGCGCGGATCGAGGTCAACCCGATCCGCGGCATCGCGCTCCAGGGCACCGTGAGCAAGGTGCTGGCCATGCCCAAACATCTGGTTGAACGAGCGCGCTCGATCATCGCTGAATAAGGACTGCAATGGGATATACGCCTGCTTCGAAAGCGCTGGAAGGATTGACCGTCATCGACATGACCCATGCGCGCGCCGGGCCGGTGTGCGTGCGGCAATTGGCGGACTGGGGCGCCAATGTGGTGCGGATCGAGCGACCGGGAAATCCCGAGGACTTCGCAGCCCGCCACGAAGCCGACTTTCAGAACAAGCATCGCAACAAACGCGGCATGGCGCTCAATCTGCGCAGCGAGGAAGGCCGCGCCATCCTCTATCGCATGATCGAGCAGACCGACGTACTGGTCGAGAACTTTCGGCCGGAGGTGAAGACGCGGCTGAAATTCGACTACGAGACGCTGCGCAGCAAGAATCCCCGCCTCATCTACGCCAGCATCTCGGCGTTCGGGCAGGACGGTCCTTATCAGGATCGGCCCGGCGTCGATCAGGTGGTGCAGGGGATGAGCGGGCTGATGTCGGTGACGGGCGAGCCCGGCCGCGGGCCGATGCGGGTGGGGATTCCGATCTCGGACATCGTCACGGGCCTTTATTCGGCGCTCGGCATCCTCACGGCGCTGGTCGAGCGGCAGAAATCGGGTGAGGGGCAATGGGTGCAGTCATCGCTGCTCGAGTCGCAGACCTTCATGCTCGACCTGCAGGCGGCGCGCTATCTGGTCGACGGCGTGGTACCCAAGCAGGTTGGCAACGAGCATCCGAGCGGGCCGCCGACCAATGCCTACAAGACCAAAGACGGCTACGTGAATGTCGCTCCGATCCCCTCGATGTGGGGGCGCCTTTGCAAGGCGCTCGGCCGCGAAGAGTGGATCGAGCATCCCGACTATGCGACGCGCGACATCAGGCGCAAGCGCCGCAAGGAAATCAATGACGAGATCGCCAAGATCGTCGCCGGGATGGATACCGCGACCGTGATGGCGAAGCTCGAGGCGGCGGAGGTGCCCTGCGGGCCGATCTACACCATCGATCAGGCCTACAACGATCCGCAGGCGAAGCATCTCAAGCTCACGGATACGGTGATTGCGACGAACGGCAGCGAGATGACGCTGCCGCGGCAACCCTTCACGCTGAGCAGGACGCCGAGCAAGCTCATGCGGCGCACGCCGGAGTTTGCCGAGCACACTGATGAATTGCTGGCCGAGTTCGGCTTCTCAGGCGCTGAGATCAAGGGGTTTCGCGAGCGCGGCTCGGTGGAGTAGGTGACGACGGGCTGACCTAGACCATGATCCGATCAAGTTGAACCGGGATCATGGTCTAGCTTTTTGTTTGAGCATGATCTTTTCCGAAAACCGGTTCCCACTTTTCGGGATCATGCTCTAGCCGGAATGTTTGACCTTGGTATTGATCAACAGACTCTCCACGTCATGGCCGGGGCTCGTCCCCTCCATCCACGCCTTGCTTACGGTCATCAAGAAAGCCTTGCTTACGGTCATCAAGAAAGACGTGGATGCCCGGCGCAACGCCGGGCATGACGAGTCATGTGTTGCAAACGCTTGGCCATCACGGCGAGGCTCTGCGCGCCTTCGGCAGAACGTCGGGGTTGACCACATTGATCGGCGTTCCCGCCGCATGCGCGATAATCTGGTCGAAGATATCGACGAACTGTACCTCGTATTCATCGCTGGTCACATAGCCGAGATGCGGCGTGCAGACGACATTGTCCATGGTGAAGAGCGGATGCCTGGCGTCACGCACCGGCTCCTCCTCGAACACATCGACCGCGGCCATGCCGGGACGGCCGCGGCGCAGCGCATTGACCAATGCATCGGGCTCGATCAGTGGCGCCCGGCTTGTGTTGACGAGCAGCGCCGTCGGCTTCATGCGGGCGAGGTCGGCGGCGGTGACGATGTGGCGGGTGGCCGGCACGAGCCGCATGTGCAACGAGACGACGTCGCACGCCTCGAAGAACGCTTCCTTGCTCGCCGCAGTCGGATAGCCATCGGCCCGCGCCTGCACCAATGTATCCGGGCGCGCCCAGACCAGCACGTCCATGCCAAAAGCCTTGCCATAACCTGCAACGACCTTGCCGATACGGCCATAGCCATAGATGCCAAGGATCTTGTCCCGCAGCGTTCTGCCGACGCCGATCTGCCATGCCCCGGCCCTGAGCGAGGCCATCTGCTGCGGGATCTGGCGCATGGCCGCGAGCACCAATCCCCAGGTGAGCTCAGCTGCCGCATACGACGGTGTATCGGCATGCTGGCTCGACGACACGACGACGCCGAGCCGTGTGCAGGCATCGATGTCGATGTGGGGATAGACGCTGCGCTGGCTGATCAGCCGGAGATTGGGCAGCCGCTCCAGGAGTGGCGCGCGTATTTTGGTGCGCTCCCGGATCAGCACGAGCACTTCCGTGTCGCGCAGCCGTTTGGCCAACGCATCATCATCCTGGACGTGATCATTCCAGATCGTGACGTCGTGGCCGGCGAGCTTGCTGAAGCAGGCCAGCGTGCGAACGGTGTCGAAGTAGTCGTCAAGTATGGAGATTTTCATGGTTGCTTCGTCTCGCCTTACTCCACTTCAAGAACGCGCCCGTGACCTGCAGGGAATGGCTTCCAACAGTCAAGCGCCTTGAGGATCGCGCGCACCGCGCCATTGAGGCTGGTGATGACCGGCTTGCCAAACTCGCGTTCAAGCCGGTCGGCCGCAGGGTCGGCAAACCAGGCGCCGCCGCCGATGAACAGGGCCTCAGCCACTTCTGTCCGCTCGAGCGCCTGCCGCCCAAGCTGATAAGCGAGCTCGGCGCCCGCGCGCAGATCGGCGCGCTGAAAATGTGCCGGCTCCTGCGACTCGGCGGCACGACCGACAACCTCGATGTCCCAGCCACGGAAAAAATCGGCGAGCTGCCGGTTGATGGTGTCATTCCATTTGTTGGCGACGGCGAGCCGGCGGATGCCGAGCGCCTGCGCGGCCTCGACCGCGTTGAGTGCCGATGAAAGCACCGGTACACGACAGCGCTCGCGCAGCCGCGACAGCAGCCGTTCAAGCTCTTTCGGGCCAAGACCGAGAGCGAGCGGCGTGCCCGACTGCAGGATCAGATCGGCGCCACGGGACGCAAGATGATCGGCCTGCGGCTCGATCGCCGCAACCGCACGATCGAGGTCCTCCGGCCGGAACGACTGCAGCGCCAGCGAAACCGAGATGACGATGAAATCGGGGCCGAGCAGCCGGTACATGCCGTAGGGCATCGTGTCGATGCCGCCGACCGGCGACAACGTTCCGATGGCGTAACGCGGCAGCTGCAATGGCTCGGCCATCTACGGGTTAACGTCTTCGGTGAACCAGTCGGTTGGAAGCTCGCGCCCGATGCCGAGCTCAACCGCCTTCCGATGCAGCAGCGAGCCCACCGCCGCGAACTGATAGCCGAGTCCCACGTAATTGAGGAAGCAGGAGACCTGCTCCGGTGCCGCGCGGCCCTTGGTGCGGCCGAGCACGAGATCATGCAGGTTCGGCAGCTCATGCTCCTTGAGCGCGGCCCGCACCGCCTTGCGCATGTCCTCGGTCTCGTCCGCATGCGTGACGCCGCGGCTCGAGTCGATCACCGCGGGCCGCCCAGCCGTATAATGCGCGATCAGAACGTCGGCTTTCTTGAACACCGCCGGGTCAAGCTCCGCGTGCTGGATGGTGCTGATGTGCATGCCCGGCTCCATCCAGTCCGCAGTGAAGACATGCGCCCAGCTGTTGGTCGCGCACAACACCACGTCGGCTCCGCTGACGGCCTCGCGTCCGGAATCGCTCGCGACCACCTCGACACCGGTCTTGCCGCGCATCTCCTGCGCGAAGGCCGCACGCCGCTCGGCATTCGGGCTATAGCAGCGGATGCGCTTGACCTTGCGCACCTCGATGATCGCCTGCACCTGCGCTCCCGCCTGCCAGCCGCATCCCAGCATCGCGACCTCGCTCGCGTCCTTGCGCGCGAGATAGTGAGCGGCAAGTCCGGTGGTGGCGGCAACGCGCAGGCGCTGGATCACGCCATCGGGCAGGATCGCGAGCGGCTCGCCGGTCGTCGTCGAGAACAAGAGCACCAGCCCGACGAAGCGCCCGTTTGGCGCAGCTCCGATGCGCACCTTCTTGGCCCGCCCGCTAGCGTCCTTCGGCCAGGTCAGAATCTCCGAGGTCAATCGGATCGCCGCTATGCCGGCAAACGGCGCAACGCCATCCATCGACTTGAAGGAATAGAGCGCGTCTTCGCTGTGGCCGGTCGGCGTGAAGATCTGCGAGACCGTGCGGCTGACCCCAATGCCTTCGCCAAGCTCGGGATAGGCGCGCTCGAGCACATCGATGCAATCGCGCATCGTGAGTGCGCGCTCCACGTCGTCATTGGTCAGCAACAGCGTCATGTTGGTCTCGCCTTGATCATTGTTCCGATCGACTGGCCCGCGATCAGCCCGAGGCTGACCGCCTTGAGATAGCCCCCGATATAGCCGCCGAGCGGACCGCCTTCGACTCCGCCGGTGCAGGAGCCGGCGGCGAACAGGCCGGGAATCGGCTCGCCGTGACGGCCGATCACGCGGGCTTCTGCATCGATCTCGATCCCGCCCATGGTGTAGGAAATGCCGACCGCCAGTGGAACGGCGTAGTAGGGCGCCGTTACAACCGGCGCCACGCTTACGCGCTTGCCAGTGCTGCGCGATTCCCCGAACATTCGCCCCGATGTGCGCGGCGGATCGAGCTGCTCGCCCTGATCGATGCTGACGGCCTTATTGTAAGTTTCGATTGTTTGCTGCAGCGCCTGTGCCGGCAAACCGATTTTCTCTGCAAGTGTCGCGAGGTCAGCGGCACTGATCAGTGTGCCGCCGGCCGCGACGAGTTGCGGGTTGGGCGGGACCAGCTCGGCGCGGCCGGTCGTCTCCCAAATGGCGTGGTCGAAGATCGCCGTGACGGCGAGCGGATCACCAAGGCGCGCAATCGCGTTGGAGTGGGCGATGCCGCCAAGCCCCTCGTCAATGAAACGGCGTCCGCTGCGGTCGACCAGAATGGCGCCGCCGGCGAGTGTGTCCATGGTGGGATAGGGCCAGAGCCCGGGATTGGTGAGGGAGTCGCGCGCGAGCAGATGGCCATAGAAGCTGGTCGCATCGGTCAGTCTTGCGCCTGCCTCCTCGGCCATGAGCAGCGCATCGCCGCTGCCTGACCCTGCATTGCGCTGGGTGAGAGCCTCCGGGCGCGGCGAGATGAAGCGTTTCACCAGATCAGGATTTCCCTGAAAGCCGCCGTCCGCAAGCAGCACGGTCGCGGCCTCAATGGTGAGCGAACGCCCCGCTTGCTCGGCGGTTATGCCGGTGCAGCGCGCTTGATCTATCCGCAGTGAACGGGCACGCGTTGCCAGCATGATCTCGCCGCCGCGCCGCTTGAGGTTCGCACGCAGGGCCTGCAGCACGACATCCGGTCCGCGTCCTTTCCAGTCGAGGCCGGCCGAGAGCGTGCGTGGCGGGGCGAGCACCCAACGGCTCTTGCCATGGATCGGGACTTTGATGATGCGCGCGCCCTCCGCACGCAGCCACTGCATCGAGTGCGACGCAATGTTCGCCAACGCCTTTCCAGCACAGTGGGATCCGAAGCTTGGAATTCACGTGACTTGAAGTCGCGGC
>JADMIO010634546.1_pt1 | contig 22843 bp, 14 predicted proteins | sample 8958161 | NCBI WGS metagenome assembly JADMIO01 (sample SAMN16585339, study PRJNA669376) | soil metagenome | isolation source: Crop rotation soil | place: USA: Cullars Rotation, Alabama | collected 2011 | reverse complement strand
CGCGACTTCAAGTCACGTGAATTCCAAGCTTCGGATCCCACTGTGCTGGAAAGAGGCGAGCGCCGCCTCGATCAACTCCTGCTCGCGGCCGATCGGGCGCGCCTGCGCCGACCAGCCGCCGATGAGCTCCGTGCGTCCTGCCTTGACGAGGATGTCGAGGAGGCGCGCGAGGACGAGCGGGCGTGAGCCGCTCTCGCCCGACCGCGCGACGCCGACCCGGCCGCGTCCCAGATCCAGTATTTCGAGGCCTGATCCATCACAGGCCGATGCGACGTCCTCGAGGAGGCCGCCGCGTCCGTCGGGATCGGTGACCGCGATGAGCGTCACGCTCTCGCCGTCGCCGTCTGCGACGAGCTTCTTGAGCTGCGCTTCCGCGGAGAGGCCCGAGCCCAGCGCGGGCAGGCGCACGAGGAACGTGCAGCCCCGGCCGCCATGGTTGCGCGCGGAAATCTCGCCGCCATGGGCATGGACGATGTCGCGCGTGATGGCGAGGCCGAGGCCCATGCCTTCGCCGCGGCGGCTTCGCGCGGCCGGGCTCTGGAAGAACTTGTCGAAGACGCGCTCCTCCATGCCTGCCGGCAGTCCCGGTCCCGTGTCGCGGACGGCGTAGTCGACGGCCTGCAGTCCGAAGCCCTCTGCGGGCTTGACGCCGAGGCTCACGCGGCCGCCCTTGGGCGTGAACTTCAGCGCATTTCCTACGAGGTTGAAGAGGATCTCGCGCACGAGATCCTCGTCGCCCCAGCCGGCGGGAGCGTCGGGATCCACGATGGCCTCGAGCTCGATGCCGCGGGTCGCGGCGATCGGCTGGAGCGCCTCGACGACGAAGCTCGCGGGCGCGGCCGCGTCATAGCGCGCGAACGCCACGGGCAGGCGGCCGCCGCGGCATCGCGCCATCTCCTGGAGGCGCAGCGTGAGCTTCAGGGCGGCATCGGCATTCTGCCGCGCGACCCGCACGAAGCGCTCCTGCGCATCCAGCAGCGGGCCGCAGCGGCCCCCGTCGAGGAGGTCGAGCGCCTGGATCAGCGCCGTCAGCGGCGTGCGCATCTCATGGGCGACGTGGCCGATCAGCTCGGTCGGATCCGCCACGTTGGTCGAGGTCGCGTCTGGTTGGGTCATGCACGTGCTCAATCGGGCCCCCTGGCAAGCTCGGCCTCGCTGCGGCTCCCGTTCCGGGTCCGTCAGCCAGCGCCGACTCGCGTATCGGCGTCCCGCCCAATCGCGTTAGCGCACTGCGTCCGGAACAGCATCCGCGACGCCGCCCCTGTTCTCGCTCGCGCCGCAGGCGCGAGGTGAGGGCAGGCCAGAACGGGAGGGCGACGAGACGCGCCGCCTGTTCGTGCTCGCGCCGCAGGCGCGAGGTGAGGGCAGGCCAGAACGGGACGGCGACGAGACGCGCCGCCTGTTCTTGCTTGCGCCGTAGGCGCGAGGTGAGGGCAGGCCAGACCGGGAGGGCGACGAGACGCCACGCCGGTTCTTGCTCGCGCCGCCGGCGCGAGGTGAGGGCAGGCCAGACCGGGAGTGCGATGAGACGCCACGCCGGTTCTTGCTCGCGCCGCCGGCGCGAGGTGAGGGCAGGGCAGACCGGGAGGGCGACCAGACGCCACGCCTGTTCGTGCTCGCGCCGCAGGCGCGAGGTAGTGGCAGGCCAGACCGGGAGGGCGACGAGACGCGACGCCTGTTCTTGCTCGCGCCGCAGGCGCGAGGTGAGGGCAGGCCAGACCGGGAGTGCGATGAGACGCCACGCCGGTTCTTGCTCGCGCCGCCGGCGCGAGGTGAGGGCAGGGCAGACCGGGAGGGCGACCAGACGCCACGCCTGTTCGTGCTCGCGCCGCAGGCGCGAGGTAGTGGCAGGCCAGACCGGGAGGGCGACGAGACGCGACGCCTGTTCTTGCTCGCGCCGCAGGCGCGAGGTGAGGGCAGGCCAGACCGGGAGTGCGATGAGACGCCACGCCGGTTCTTGCTCGCGCCGCCGGCGCGAGGTAGTGGCAGGCCAGACCGGGAGGGCGACGAGACGCCACGCCGGTTCTTGCTCGCGCCGCAGGCGCGAGGTCGCCGCGGGCCAGCGAGGCGCGGGGCGAGCGCGGGATGCCGAGATGTGGGCATGAGGAGGGCCGACGCAGCTCGAGCGTACTTGATGTACGTGAGCTGCGGAGGCCCGACGAAGGCCCGCAGATGGGCGTCCCCCGCCGCCCCGCCCCGCCGAGCGCCCGGCTCCCAACCCCCCGAAGCGAGCACCCTCGACAGCCCGAGACAACGCCGCCCCCCCAACCCTCAAGCGCTCCCCCGCAGCGCCGATGGTGCATGCGCCGGGTCACCGCGCTCTGCGGGGCCGCTTGGCATGTGAGGCAGCATGGCGCGCATCGACACGGCCCAGCGAACACTCACGCTGAAGCTGGTCTACTACGGTCCCGCCATGGGCGGGAAAACGACGAACCTCCAGTCGCTCCACGCCATCGTCGATCCCACGAAGAGCATCGAGATGCGCTCGCTGGAGACCGAGGGCGATCGCACGCTGTTCTTCGACCTGCTACCCCTCTCGCTCGAGGACGTCGCGGGCTACAAGATCGGCATCCGGCTCTTCACGGTCCCCGGCCAGGTGCACTACAACGCCACGCGGCGGCTGGTCCTGAGGGGCGCCGACGGCATCGTGTTCGTCGCGGACTCCTCGGCGTCGCGCATGGCCGCGAACCAGGAGAGCGTGCGCAACCTGGCCGCGAACCTCATCGCCAACGGCCTCGCGCCGGGGACCGTCCCGATCGTGGTGCAGGCCAACAAGCGCGATCTTCCGGACGCGCTTCCCATGGACGCGTTCGAGCAGCAGCTCGGGCTCGCCCAGCTCGGCGAGCATGCGAGCTCGCTGCTGCCCGAGATCCTCAAGGCGAGCGCCTACGCCGGCGACGGCGTGTTCGAGGCGTTCGAGGCGATCCTGCGCGCGACGATGGCGCAGGTGCACCGCCACCATCAGCTCCATCGCATGGGCATCTCCCGCGAGAGGCTGGGCCGCGCGCTCTTCGACGCGCTCGCGCCGTTCCGCGTGCGCCTCTCCGCGCGTGCGGCGCGCCCGAAGGGGCCGTCGCCCGTCCCGGCCCCCCCCAGCGCGTCACCGGCGCAGGCCGAGAAGGCGCTCGACGCGGAGACGCTGCTGGCAGAGAGCGTCAAGCAGTCGCTCGATCTCGCCGAGGCCCTCGGCGATCAGAGCGTGATGAGCCGGTCGCTCCAGCGGCGCGTGCAGGAGCTCGAGACGCTGAACGAGCTGACGCGCGTGCTGACGCGGACCCTCGAGCCTCGCGAGATCGGCATGGCGCTGGCCGCCGCGGCGCGCGCGGCGCTTCCGGGCGGGGCCGCCTCGGTGCTGATGCCGGAGGACGGCGTGCTCGTCGAGTTCGCGAAGGCGGGGCTCGCGCGCGAGCCGCTGCTCCATGCGGGCGATCCGCCGCTGGCGTGGATCGTCCACAGGGCGAACCGCGCGGCGTTCTACCGCGATCTCGAGAACGATCTCGCGCTCGGCGACGCGGATCTCGTGAGCCGCCTCGCGCCGTTCTGCACGTCGGCCGTCGCGCCGCTCCGCCTTCCGTCGGGCCGGTGGGGGCTCATCCTCGCGCATGGCAGCGATCCCGACGAGCGGGCCGGACCTGAGACGACGCGCTTCCTGGTCGCGGTGGCTGCCGCCGGATCCCTCGCGCTCCAGAACGCGGATCGGCACGCGCAGATCCTCGCGCATCAGGGCCTGCTCGAGGCGGAGGTCGCCGCGCGCACCCAGGAGCTGCGGCTCGCGCAGCATGAGCTGGTCGCGGCGTCGAGGCTCAAGGACAGGATCCTGAGCTGCGTGAACCACGAGCTGCGCACGCCCGTCACGAAGCTCCTCGCGTCCGCGCAGGTGCTCGAGCGCGCCAGGCCCGGCAGCACGCCGCCGCCCTCGATGCTCGCGAACCTCGCGCAGCAGGCGAAGCATCTCGGCGTCCTCATCGATCAGGTGCTCTCGGCCCATGCGCTGCTGACGTCGGACAACAACAGGACGTCGAGCGAGCCGGGGCCCGTCGATCTCGGCCGCACGCTCGAGGCCGTGGTCTTCGCGTGCCACGAGCGCGCCGGCTCGCGCAAGGTCGTCGTCAAGATCGAGGGCACCGAGCAGCTTCCGCCGGTCATCGCGGAGCCGGGCTCGCTCTCGCTCATCCTCTCGCAGCTCCTCGACAACGCGGTGAAGTTCACCAAGGCGGGATCCGAGGTCTGCGTGCGGTTCGAGACATCGGACGCGGGCCGCGTGCGCGTGCTCGTCGAGGATCAGGGCGAGGGCATCCGCCCCGAGGACGCGGGACGCATCTTCACGGAGTTCGATCAGGGGAGCAGCGATCCGCTGGTCGCCAAGCCCAACGGCCTCGGCCTCGGCCTCGCGATCGCGCGGCGCATGGCCCGGCGGCTGGACGGCGACGTCGGCGTCGCGGCCGCCGAGCGCGGGCGAGGCGCCACGTTCTGGCTCGAGCTTCCCGCCGCGGCCGCATGCATGGCGACGCAATGACCGCGCCGTTCGCGAGGATCAGCGCGTGATCCACGATGCCGGCGCTCGCAGCAGCTCGACGGCCACGCGCGAGACGAGCGTCGTGACCGCCGAGCGGCGCGCCGTGCAGCTCATCGGCGACGATCCGCTCGCGACGCTCCTCATCCAGCATCGGCTGCTCGCGGCCTCGGACGTCGAGCGCTGCTTCGAGGAGGCCGCCGCCGGCGGGACGTTCATCGAGGAGACATTGATGGCCCACGGCCTCATGTCAGCCGACGATCTGCGGCATGCCCTCGAGAACCAGCATGGCTGCGCGTCGGTTGACCTGACGCAGCCGCCCTATCAGCCCGAGGTACTCTCGCTGCTGCCTCGGGCGCTCGCGCTGAAGCATCTCGTGTTCCCGCTCTCGCTCGAGGGAGACCGGCTGCGCGTCGCCCTCGCGCGGCCTGACGACGCGCGGGTTCGGGAGGCGGTGGCGCATGCGAGCGGCCGCTCACTCATCGCCGCCGTCGCGCTGCGCCATGAGCTGCGGCAGGCCGTCGAGTCCTGCTACGGCCGCCTCGAGAGCGGCCCTTCGTGGCGCCCGCGGGTGGCTGCCAGGCCGGCTCAGCCCGAAGCGCGGCCGCCGGCCGCGGCGCGCGAGAGCGCGGCATCCCGCGAGACCGCGGCGCGCGCCGCCGTGATCCCCGCGGATCTCGGCGAGCCGCTGCAGGCCGTGAACAGCCTCCTGCGCGCTGCCGTGCAGCAGGGGGCGACCGACGTCCACTTCGAGCCTTCGGAGGAGGGCCTCGTCGTGCGCTTCCGCGTGGACGGGATCCTCCGCCGCGTGTCCGAGCTTCCGAAGGCGGTGACGGGGCCCGTGACGAGCCGGCTGAAGGTGCTCGGGCGCATGGACATCGCCGAGCGGCGCGTGCCGCAGGACGGGCGCGCGTCGCTGACCCTCGGGGATCACTCCGTCGATCTCCGCATCTCGTCGCTGCCAGCGCAGTACGGCGAGAAGGTCGTGCTGCGCCTGCTGCGCAAGGACACGAACCTGCTCGACGTCGCGAACCTCCACATGCCCGCCGAGGTGAGCCGCCTCCATGCCGAGATGATCGAGGCGCCCATGGGGCTCTTCCTCGTCACGGGCCCCACGGGCAGCGGCAAGACGACGACCCTCTACGCGACGCTCAACAGCGTCGATCGCGCGACGCTGAGCGTCGTCACGCTCGAGGATCCCATCGAGTACACGCTGCCCGGCATCACGCAGGTGCAGATCCACGAGGCCGCCGGCATGAGCTTCTCGGCGGGCCTCCACTCGATCCTGAGGCAGGATCCGGACGTCATCCTCGTCGGCGAGATCCGCGACGTGACGACGGCCGAGATCGCCTGCCGCTCGGCGCTGACGGGACACAAGGTGTTCAGCTCGCTGCACACCAACGACGCCTGCCAGGCGGTGACGCGCCTCCTCGAGATGGGCGTGAGCCCCCACCTGGTCACCGCGACGCTGCGCGGCGTCGTCGCGCAGAGGCTGCTGCGGAAGATCTGCGGTGCATGCCGCCGCACGCGCCCCGCGACGGATCTCGATCGGCTCGTGCTGCGCCGCACCGACCTGCTCGAGGTCGCCGAAGGCGCCGGCTGCGCAGCATGCAACGGCAGCGGCTACCGCGGGCGGCAGGCCATCTACGAATACTTCCGGCTCAAGGACGCGCATCATCGGCTGGTGCTCGACCGCGCGTCGCCGCTGGTGCTGCGGCTCGCCGCCGTGCGTGACGGCATGACGACGATGCTCGAGCATGGCCGCGCGGCTGCGCTCGAAGGGCTCACCACCGCGTCCGAGATCCAGCGCGTGCTGCTCGCGGACGACGCGGGCGGGCCGCCCTGTCCCGGCTGCGGCCGGCCGGTGGGGGAGGACTACACGCACTGCCCCTTCTGCCAGCACGTGCTGCAGGAGACCTGCGCGTCGTGCTCGCATCCGGTGCAGCCCGAATGGCATGCCTGCCCGCGCTGCGGCGATGCGCTCATGCGGCATGGCGCGACGCATGCGTGCGGGCGCTGCTCGGGCGCGCTGGATGCCGGCTGGGCGACGTGTCCGTACTGCGGCGAGCGCGCGGCATGAGCGCGCTGGTCGACGCGACGACGCTCGATCCGTTCGCGCCGACGGGCGCCGACGGCGCGCCGCCCAAGCTCGCGACCGGCATCGACGGGCTCGATCGCATCCTCGACGGCGGGCTCGTCCGCGGCAACAGCCTGCTCATCGAGGGACCGCCTGGCAGCGGCAAGAGCACGCTGGGCGTGCGCATCGTGCACGAGGGCATCGTGCGCCACGGCGAGCCGGGGCTGATCATCGCGTTCGAGGAGTTTCCGCGGCAGATCTACCGCGAGGCCGCGTCGGCCGGCGTGGATCTCCGCGCGCACGAGGCCAGCGGGATGCTCCGCGTGCTGTGGACGCCGCCCGCGCGGATCCTCGAGGGCTTCAACGGCCGCGACGATCTCGTCGATCGCATCGTGCGCGACCTGGGCGTCAAGCGCCTGCTGATCGACAGCATCACGCACTTCAAGCGCGTGGCGTCGTCCGAGCTCGAGCTGAGGGAGATCCTCGCGACGGTGCTCACGAACATGAAGCTGCGCGGCGTCTCGACCTTCCTCGTGAAGGAGATGGACGGCACGGGCGATCGCGCCATAGCGTTCGAGGAGTACCTCGTGGACGCGTCGATCAGGCTGTACCACGATCCGGGCGTGGACGGCCCGGGCGATCGCTCGCGTCTGCTCGAAGTGAGGAAGACGCGCGGACAGGATCACCTGTCGGGACGCCATCCATTCGAGCTGGGCAAGACCGCCTTCGCCGTCTACCCGCGCCTGCGATCGTCCGACGTCGAGGCGATGGTGGGCTCGGGTCCTCTCTGCCTCCCGCGACGGCGGGTGCCGACGGGCGTGCCGGGGCTCGACGCGATGCTGGAAGGCGGCCCATGGAGCGGCACGCTGATGCTCGTGGGCGGCGCGAGCGGCTCGGGGCGCACGGCGTTCGGCCTCCAGTTCGCGCATGCGGGCGTCGCCGCGGGCGAGAGATCGCTGGTGTTCTCGCTGAAGGACGGCGCGGAGGACCTGGCCAGCCGGGGTGCGGCGCTGACCCAGCATGCCTCGGTCGCACCGGGCCGGCTGCGCGTGATGGCGATCGATCCCCTCGAATGCAGCCTCGAGAAGGCCCAGGCGCGGCTGCTCGACGAGATCGTGGCCTTCTCCCCGGATCGGATCGTCTTCGACGGGCTCGACGATCTCCGGTACTCGGGCATCGACGACGTGGCCGTCGCCCGCCAGGTCGCCCTGCTGGCCCGCATTGCCGGCTGCTCCGGCGCGACGATCCTCGCGACGGACGGCCTGGCGGCAGCCGCCACGGGCCACCACGAACGCCTCGCGAGCTGCGTCGTGAGGCTCCTGGAGGCCCTCCCGGGCTCTCCCACCTGCGTCCAGGTGCGCAAGCATGCTGGCAGCGGGCACGATCGCAGCCCCCGCCCCAGCAGCCTCGGAGCCGAGGGAATCAGCGTTGCCTGACCGCCGAACGGCGGATCTGTCCTGCTCTCTGAACGGCCTCCGGCCGCCAGCCCCGGACGCATGCCATGCTGGCATGATGATGACCACAACGCTGCCCGGTCCCGCCCGTTCCGAGGCGGGCCGGGTGCAGGGAGGCGCGATGCCTGCGCGCCGTCGGTTCGATGGCCTCGACCTGGGATCCGCACGTCCTGCGGAGCCGGCGGCGGGGACTCGCCCGGCATGATGCCCTTCCCGCCCGCCGGCACGAGATCCCTCGCGGATGCGCGGCTCCGCATCCTCATGGTGGAGGACTCGAGCGACGACGCGCGGCTCCTCGTCGAGTACCTGCGGCAGGCAGGCTTCTCGTTCGAGCACGAGGTGGTGGGCGATCGCCGGGGCTACCAGGAGGCGCTCGAGCGCGGGGGATGGGACATCATCCTCTGCGACTACGGCCTGCCCGATCTCGACGCGCCGGAGGCGCTCGAGATGCTGCGCGCGAAGGACGCCGACCTGCCGTTCGTGCTGGTCTCGGGAAGCATCGGCGAGTCGCTCGCGGTCGCCGCCATGCGCGCTGGCGCCCACGACTTCGTGATGAAGTCGTCGCTCTCCCGGCTGCCGGCCGTCGTCGAGCGCGAGCTGCGGGACGCGGAGGCGCGGAAGGAGAGCCGTCGCGCCGAGGCCGCGCTGCGCCGCAGCCAGGAGCTCTTCCGGGACATCGCCGACACCATCCAGGAGGTGTTCTGGATCCGCGACGCGACGGATCTCCGCCTGATGTTCGTCAGCGCCGCATTCGAGGAGGTGTTCGGCCTGAAGCCCGACGCGGTCCTCGACGACATGAACGCGTTCTTCGAGCACGTGCATCCCGACGATCGCGAGCGGCTGAAGGCGCTCGAGTCGCTCCGGCGGGAGGGGCGCAGCGACATCGACTACCGCATCGTGCGACCGGACGGCGCCGTGCGATGGATCCACTCCCGCTCGTTCCCCGTGCGCGACGCGTCGGGGCAGGTGGTGCGCATCGTGGGCGCGGCGGAGGACGTCACGGAGCGGCGCGCGCTCGAGGATCGGATGCACCACGCGATGAAGATGGAGGCGGTCGGACGCCTCGCGGGCGGCGTGGCGCACGACTTCAACAACGTCCTCACGGTGGTGCTCGGCCTGGCGGAGACGCTGCTGCTCGACAAGGCGGCGGATCATCCGGACGAGGCGGCGCTGCGCGAGATCTGCTCCGCTGCGCTGCGGGGTGCCGGCATCTCGCGGCAGCTCCTCGCGTTCAGCCGCAGGGAGCCCTTCGAGCCGCGCGTCATGGACGTGAACGTGTCGGTGCACGGGCTCGTGAAGCTGCTGCATCGCCTGATCGGGGAGGACGTCGAGGTGCGCACGCATCTCGGGGCGGGAGCGCTCGCCGTCGAGGCGGATCCGGGCCAGCTCGAGCAGGCGCTCGTCAACCTCGCGGTGAACGCGCGCGATGCCATGCCCGAGGGCGGGGTGCTCACGCTGGTGACGGAGGCGGTCGTCACGGGCGCGTCGTCGACGCAGCATTCGGGGCTGCCCGCGGGCGCGTGGGTCATGGTCGCCGTCAACGACACGGGCACGGGAATGAGCGCGGAGACGATGCGGCATCTCTTCGAGCCGTTCTTCACGACGAAGCAGCCGGGCAAGGGGACGGGGCTGGGCCTGGCGACGGTGCATGCCGTCGTCGAGCAGGCGCGCGGCCATGCGTGCGTGCACTCGACGGTCGGGCGCGGCAGCCGGTTCGAGCTGTTCCTCCCGGCGGCCGACGCGTCGAGCCTCCCGCGCCTGGCGGGCGTCGAGCCGCAGGCCTCGCGCGGCGGATCCGAGACGCTGCTGGTGGTCGAGGACGATCGCGCGGTGAGGAACCTCGTCGTCGCCTCGCTGCGCTCGCTCGGGTACATGGTGCTCGCGCCCGAGACGAGCGTCGACGCGATCGACGTGGCGCATCGTCATGACGGCCCCATCCACGCGGTGATCACGGACGTCGTCATGCCGCAGGTCGGCGGGCCAGAGGTCGTGCGCCGCCTTCTCGGCCTGCGACCTGACATCGGCATCCTCTTCATGACCGGCTACAACGACGATCACGCCCTCCGCCAGCGCGTCATCAGCGACGGCGCCATGCTCCTTCAGAAGCCCTTCTCGATGGACGAGCTCTCCCGCGCCGTGCGGAGATGTCTCGACAAGGGGTGAGGAGCTCGCCGGCGTTCCGCTCTCGCGATTGAGCGTGAATCCCGCGATCGATATAGCGTCAGCCGTCATGTCCGGGGGTGCGACGGCCATGCCTGGCCAACGCGAAATGGGGCCTGACCCCATTTCCGCCGCGCCCGCCCTGCGCTGCCACCGCAGAAGGAGAGGTAGTGAAGTTCGCTGTCTGGGCTCTCCTGTTGCTCCTGGGCTCTGTCCAATCTCTGCTTGCCGATCGGCCCTCAGGCGATCCCTGCGAAGGAAACATCCTGCGGGTAGAGCCGCGGCGCGCGGCGACGTACTCGGACTTGCGATTCCTCTTCGAGGTGACTGACGAGGATGCGCGCGTGATCCACGTGCTCGATGGCGATGGCTTCAGGTTGGAGGCGGCGGGGAGCGCTCAGATGGGTTTCGTCACGCTTCCTCGTCGTGAGAACGGCAGCTACTCGATGCGGCGCGAGCGAATCGAGGACGGAATCACCCCCGTGGTGAACTGGGGATGCTCGGGAGTCGCTCTCGACGTCAACCGATGGATGCTCCCAGCCGGTCGCTACCGAATTCGAATGTTCTACTCGTTCAGCGCTCATGCGCGGCGCCGAGAGCAGGTCTGCGAGGTCGTCTCGAATGACTTCGAGCTCACGACTGATTCCGTCGTGTTCGCGCTTCGCTAGTTGCCTGGCTCCGGCCCTCACGCCTCGCGCAGGGACGTCTCCGGGTCCTCGAGGACCTGCTTGATGCGAACGAGGAGGATGACGACCTGCTGGTCGTCGGCGAGGCGGTGAGCGCAGGAGGGGAGCGATCCATCGTCGGGCGCGGCGCTACGGCGGGCATTGCCGCAGGGAGAGTGGTGACCTAGGATTCATGTGGAGCCGTCGCTGGAGGCTGTAACGTGGCGCTGCGGGTCCAGGTCATCCTCGACGCGAAGGAGCGCGAGCAATTCAAGCGCGAGGCGGCGCGTGCGGGGCTTTCGCTCTCTGCGTGGATGCGGCAGGCAGCGCAGGAGAAGGCGAGGAGTCGCCCTGGCACGCGTCGCATCAGGACGCTGCGCGAGCTGCGCGCGTTCTGGGCAGAGCGCGATGCGCGCGAAGCAGGCAGGGAGCCGGACTGGGAGCAGCATCTCGAAGTGATGAGCGAGTCGAGACGCTCGGGCCGATCGCAGACGTGATCTTCGTCGACACGAACGTGGTCATGTACGCCACTCATCATTCTCGCCAAGGCCGGACTCCTCGATCTCCTCGAGCTCGAACGCGAGCCGGTACTCGTCCCCGCGCCTGTTGCCCGGGAGCTCACTGCTCATTCTCCGGACGTCGTGGTCGAGCCCTGACGAACGTGTCCTGGATTCGCATCGTCGAGCCTCCGGAGGTATCCACGCTGACCGCGGCGCGGGATCTCGGCGCTGGCGAGTCGTCCGTGCTCGCTTGGGCGCAGGCGCATCCCGGGACCGTGGCCATCCTCGATGACCTCGCTGCCCGCCGATGCGCATCGGCCATGGGCATCGAGTGTCGAGGTAGCGTCGGTCTGGTGCTGCGCGCGAAGAGGGCCGGCCGCTTGGCCACGGCGCGACCCTTCGTCGAGCGTCTCCGCGAGGCCGGCCTCCATCTCTCCGACTCGGTGGTGAATCGCGCTCTCGCACTCGTGGGAGAGTGAAGAGAGGTACGAGGTCAGGCCTCCAGCAGCGCCGTCGCGGGGTCCTCGAGAACCTGCTTGAGGCGCACGAGGAAGGTGACCGCCTGCTTGCCGTCCACGAGGCGGTGGTCATAGGACAAGGCGACGTACATCATCGGGCGCGCGACGATGCTCCCGTCCTCCAGGCAGATGGGGCGCTTCTGGATCGCGTGCATGCCGAGGATGCCGGTCTGCGGCGGCGTGAGAATGGGCGTCGAGAGCAGCGAGCCGTAGATCCCCCCGTTGCTGATCGTGAATGTCGCGCCCGTCATGTCCTCGAGGCCCAGCTTGCCCGCGCGTGCGAGGCCGGCGAGGCGCGCGATCTCCTTCTCGATCCCGCCGAGGCCCATCGCATGTGCGTCGCGCACGACCGGCACGACGAGGCCGCGATCCGTCTGCACGGCGATGCCGAGGTGGACGAAGTCGTGGAAGACGACGTCCTCGCCGTCGATGAACGCGTTGAGCTCGGTGATCTCGCCGAGCGCGCGGATGACGGCGCGCGAGAAGATCGACATGAAGCCGAGCTTCACGCCGTGGCGCTTCGTGAACCAGTCCTGATGCTTCGCGCGCAGGGCCATCACCGCCGTCATGTCGACCTCGTTGAAGGTCGTGAGGATGGCCGCCTGATGCTGCGCCTCGACGAGACGCTGCGCGATGCGACGCCTCAGCAGGCTCATGCGCTCGCGCCGCGCGCCGGGCTCGTCCGCGCGCGGGCGCGACGGCTCCTGCGGCAGGCGCGGCGCCATGACGGGCGGCGCTGCGGAGGTCGGCGGGGCATCCGCAGCCGGCCGCGCCGTCGCGACGGGCATCGCCGCCTTCGCGGGCGCTGCCGCAGGCGCAGGTGCGGCGGGTGGCCGGGCCGAAGGCGGCGCGGCGGCCTTCGCGCTCGACGGCGCGGGCGCGGGCGCGCTCGGCGACGCGGCGGCACTGGCTGCGCCTTCCTCGATCCAGCCCACGACCTCCCCGACGCGCACTGTCTCGCCCTCCTTGCGGAGATGCCGCAGCGTGCCGGCCGCGTCGGCGGAGATCTCGAGAGCCGCCTTGTCGGTCTGCAGCTCGAGGATGGCCTCGCCGCGCGCGACGACGGCGCCGTCCGCCTTCAGCCAGCTTCCAATCTCGCCTTCCGTCACTGATTCGGCGAGCGCGGGCACCTTCACGTCTGACATGTGGCTACGTCCTCGATGGTCCGGCAGGAGCGTCCGTCGGCGCGCTCTCGGGCAGGATGCCCGCCAGCTCCTCGAACGACGCGGGCGAAGCCGTCTTGCCGCCGCGCGGCGTGAACGCGGCCTCGATCAGATCCTTCTCCTCGCGCGCGTGGACGTCGTGGGATCCCGTCGCCGGCACCGCCGCGGAGTGGCGTCCGGCATACGCCAGCGCAACGCCCTGCGGCAGGCATCCTTCCAGCCGATGACGAACATGACGCCATGCGCCCATGTTCTGCGGCTCCTCCTGCACCCACGTCAGCTCCTGCAGTCGGCGGTAGCGCGCGAGCGTCCGCCGAAGGGTCGCGTCGGGGAACGGATAGAGCTGCTCGAGCCGGAGGATCGCGACGTCGTCGAGCTTGCGCTCGCGCCGCGCCTTGAACAGCACCCAGTAGACCCGGCCCGAGCAGATCAGCGCGCGCGTCACGCGGCGCGGCTCGGGCGCCGCGTCGTCGATCAGCTCCTCGAAGCGCCCGTCCGTCAGGTCGCTCACGCGAGACGTCGCCAGCTCGTGGCGCAGCAGGCTCTTGGGCGTCATCAGCACCAGCGGCTTGCGGAACGTGCGGCGCACCTGCCGCCGCAGGACGTGGAAGTACTGCGCGGGCGTTGTCGGATTGCAGACCTGGATGTTCTTCTCGGAACAGCTCTCGAGGAAGCGCTCGAGCCGCGCGCTCGAGTGCTCCGGCCCCTGCCCCTCGAGGCCATGCGGCAGCAGCAGCACGAGCCCCGAGCGGCGCCCCCACTTGTGCTCGCCCGTCGCGAGGAACTGATCGAGGATCACCTGGGCCCCGTTCACGAAGTCGCCGAACTGCGCCTCCCAGCACGCGAGCGTCCACGGATCGGCAGTCGAGTAGCCATACTCGAAGCCCAGCACGGCCTCCTCCGAGAGGGGGCTGTTGATGATCTGCAGGACGTTCTGCTCCGCGCCGAGGTGGTTGAGCGGAACGTGGCGCGCGCCGGTCTTCGCGTCGAAGTAGGCCGCGTGGCGGTGGCTGAAGGTGCCGCGCACGCTGTCCTGTCCCGTCAGCCGCACCTTCGTGCCCTCGAGCAGGAGCGAGCCGATGGCGAGCGCCTCGCCGCAGCCCCAGTCGATCGGCTGATCCGTCAGCACCATGTCGGCGCGCTGCCGCATGACCTTCGCGAGGCGCGCGTGCCACGTGAATCCATCGGGCACCGTGACGAGGGCGCGCGCGATGCGCTCGAGGACGTCGCGCGACACCTCCGTCTTCGCCGACCAGTCGTCGCCGGGCATGCCGAGCCCCTCCCACTCGGGGCCGGGCCGTTCGACGTGCAGGCGCGGCATCGCCTTCGCGCTCTCGTGCGCGGCGTCCATGCGCTCCGAGAACTCGCCCACCATGGCGTCCACGTCCTCGCCCGCCAGCACGCCGTCGGCAATCAGGCGCTGCGCGTAGACGCGCGAGTTCGACGCATGCGCTGCGACCAGGGCGTACATGGCGGGCTGCGTGAACGTCGGATCGTCGAGCTCGTTGTGGCCGTGGCGACGGTAGCAGGTGAGGTCGATGACGACGTCGCCGCGGAACTCCTGCCGGTACTCGAGCGCGAGCCGCGCGACGTGCACGCAGGCCTCCGCGTCGTCGCCGTTGACGTGGAAGACCGGCGCCCGTGCGATGCGCGCGATGTCCGAGCAGTAGCGCGTCGAGCGCGTGTCGGCGGGATCCGTCGTGAAGCCGACCTGGTTGTTGACGATGACGTGGATGGTGCCGCCGGTCCGGTAGCTCTCGAGCCCGGCGAGCATGAACGTCTCGGCGACGATGCCCTGGCCCGCGACCGCCGCATCCCCGTGGAGGAGGACGGGCAGCACGCGACGGCGCTCCGTGTCGCCGAGGCGGTTCTGGCGCGCGCGGACGATGCCCTCGACGATGGGGTCCACCGCCTCGAGGTGGCTGGGATTGAACTCGAGGCTCAGCCTCACGGGCCGCCCGCACGCCGCCTGATGCGTGCGCGAGTAGCCGAGGTGGTACTTCACGTCGCCGTGCTCGAGCAGCTCCGTGGGCAGCGGCCGCTCCTCGAACTCCGCGAGGATGAAGGCATGCGGCTTGCCCAGCACGTGCGCGAGGACGTTCAGCCGCCCGCGATGCGGCATGCCCATGACGACCTGCTCGACCGCGCCGCAGGCGGCGTCCTCGATCAGCGCGTTGAGCATCGGCACGAGCGTCGTCGCGCCCTCGAGCGAGAAGCGCTTGCCGCCCGGATAGCGCCTGCCCAGCCACTCCTCGAACGTGTCGGCGGCGACGAGATCGCGCAGGATGGCGCGGCGCGCGTCGGGCGTGAGCTCGGGCCGGTTGCGCGCGGGCTCCATCCGCTCGACGAGCCAGTCGCGCTGCCGCTTGTCCAGGCCGTCCATGAACTCGACGCCGAGGGTCGAGCAGTAGGTCGCGCGCAGCGCCTCGATGAACTGGCGCACGCTTCCTTCGCGCAGGCCGCGGAACGTCTCGCAGCGAACGACCTGATCGAGATCGCCCTCCGTGAAGCCGAATTCGGAGAGCGCGAGCAGGGGGTTGTCGCGCGGGGACTGCCCCAGCGGGTCGAGATCCGCGACGAGGTGGCCGTAGGCGCGATGCGCGTGGACGACGTCGTAGATCCGGAGTCCTGGCGCGAGCGTCGCGACGTCCACGCCCTCGGGGAGATCGCCCTCCGCGGTCAGCTCGATCGGCGGGCCTTCGCTTCGGGGCATGGCCGGGCGTCGGCCGCCGGCCTCCCGGAGTCCCATGTCGAAGCCCGCGAAGAACGCCGCCCAGCTCGCGGGCACCGACGCGGGATCGTCCTGGTACTTCCGCAGCAGGGCGTCCACGTACTCGGGGTTGGCGCGGAGGATGGCGTCGAGGGGGTTCACGCGGCGCGAATGCTACGCCACGAGGCGCTCGCGCAGCAGATCGGGGTGCAGCCCCAGCTCACGCTCCGCCCAGCGCAAGCTCGCGACCCATGCGAGGCTGCCGGCCAGCGCGACACCGAGCATCGTCGCCGGCAGCGCGACGTCGGGCCCCGGCATGGCCATGTCGAGCTTCGACGCCGTGACCCACGCGGCTCCCAGTGCCGCCGCCGCCAGCGCGAGCGCGAGCTGCGACGTCAGCCCGCCCGTCTGCTGCGGGCTGTCGAAGTTCCAGAACTCGCGCGGCGCGGGTGCGGTGACGCTCACGACGTTGCCCCATGCCGTGACGATCAGCACGTACGCCGCCTGCCCGATGGCCGCCGGGACGGCGACGCGCGCGCCATGCCTCGCCGCGAGCGCGAGCAGCACGGGCAGCGACTGCCACGCCGCGAGCCATGCCCATGCGACGTTCTTCGACAGCAGCACCTGCCGCGCCGTGACGGGCGCGAGGCCGTAGCGGTCGACGCCCCCGCGATCGAGGCCGAAGGCGTTCGTGGGGATGGCCACCTCGCTGATCACCATGAAGGGGAGCAGGGGCAGCGCGAGCCACCAGTACGCGTCGGAACGCAGCGCGACGATCGCCGCGACGAGGCCGACGATCGCGACCAGCGCCGCATCCATCGTCTGGAGCAGGAACTGGAGCTCCTTCTCGGCGAGCGCGCGCAGGGGATCCCGCATCCAGGGCAGGTTCGTCACGGGAGCCGACGAGAGCAGGCGGCCGCGCCGCGGCGTCGTCACTTGCGGGGGATGCAGCAGGCTGCGGCGGAAGCCGAGCGCCGCGGCACGCGCCGAAACGAGCGCGAGTCCCACGAGCAGCGCGAGGGGCTTCGGACGAAGGCCGTCATGGCCGAGGCTCACGACAGCATTCGCCGGCGATGCCCGCGACAGCCCATGGAGGAGGCCACGATCGCCCTCACGCGAGAGCAGCAGCACGTCGTGGTCGAGGACGCGCAGCGCCATCCCGTCATCCGTGCGGTGGGGCGACATGAGCGCCGGCGTCGCCGCCAGCAGCAGGATCGCCGACGCGAGCCCCAGCGCGATGGCGCGGCCGCGGGCCATCGAGAGCAGCGCCGACGTCACGACGCCGATCGCCCACGAGAGCGCCACGCATGTCGCGACGAAGGGCACGGCTCCGATGACGGCGGCCGCCGGATGCGGGAGGGCGAACAGGGGCACGAGCGCGAGCCCCGTCATGAGCGCCATGCCGATGAACGTGCCGGAGGCGAGGGTCGAGAGCGTGCTGGAGATCAGCGCCTCGCGCACGCTCACCGGATACTGAAGCAGGTGCGCGAGCGAGAGGCTTCGTCCTCGCACCATCAGGCCGCGCGCGAACAGGGGCATGAGCAGCCAGGCGCCGAAGAGGTTCAGCAGGTTGAGCTCGACGAGCTGGCGCGCGAGCGCGGGCGTCGCGATGCCCAGGATCTCGGCGGGCGCCGTCGGCCTGCTGAGGAGGAGCGCGATGATCGACAGCGCCGCCTGCCCGACGCCGTAGAGGCCGAAGATCGCGAGGAGCATGGCGTGATCGGCGCTCTTCCATGACCCCTTGCTGCTCGCCGCGCGGCTCGCATTGAGCCGCTCCGCCGCGAACAGCACGCTCACGAGAGCCATGGCAGCTCCGGCAGCTCGCGCTCATGGCCCACGAGATCCGAGAAGCGCTGCTCGAGCGGGATGCCCGTCGCGCGGAGCTCGTCGCGTGAGACGTCCGCGACGATGCGGCCCTCGTGGATGACGGCGATGCGCGTGCAGAGGCGCTCGACGATCTCGAGCACGTGCGACGTGATGAAGGCCGTGAGGCCGCCGGCGACGAGCCTCTCGAGCAGCAGCCTCACCGTGCGCGCCGCGAGAGGATCCAGTCCGTTGAACGGCTCGTCGAGGAAGAGCACGCGGGGCGCATGGATGAGCGCCATTCCCAGCGCGGTCTTCTTGCGCATGCCCTGCGAGGCGGCGACGGCATGCACGTGGCGATCGCCCGTGAGCTCGAGGAGCTCGAGGAGATCGTCGCAGCGCTGCGCGGCATCCTGCGGGCTCAGGCCGTGGAGCCGGCCCGCGAAAACGAGGTGCTCGCCCAGCGATAGGCGATCGAAGAGCGCGTTGTCCTCGGGCAGCACGCCGATCTGCCGCTTGAACTCGACGCGATCGACGCCGACGGGCAGCCCGAGGATGCGCGCGCTGCCGCTCGTCGCGGGCAGCAGGCCCGTCAGCATGCGGATCGTCGTGGACTTCCCGGCGCCGTTGCGCCCCAGGAATCCGAGGAACTCGCCGGCTGCCACGCGCAGGTGCAGGTCGGTGACGACCTCCTTGGCACCGAAGCGCCGCGTGAGCCCGATGGCCTCGACCGCGAGCGGGCCGCCCTCCGGATCTGTCATGCGCCCATCCTGCCATGCCGACGCCGGCTTGCAGGCCGTGCGGCGGCGGGGCATGGTCGCCCGACATCAGCAGCGCTCCGGGGGGCCCGCATGCGTTTCGTCCCATGTCTCGCGTTCGTGTTCGGCTGCGTCGCGGCGGCCGCGGCCGATCGTGCGCCGCTGCGATTCGTGGACGAGATGGGCGTGCCGGTGGACGTCGGGTGGCGCACCGGCGAGGACAGCTTCGTCGAGCGCGCGACGCCGATGCCGTGCGTGAGGGCCGAGAACTTCGTGCCCATCGCGCTCACGCCCACGATGCTAGAGGCGGGCGGTGACGTCGTGATGAAGCGCGGCCGGTCGGCGAAGGGGAGGATCCTGGCCGCCGGCGGCGCTCCGATCCCGCGCATCATGGTGCGGGTTGTCGGTGATGACGCCGTGCTCGGTGAGTGCGCGCGCTGGGCGGTGAGCGAGGCCGATGGGCGCTTCGTTCTCGCAGCTCTCGGCCCGGGCGACGACCTCGTCCAGATCGTCGCTCCGCCTGAATGGCTCGCGCCCCCCGAGGTGCGGCTCGCGAAGGCGGCGGGGTTGGATAGCATCATCAGGCTGCATCCGGCGACGGCGATCTCGCTGAAGGTCGCAGGCGCCGACGGAGCGCCGCTCGCGGGCGCGGGCGTGCGCATCCTGCCTGAATGGAAGCGCTACCCGCTGGATCCGCCGGCATGGCCCGAGCTGACGAAGGCCGTGGAGTCGTGGAAGGGCCTGACGGACGCCAGCGGTCGCGTCGCGCTTCCGCGCATGCCGCAGCGCGTGATCTGGCGCGTCGTCGTCGAGCATCCGATGCATGCGCCGGCGTCGGTGCGTGCGATCGCGGCGAAGCCGAGCGTCGACGCGGCGCTCACGCTGAAACATGGCGGCCGCATCGAGCTGCGCGCCCTCGACGAGGCGGGCTTGCCGGTCGCCGGCGCGCGGGCGCGCGTGATCCCGGGGAATGACGACGACTACGACCTCGTGCCCAAGGCGTCGGCCTCCGGCAAGGACGGGGTCTTGCGGCTCGCGCGCGTGCCGGCTGGTCGCATCGCCGTCGAGGTCACGGCGCCCGGCATGCGACCGAGCGTCGCGCACGGCGTGGTGATCGAGGACGACAAGCTCGCGAGCGTCGGTGATGTCGTGCTGAAGCCGGGAGTCGCCATCGCGGGCGTCGTGCTGCCCGAGGGCACGCCCGGCGAGAAGGCGAAGGTCGTCGTCAGCGGCCATGGCGCGGATGGCTCCGTGCGCTGCGAGGTCGAAACGGCTGCGGACGGCGCGTTCCGCTGCGACGGGCTCGATCCGGAGCTGCGCGCGAGGATCGACGTGAGCGCCGACTGGCATCTGGCTGCGCGCAAGGACCACGTGATCGCCGGGACCACCGATCTCGAAATCGAGTTGAAGCCCGCGGGCGCCATCCTCGTCCACGCGCGCGATCCCGACGCGTCGGCGGGCGTGATCGGCCTCGGCGCGGAGCTACGCAGCGGTGGCAGGACGCTCTACGCGCCGAGGCCCGAGGTCGTCGAGGGCGGGCCTGCGAGCCTGCGCTTCAGCCCCGTCGAGCCCGGCGTCTACGAGGTCGCTGCATGGGCGCCCGGATCCGCGACGGCGATCCATGACGGAGTCGTCGTCATCGCCGGGGAGGAGGCCGTCGTCGAGATCGATCTCGAGCGCGGCAAGTCCGTCAGCGGCCGCGTGGTCGAGGCGGGCACGGGCAAGCCCATCGCCGGCGCGCGTCTCGCTCTGGGAAGAGGCGGAGTCGATGCCATCAGCGGCGACGATGGCAGCTTCACCATCGACGGGGTGAGGGGAGAGTTCCCTCTGACAGCGTCACATGACATGTACCCGCGCGTGACCACGCCGGCCGTCGACCCCGAGGCCCTGCCGCCCGAGGGGCTCGTCGTGGAGATGGCACCCGGCGGTGCGCTCGAGGGCCAGGTGCTGATCATCACCGGCTCCGATGCCTTGCCGATGCCGGGTGCCGGCATCCAGGCGGGCTACGACGATGATCGCCGCACGACGACCGATGCGGAGGGACGCTACCGCATCGACGGCCTGCCGCCAGGCCCTGTCGAGGTCGTCAAGACGGATCGTCCGGGCGCACTGGAGGGACGCGAGTCCGCTCGCGCGGACATCGTCGCGGGCAGGGCGGTGCAGATGAACTTCGGCGTCAGCGGAATTCTCTTCGGGACCGTTCGCAACGCCGGAGAGCCCGTAGCCGGCGCCGCGATGGGCCTGATGGCGCTGCCGCCCGCGGGATCGGCGGATCCCACGGCCATGTTCATGACCTCGTCCGAGACGACGACGACGGACGTCGATGGCCACTACGTGCTGCGCGGAGTCGCGGCCGGCCAGCACGTGCTCACGCTCTCATGGGCGGGGCGCCGCCTCACTCGCGACGTCGAGATGCCGCCCGCGCATCCCCAGGTGGAGCTCGATCTGGACATCCCCGAGCTGCACGTGTCGGGTCGCGTCGTCGCGGAAGAGACGGGTGAGCCGGTAACCGGCGCCACCGTGCGCTTCGTGCGGCAGGGTGGGGCGCCGCGCAACGGCTTCTCGACGTCGCTGGGCGAGTCCGACACGAGCGGCGCATGGCAGGAGATCTTCATGACGACCGAGCTCATGGCATCGGACGAGACGGGTGTCGACGGGACCTTCGCCGTCTACCTCGATGCGCCGGGCAGCTACGCAGTGTCCGCGCTGGGGCGGGGCGGCGAGCTCGATCCATGGAACGGGGACGCCGTGGTGACCGCGAGTCGCGAGGACATGCTGATCGCGCTGAAACCCAGGAGCGTGCGCAACAAGCTGCGCGTCCGGCTCGTCGACGCCGGGACGGGCACCACGCTCGCAGGTGGCGTGCAGACGAAGCTCTCGGGGGGTGGCGGCTCCTCCGTGACGGGCGGGATCAGTTTCGTGTTCGATCTGCCGCCGCAGGGGCAGTCGGTCGCCGTCGTCGCATGGTCGGAAGGCCGCGGACCGGAGGTGCGCGACGGCGTCGTCTCCGATGGCGAGGGCGACACGGACATCGACATCCCCATGGGACCGGCCGGTCGGTTGCGGCTGCTCGCTCCCGAAGGCTCGATTCCGGATGCGTCCGACGCAGCCTCGAAGCTCCTGCATCTGAGGCTCGCCTCCGGATTCGATCTCGGCGCGTTCCTCCCGAACATCTCGCTGGGAGGCCATCGTCAGCTCACGTCCCCATCACCCGGCGAGTGGCTCATCGGCCCGCTCCCGCCGGGCCCCATCGCCGTCTCGATCGGCGATGCCGCACCCCGCATGGCGGACATCGTGGCGGGGGAGACCGCGGAGCTCGACCTGCGCTGATCGGGTGATCGCCGTTTCCTGGACGAAGCCCGGATCACGGCCTACCTTGAGGGGGGTCTGCCCCCCGTGCACCTGAGGGAACCCGTGCGCCCGCCCCGTTTCGTCCTCGCCCTCGCGGGTCTCGCGCTCGCCATGACCGCGCGCGCAGGCCTCGTCGAGCAGTGCGCCTGGCCGCCGCCGGGAGGGCCCGCGATCCATCCCGAGTCGGACAGCGTCGAGATGACCCCCATCGTGGCCGATCTCGACGCCGACGCATCGCCTGAGATCGTCATCCTCAGCTTCGTCGATCTGGCCGACGACAACGGCGGCACGGACGGCATCCTGCGCATCCTGCGCGGCAGCGACTGTTCCGAGATCGCGACGAACGTCGATCCCGGCTGCGTGCAGTGCTTCGGCGACGCGGCCTGCCACGGCCTCGACGACAACGGCGACGCCGGCGTGCTCTGCTCGTCCTGCGGCGTCGCCGTGGCGGATCTCGACGGCGACGGCTTCATGGAGATCGCGGCGCTCACGGAGGGCGTGCTCGGTCCGCCGGATCTGAGGCGCGTGGCCATCTACGATCATCTCGGGCAGTTCCTGCGATGCACCGAGGTCGCGCCGGTGATGATCGGCGCCCCCGCGCCGCCGCTGATCGTCGATCTAGGGGCCGACGGCGTGCCGGACGTCGTCGCGCGCAACTGCGCGTTCTCGTCCCAGGGGCCGCTCGTGTTCGCGCATGAGCGGTGGGGCGGCACGACGACGATAGCCGCCGACGTCGACGGCGACGGTCATCCCGAGATCTTCACGGGCTCGTCGGCCTATCGCGATGACGGCACGCTGCTGTGGGAGAGCCCGGACCCGCTGGTCACCTGGCCCGCGATCGCCGATCTGGATCTCGACTGCCGTCCCGAGCTCGTGGTCGTCGCGCGCAACTCGCAGGAGTTGACGGTGGTCGATCCCCTCACGGGCGTCATCCGCTGCTCCGCGGCGCTGCCCGACGGCGGCTGTCCCCCGCGCGTGGACGGGCAGGGCGGCCCACCGACGCTGTCGGACGTGGACGGCGACTGCATCCCGGAGATAGGCGTCGCCGGCTGCGTGCGCTATTCGATGTTCCGCTACATCGCGGGACCGCCGGAGCAGATCGTTCTGCTGTGGGACTCGCCCACGGAGGATCAGTCGTCACGCTTCACGGGCTCGACGATGTTCGATCTCG